>CAJDWP010000049.1_pt2 | contig 10779 bp, 11 predicted proteins | sample 7391631 | NCBI WGS metagenome assembly CAJDWP01 (sample SAMEA7055740, study PRJEB34461) | soil metagenome | biome: terrestrial ecosystem; feature: Peninsula; material: soil | place: Antarctica | collected 2016 | reverse complement strand
TCAGCCTTGAATGCGCTTGTCCCCCTGCCCCCACTCGGCGTCACGCAGCGCGAACTTCTGGATCTTGCCGGTGCTGGTCTTGGGCAGCTCCACCACGAAATCAACGGCTTTCGGCGCCTTGTAGCGGGCGATCTTGCTCTTCACATGGTCGATGAGCTCCTCCGCCGTTGCCTCCGCGTCGTTCTTGAGCTTGACGAAGCCCTTGGGCACCTCGCCCCATTTCTCGTCCGGGACGCCGATAACCGCTACCTCCAGGACGCTTGGGTGGCTCATCAGCGCCTGCTCGACCTCGACGGTGGAGATATTCTCCCCACCGGAGATCACGACGTCCTTGGCGCGGTCTCGGAGTTCGATGTATCCGTCCGGATGCATGACGCCCAGGTCACCCGTGTGGAACCAGCCGCCCCTGAAGGCCTGCTTCGTCCCCGCGTCGTCCTTGTAGTAGCCGGACATGAGATTGTTGCCCCGCATCACGATCTCGCCCATGGTCTCGCCGTCGGCCGGTACATCGGACATGTCCTCGTCGACGATTCGCACGGGGTCCGTCTGCACCATGCCGACGCCCTGCCGGGACAGGAGCTTGGCGCGGGACTCGGCGTCCATTTCGGCCCAGGCGTCTTGCGGTTCGCACACCGAGTACGGGCCGTAAACCTCGGTCAGCCCGTAAGTGTGCACGATCGAAAAGCCCAACTCGTTCATACGCAGGATCGTCGCTGGGGCCGGCGGCGCCCCCGCCGTCGTGATCGTGACCGTGCGCTCCAGCGGACCCACGGCGGGGTCGTGCGCGATCGCGGTCAGCACCGTGGGCGCCCCGTTCAAATGGGTGATGCGTTCGGCCCGGATCCGCTCCCAGATCGCGTCGCCGCGCACCTCTCGCAGGCAGACGTGCGTGCCTCCGATCGCGGTGATCGCCCACGTCGTGCACCAGCCGTTGCAGTGGAACATCGGCAGCGTCCACAGGTAGCGCGTCTCCCGGGTGAAACCCGAGTGGATGATCTCGCCGATGCTGTTCAGGTACGCCCCGCGGTGGTGGTAGACGACGCCCTTCGGCGTGCCGGTGGTGCCGGACGTGTAGTTGAGGCTGATGCTGTCGTACTCGTCCGGCACCCCCCAGGTCAGCTCGACGTCGGCGCCCTGCGCGCGGGCTCGGAAATCGTGCAGGGTCACCAGACTCTCCCCCAGCGACGTCTTGTCGGCTTCCTGCGCCGCCACGCCGGCGACGTCGTCGTCGATCAGCACGATTTCGGGGGCCTCGTCCAAGAGCGCCACCGCCCGGGCGATGACATCGAGGAGCCCTCCGTCGGCGACGACGACCTTGGCTTCGCAGTGGTGCAGGATGTAGGCGATCTCCTCTGCGGACAGGCGCGTGTTGATCGCGACGAGGATCCCTCCGATCAACGGCACCGCGTAGTGGGCCGCCAACAGGTGCGGGAGATTGGGCATCAGGTAGGCCACCCGGTCCCCCCGTTGCACGCCGGAGGCTGCCAACGCCTTGGCCATCGTGGCTACCTCATCCGAGAATTCCCGGTAGGTCCACGACGTGTCGCCGTACACGACCGCCTGCTTGTCGGGCCACACGGCAGACGACCGCGCGAGGAAGGACAGGGGGGTCAGCGGGGTGTGGTCGACGCGGTCCATGCGGGGCTCCTCATCGTCGGGGGCCAGGATGACTCGACCGGACTGTCGACGGTCCCGAGCACGCCCGTGATCTAGGGCCTAGCCCATCACGGCGACGCGCCCAGCGGGGAGACTTCGGGTGGGCAAAGTCCCACCGTAGAGCGAGACGGGGCGTGGACGATCGTCCTACGATCGGGGTGTCTGCCCAGTTTGCCGATCGTGCCGAGTGTGCCGATTGTGCGCGCCAGACGGGGCAGGCGCCTGAGAAGGCGACGGCCCGGGCGGGGATCGAGGTCTGTGGGGGCGCTATGGAGGAATCAGCGTGGTCCGACGGTTCCGCCGCGCGGCAACTCACCGGACTGCAGGTGATGGAGCGTGTCGCGCAGGCGCTGGAGGACCGTTTCGAGGCCGGGGTCCGTGCGGCCCTCGTCGCGGGCCTGGCGCTCCCGGTGGAGCGGCTGCGCGACTACCTCACGGGTGTGGGCGACGCTCATGAGCCTCGGGTGCGTCTGCTCTTCGAGCTGTACGACCTGGGCGCGCTCGATCTGAGCGGCCCGTTGGCCGACGTCCCGCAGACCTGTTTCTTCCGCGGCGCCGCGGCCCGACATCACGTCCCTCTGGACGCCTGGCTGGACCTGTTCGGACCCCCGCGGGCGCTCGAGCGGCGCCGGAGCGACCCTCCGATCGCCGACCTGTGGAGCGCCGGGGACCTCGTGTGGGGCCGGCAACGGCTGCCCGCCGAACGGACTGCCGCCTTCCTCACGATCGCCCTGGACCAACCGGTCGGCCTGTGGCACGCCCGAGTCCCTGCTGCGACGCTACGGGTCGTCGCCGAGGACCAGAGGTCTGTGAGGCAATCCGCCCGGGTGGTCGTCCCGCCGGGTTCCTTCGAGGCCCGACAGGTCAGCCCCGGCATCGTCGTGCCGACGGACCGCTGCCTCATCCCGAAGCCGCGCGTCGTCACCGAGCCATGACCGCGCCTGGCCCGGACGATGGTGGCAGGGTGGCCACGAACGTGGCACCCTGGCCGAGACCCGCCGACGAGGCCACCAGCTCCCCCCCGTGAGCTCGTACGATGTCTCGGGCGATCGTCAACCCGATCCCCGATCCGCCTTCGCGCCCGGGCGGCGTGCCCTCCACCCGGTAGAAGCGCTCAAACACCCGCTCCACGTCGTCCGGCGCCAGGCCGACTCCGGTGTCGCAGACCGAGACGATCGTCCCCCCTCCCCCAGGGACGGGAGCCACGGACACGGTCACGCGCCCACCCGGCGGGGTCGCGCGGAGCGCGTTGCGGATGAGGTTGGTCATCAGCTGCGCGATCCGCGCGTCGTCGACAAAGGCGGGCGCGGGGGTGCCCGGGAGGTCAAGGGCCAGTTCCACGCCCGCTTCCCGGGCTTGGGGACGCAGCCGCTCGGAGGCTCGGGCGACCACGGCACCCAGCTCGTGAGGTCGGGGGGCCAGATCGAAGCGGTGTTCGGCTGACCGGGACAGGGCCGAAAGGTCGTCGGCCAACCGCCGGAGCCGGCCCGCCTCTCCCGTGATGACCTCCAGATTCTCGCCGCTCAACGGCATCATCCCGTCGTGCATCCCGGCGGCGTACCCCTCGATCACCGTGAGAGGCGTGCGCATCTCGTGGGCCACCTCACCCAGCAACCGCACGCGAGTCGCCTCGGTGCGGGCAAGCGCTGAACCAAGCCGGTTGACATCCTCTGCGAGAGCAGACAGTTCCCGCTCGTTCATCGGCTCCACGCGCTCGTCGTAATGGCCGGCGGCGATCCGCCGGGTCGCCGCGCCGATCCGGCGAAGGGGGCCCAGCAACCGGTCCGCCGCGAAGGCTCCCACCGCCCCGGCCGACAGCACGGCCGCGAGGGCCGCGATCAGGTTCGCCCGGTCGACCGCCGACGCAAACGCTTCCCGCAGCTGCTGTGCCATGCCTTGGCCGGGGCCGCCGACGCCCCACCCCATCCCCTGACGGTGACGCAGGGACTCGTCGAACAGGGCGGGGGCCACCAACCGGACCACGATGAACGCCGTGGCGGCTCCGACGACCGCAACGAGCACGTGCGACGCGATGAGCCGCACGGACAGGCGGTTCATGCCTGACGCGCCGACTTGGGGACGAACTTGTAGCCGACGCCGCGGACGGTCCCGATAATGCTCGGGTTGACGGCGTCGTCCGACAAGCGCCGACGGATGTTGCCCACGTGCACGTCCACGACGCGTTCGTCACCGAGATGGTCGTACCCCCATACCTCTTCGAGGATCTGGGCGCGCGTGTAGACGCGACCCGGGGCAGCGGCGAGCATCACGAGAATGTCGAACTCCAACGCCGTCAACTCGACGCTCTTCTCGTGGTGGGTGACCTCACGCGTCGCCCGGTCGATCGTCAATCCGGGAAACAGGAGGCGCCCCCCGACGCTCGACGCCGTCGAGGGGGCGCCACTCGCCCGGCGCAGCACGGCCTTGACGCGGGCCACCACCTCGCGTGGGCCGAACGGCTTGACCACGTAGTCGTCGGCGCCGACGGCCAACCCGATCAGCTTGTCGACCTCTTCGGCGCGGGCGGTCACCAGGATGACCGGGAGGTCTCCCGAGGCCCGGATGCGACGCAGCACCTCGATGCCGTCGAGGTCCGGCAGGCCGATGTCGAGGAGAACCATCGCCAGACCCGCGTTCTGGGCGCGGATCTCGGCGACGGCTTGACGCCCCGTCCCGGCCTCGACGACGTCGAAGCCGTCTGCCTCCAGATATGCGCGTAGGAACGTCCGGATGTGCGGCTCGTCATCGACGATCAGAATCCGTTCGGCCACCGGCACCTCCAAAGACGCGACGCATTGTGGTGTGACTGCTGCTCACCCTCGTTCAGGTGGCTTCTCCCGGGTTCAGGCACGTGCCGTCGCGCTGTCCCATTCCCTGGCCCGCGCCGTGCCCCATCCCCTGGCCCGCGCCCTGTCCCATTCCCTGGCCCGCGCCGTGCCCCGCTCCCGGACCGCGCTGCATCCCCGACCCGGCGCCGTTGCCCTTCCCTGGCCCGTTTCCGGGGCTCATGCCCTGGCCCGTTTCCGGCAAGGTGCCTTCGGAGGCTGCCGTGTAGGCGCGCAGGTGCCGCTGGGACGCCTCCAGGAAGTTGCCGTACAGGTTCTTCACGTTCGACGGCGCGTCCGTCGCGGACAGACGGGTGAGGTCGGCGATGTCCTGCTTCTCGAGGGCGACGCCGACGGCGTACGCGTCCTGCAGTGACGTCAGGCCCTGAGCCTTCCACTCGTCGTACAGGCGCTGGATGTCCGGGTCGCTGTAGCTGCCGGCCGCGCGATCCGCGGACGGGTCGCTCTGGTCGTAGCGCTGCAAGAGGGAACCCACCGCGTCGAAGTGCCGCTGCTCGGCTTTGACGATGTGGCTGAACGGGCGCGCCCCGTCATACGTGTCAGAGAACAACTGGTATAGGTCACGTGCCATCCGCTCTTCCTCACGGTTGAACGCGAGATCCTTCGCGGACTGGGGAGACAGGCCAGAGCCTGACGAAGTGCCGACGCTGGTCGGCGAGGGGCTCGGGTCCTCCGCCGCGAAGGCGCTGCCCGTGAGGCCGGCGCCGACAAGTGCGAGGGCCGCCGCGACAGCAATCCCGGTGCGTTTCATGATGTGAGACTCCTTAGGTCGTCTGTGCTCGGGCAACGCGGTAGGCGTCCGCCCTAGCCTCCATTCCCGACCCTGCCTATGAAGAGGTCGCTAGCGGATCATGAAGAACGGATAAAGTTGGTGGAGGCCCACGAACAGCTCGGGTCAGGACGCGAGAAGCGCAGCCCGAGCGAGGCGTTGACCCGCAGGGGTCACGTGTCCTTCGACGTCGAGGCAGGCCGAGCGCTCCAGCACCGTCCACACAGTCTCAGACCATTCCATGGCCTCCCAGCCGCTCGGCTGCCGCAGACCTGAGCGCCACCCGAGCAGCCCGAGGACCTCGGAGCCCACGAGCCGGAAGACGGCTGCGGTCGGTTCCCCGGGCGGTGCGCTCGGAGCCGGCGGGTCGCCCGCCGCCACCAGCAGCGCGAGCACGGCGGCCTGCCGTTCGTACTCCTGCCGGCCGCGGGTGAGATGGTCGGCGATGAGACGCCACATCCGAACCGGGTCTGGGACGGCCGCGGCGGCCGCGGCGGCCTTCGTCGGAAGCAGTCGCCCCTTGACCTTGCGGACCAGTCCGAGGTTCGTCGCGACCGTGCGGAGCTGGCTCACCGGCGGCGTCAGGTCCTCCCGGTTGCCCTTGCCGAGGCTCTCGCGGTCCATGCCGAACTGCGTGAACAACGTCTCGACGACCGCGGGCCGCAGGTAGCCGGCGGGGGTCAGTTCAGCCCCGTCCGGGCCGATCGCCGCGAGGAAACCCCGCCATGGGGCGACCACGGCCTCGGCTTCCTCACGGGTGAGCCCTTGAAAAAGCGCAGAGCGAGCCGCGCCGACGGGCTGCGAATCGAGGTCGAGGCCCGCCCCGACGACCAAGGCGGCGAGGACGGGGACGGCGTCGACGGCCTGGCATCGCTCCACGAGCTCGGCCAGGGCGGGAGCGCAACGCGGGTTGCCGACGAGGGTGTCGCTGAGGACGTATGCCCGCTCGACCGCACGAAGCATCCCGTCGAGGTCCAGATCCTCCAATCCGGGGTCAGCGGGGTCGAAATCCTCGCCCAACCACTCCCGCACCTCCGACAGTTCCTCCGCGTCGATCACCTCATGGTGATGACTCGTATCGCCCGTTAGGGCAGCGACGATAGCGTTGTAACGCCAGATGCCGCCAACATCCTCGGGCGGCCCGGCCCGTCGCCCGCCGACGCAGGTCGCCCGAGGGTCGTCGGGCCGTCGATCCAAGACCTGCTCGACCTGCAGCGTGTGCCCCCACGAATCACCGAAGTCGTACTCGTAGAAGAGGCGGTCGCCTACCGCCGACACGACCTGGTCCAGACGCACCTCGCCCTCGCTCGGGAGTCTCTCGTCGCAGAACTCATGGGTCCCGTCGTTCGGGAAGGGTCGGACCCGCCGATCCTTGACGCCGTCGATCTCCGGCACGAACAAATGGAGGTGGTAGTCGAACCAGCCGAAGGCGGCCTGAAGGACGGTATGCACCTGGGTGAGAGTCAGATCTCCCGCCAAGTCCAGACGCCTCCAGATCGGAGGCGTGGCCTCGTCGATGTCCACGCGGACCCGCAGGGCGCCGGCCCGCTCCGGCGGATCCGGAAGGGTGAAGCGCCGCTCCGTGGGCATCCCACCGAAACCGAACGGCTCATGGCCCAGACCGGCGAACGCCGCCCCGGTCACGCCGAACGCCCCGCCCTGCGGTGCGTCCTGCCCTTCGGGCGCGGGATCGTCGCCGTGGGCCGCGACGACTGGGTCGAAAAACTGGTCGGCGAACTGGTGCGCAAGGGCGTGCGCGCTCCCGCTCGAGCGATCCTTGGGCGACTTCTTGGGGACCATGACCCTACTGTCTCAGGCCGCACGCGATCGGGAGCCAGGTCGACTACCGTCGACTTGTGACATCCGGACCACACAACTTTGAGGGCAGCACCGACGCGTGGGGCACTTTCGGCGAGGCCCGCGACGGGGCGGAGGACGGACGAGCCCAGAGCTTCGCGTCGTTCGACGCCGCGACCATCCGCTTCGTCAGGGCGGTCGAAGCTCTGGTCGGTGGCGACACCGACGGCGCGGACCGGTGGATCGCCAGGGCGGCGCGGATGCCGTACGACGACGAGCGGATCCATCCCGGCCTGGCGGCCGCGACGATGGGTCTGTTCGATCTCGTGCACCAGGCCATGGAGGCGTCCGGGCCGACGGAGCAGGCATGGCTGCGGGCCGCCGAACGCGTGGTGGCGGACGAGGCGGACGGGACGCCACACCTCCTGCGCACCCTGCAAGACGTCGCGGAGGACTTCCCGCCGGAACGGACCGACGCGCGCCTCCTGCGTGCGCTGCTGCGCGACGAGCAGCCGGCGCCGTCCCTGTTCAACGCCGCCGGGCTGGACGCCGACAACGTCGCGGCCCTCCTGTGGGAGGTGGCGCGGGTGGCCGTCGCCTACGGGAACGCCTGCACCGACCTCGGTCTGGAGTTCTAGGCGAAACGCTGCCGGGCCGGGTACCTCACGTCTTCGGGGTGAGCTTGAGCAGCCGGCCGTCGCCGCCGTCGGTGAGGAGCCAGAGCGCCCCGTCGGGTCCCTGCTCAACCTCGCGGATGCGCGCCCCCATGTCCCACTGGTCGGCCTTGACCGCGTTCGTGCCGTCGAGCTGCACGCGGATCAGCGCCTGCCCCGACAGCGCGCCGACGAAGGCGTCGCCCTTCCATTCGGCAAACCGCTCCCCGGAATAGATCATGAGGCTGCCCGGGGAGACCGACGGGGTCCACCAGACCTTCGGCGCTTCGAACCCGTCGCCGCTCGCGTGGTCGGGGATGTCCGCACCGCCGTAATGGGACCCGTTCGACGCCTTGGGCCAGCCGTAGTTCTTGCCGGCGCCGATGAGGTTGATCTCGTCGCCACCCTGGGGCCCCATCTCGGAGCTCCACAGGTTGCCGTCGGCGTCGAACGCGAGCCCGAGGGCGTTGCGGTGCCCGTAGGACCAGATCTGCGCCGGCGCTGCGCCCCGGTCTGTGATGGGGTTGCCCGCGGCGGGCGCGCCTTCCGGGGTGAGCCGCACGATCGTGCCGAGGTTGTTGCGGAGGTCCTGCGCGGGGTCGAACTTCTGCCGATCGCCGGAAGAGACGAAGAGATGACGCCCGTCCGGGCTGAACACCAGTCGATGGCTGAAGTGCCCGCTGCCGGAGACCTTTGGCTCCTGCCGCCAGATGACGTTGAGGTCCTCCAGGACCGGGGAGTCGTCGGCGCGCAGCGTCGCGCGCCCGACCACGGCCCCCGTGCTATCCCCGCCGTCCTCGCCCGCCTCGATCCAGCTCAGGTAGACCGCTCGATCCATCGCGAAATTCGGGCCGAGGATCACGTCTCCGAGACCGCCCTGACCATCGACGACGACGTCAGGGGTGCCGCCTACGCGCGTCGAGGACCCGGTGACCGGGTCGACGAGCAGCAGCGCCCCCGAGCGCTGCGTGACGAGAGCCCTGGCATCGGGCAGGAAGACCATCGCCCACGGCTGGTCGAACGCCGCCACGTCCTCCATCGTGAACGAGTCCCCCGGCTTACCCGCACGCGCAGCGCCGTCGTCCGGGGCGGGTCCGCCCGCGGCGGAGCAACCGGTCAGTGCGCTCACTAGCGCCAGGACGAGGACAGCGCGTCGGGTCATGCCCCCACGTTATGCGGCCCGCTGGCCGGGGACCGAGTGCGCCCGCGGACGGCTCAGGACAGGTCGCCCAGAACCTGCTTCGCGAGGTCGTACCCGGCCGCATCGAACAGCACCAGCGTGGCCCGCTCCACTTGGGTCGGAGTGTCCCGCAATGTGGTCAGCGCCTGTCGGATCGCGTCCTCCTTCGGCCACCCGTACACGCCCGCGGACACCAGCGGGAACGCGAGCGTACGCGCCCCGATCTCGTCGGCGACCCGCAACGAGTTGCGGTAGCAGCCGCGCAGCAGCCCGGAGCGGTCGGCGCCCGCCTCGAACACGGGCCCGACCGTGTGGATCACATGCCGCGCCCGCAGGCGGCCACCGGTGGTGCACACCGCCTCCCCAGCGGCGAGCCCGTCCGCGAGCCGTCCCTCGCGCAGCTGGCGACACTGCGCGAGGATCTCCGGACCGCCGGCGCGATGGATGGCCCCGTCCACGCCACCGCCGCCGAGCAGCGAGCCGTTCGCGGCGTTGACGATCGCGTCAACGTCGAAGGTCGTGATGTCGCCGCGGGCGAGTGCGATGTCCATCGTGTCTCCTCAAAGCTGTGGATCGGCAAGATACCGCTGCAAGGTCGGCGCGAAGATCGCCACCACCTCCTCCGAGGGCATCTTCCCCAGCGCCGTGTCCGCGACGACGTAACGCAGCAAGCCGATGCCCAGGATCTGGCTCGCCGCCACCGCCGCCCGCTTCTCCGGGTCCGGCACACCGGCGCTCCGCGCGATCGGCTCCACGACCGTGTGCAGCACGAACTCCCGAAGCGGTCGGGCGGCGTCCTCGCTCGCCACCGCGCCTCGCAGCATCGCCTGCATCCGCTCCCGCCCCCCCGGCACGTCCCACACCTCGAGAAACGAGCGGATCACCGCCTCCCCCAGCTGCTCCCGCGGCACCGACATGACCGCGGCGCTGCGCGCGGAGACGTCCTCCGGCAGGTCGAGGGCCTGGGTGAAGACGTCGGACTTGCCGTCGAAATAGTGATGCACCAGCGCCGGGTCTACGCCGGCCTCGCGGGCGATGCCCCGCAGCGTCGCGGCGTCATAACCCCGCGCCGCGAACTCCGCCCGCGCCACCTCGAGAATCCGTTCGCGCGTGCGCGCCCCGGAGCGACGCCGACCGCGCGCCTTGGGGCCGGCCACCCCGACGCCGTTCTCCTCACTCCTACCGACATCGCTCATGCCAACACCACTCGTAGCGACACCGCTCGTAACGACACCGCTCGTAACGACATCACTCAGGCCGACGACGCTGTGCCGCGCGCCGATCTCGTCGATCCTCTCGCCTCTGCCGCCGCCGGGCCGCCGCGGCACCCATCGTCGTCTGCCGCGGCGCGCGTGGTCGCGAGGGCGACGGCGCCGAGGCCGCGGGCGCGTGTCCGAGATGGAGCCGGGCGAACGCCAACGCCTCCATCAGGTCAAGTTCGCGCTGTTCGGGGGTGCACCGGCGCGTCCCCACCTCGAGGCACACCAGGCCGTCGTAGTCCTGTTCGGGCAACCGTGCGAGGAACTCACCGCACGGCTGCGTGCCGCGCCCCGGCACGAGGTGTTCATCCATGAACGACCCGGACCCGTCCGCCATGTGCACGTGCGAGAGCCGCGGGCCAAGAGCCGCCTGCATCGTCAGGGCGTCGCTGCCGGCCGTCGCCGTGTGCGACAGGTCCAGGGTCACGTTGTCGTACGGCTGCGGGACCGGATCCCAGCCGGGCAGGTAGGCCTGGATGTCCGTGTTGCGCGCCCGCCACGGGAACATGTTCTCCACCGCCAGACGCATCCCGGAGCCATCCTCCCGTTCCGCGACCCCGTCGGCGAAGCCGGCCGCGTAGTCCCGCTGCCAGCGGAACGGCGGATGTACGACCACCAG
>CAJDWP010000120.1_pt1 | contig 10811 bp, 8 predicted proteins | sample 7391631 | NCBI WGS metagenome assembly CAJDWP01 (sample SAMEA7055740, study PRJEB34461) | soil metagenome | biome: terrestrial ecosystem; feature: Peninsula; material: soil | place: Antarctica | collected 2016 | reverse complement strand
GAGCTGATTCGTCAGGGTGATAGCGGAACGTTCGATTGGACTATTCCCATCAAGGACACGAAACGGCGCACCTATCGCTATCGGGTCACAGAGTTCGGGCGGGACGGCAGGCCACGGGAGACGCCTTTCGAGGAAACCGATAGCCATATGCTGGTGTTGCTGCCAATGGGATGACGTCGGATGAAATGACTGCAGCGGTTGCGTTGCATCGACCACTTTCCGTCGAGGACCTGCTGCTGCGTGCCGCACTCCTCGCCGGCCACGGCGCCGGGCCGAGCTGCGCGCGGACGCGGGCGGTGAGGTCGTCCAGAGCGTCGGCGTCCTGGCGCGCGAGCTGGGCGCTGCGCGCCAGGGCGGGGGCCAGGCCCGGGCCCAGGTCGGCGTCGAGGTCGGCGAGTGCGCGCCGGACACGGTTGCGCAGGTAGGCGGGGTCGTCGTTGGTCGGGTCTTTCCAGGGCCGCAGCCCCTGCGCCTCGCAAGCGGCCCGGGTGGTGGCGCGGCCGAGGGCGAGGAACGGGCGGACGTACGCCCCCCGCGCGCGAGGCATCCCGGACAGGGACCGCGTGCCGGAGCCGCGACAGAGGCCGAGCAGCACCTGTTCGGCCTGGTCGTCCAGCGTATGGCCGAGCCAGACGGCGACGGCACGATGCTGCTGCGCGGCGGAGCCGAGCGCGTCGTAGCGGGCCCTTCTCGCCTTTCCCTCCGGGCCGAGGGCGGGGCCTTGCGCGCCGTCCACCCGCACGACGTCAACCGGCGCCAGACCGAGGGACCGGCACGCGGCTCCCGCGTCGGCGGCCACCCGCGCTGAGCCGGGTTGCAGGCCGTGGTCGACGACGACCGCGCCGGCGCGCAGCCCGGCCCGCGGTACCTCGAACGCCGCGGCGGCCGCGAGGGCGAGGGAGTCGGGGCCACCGCTGCAGGCCACCAGGACGAGCTCGGCGGGGGCCGTATCGGCCGTATCGGCCGGGTCGGCCAAGGCGGCCCGATCGGTCAGGGCGTCGCGCACGGCCTGGCGCGTGGCGGCGACGGCTGGGTGCGGGCCGGGCATGAGGTCCTCGCCTGTCCGAAGTCAGCCGTGGACCCGGGCCACCCAGCGGTCCGGATGCAGGATCTCCTCGGGGGCGGGCAGCGTCTCCGGGGAGGTCCATACGGCGTTGAAGCCGTCGATCCCCACTTGCGCGGTCGTGGCGCGAACGAACGCGGCGCCGTCGCGGTACTGCGCCATCTTCGCCTCCAGCCCGAGCATCCGCCGGATCAACAGGTCCAGGCCGGAGACCCCGGCGCGGCGCCCGTCGAATCGCGCCCGGATGGTCGCCACCGTCGGCACGACCTGCGGGCCAACCTCGTCCATCACGACGTCGGCGTGTCCCTCCAACAGGGCCATGACCGCGCCGATCCGGGCGATCGCCTCTCGCTGGGAGGCGTCGAGGAACAGCTCCGGCAGGCCCATGCCTCCCGGGCGCAGCACCTCGGGGAGGTTCGTGGCGGCCAGCTTGAGGCGTCCGAGCAGTGCCTGTGTGTCGGGTACGAGGCACTCGGCGACGCGTCGGGTGGCGTCGAGCATGTGCTGGCGCAGCCAGGGCACGGCCGTGAACTGCAGGCGGTGGGTCTCCTCGTGCAAGCACACCCAGAGGCGGAAATCGCTGCGACTCAGGTCGAGCTCGCGTTCGACGTGCACGATGTTGGGCGCGACGAGCAGGAGCTTCGGGTGGCTCCCGGGCGCGTAAGCGAGGTCGTACTGCCCGAGCACCTTCGTCGACATGAACGACAGGAGCGCGGCGACCTCGGCGCCGGTTGCGACGCCGCCGATGCGCTGCGCGAGAGGGCCGGGGATCGGCTTGCCGGGGCGCACGACCAGCTTGTGCACGACGGGGTCGAGCATCGCCGCGAACGAGTCGATGTTGACCGCGGTCCAGGTGGGTCGATCGACGACGAGCGCCGTCGCAGACCCGTCCGGGGAGTGCATCCGGGCGGTGTCGGCGACGGGCTGGTGGGCGCGGCGGGAGGCGTCCCGCAGCTCCGCCACCGCGTCGCGGGCCTCGACGGTGCTGATCTGGGGGCCGGGCGGGGTGATCCGGCGCGCGGCGGCGGCGGCCAGGCCCCAGTCGACCATCCGGATCTCGGCCACCTCGCTCGACGCGATATCGCTCATACCCGCCATCCTCTCCCGCCGGACGGGACGGCTGCACCCGCGAGCCGCGACAGCCCCGGTGGGTTCAGCTTTCCTGCGAGGGTGGGCTCGGCGGGGGTGGGCTCGGCGGGGGTGGGCTCGGCGGGGACGCGGCGTCGGGGGTGGGGAGCCGTCGGTACGCGGCGCGCGTCAGCATGTGCCCCGCCACCGGGATCGTCAGCAACTGGAAGACGCCCACCAGAATCAGCATCCCGATGGCGAGGCCGCTCCGCAGCGTCAGGCCGACGCCCAGGATGACCAGCAGCACGCCGAGAGTCTGCGGCTTGGACGCCGCGTGCTGGCGGGAGAACGTGTCGCGCAGCCGCAGCAACCCGATCGCGGTCGCCAGGTTCAGTGCCGCGCCGGCGAGTATCGCGAGTAGACCGACCGTGTCGGCGACGTCGGTCCAGCTCACAGCCGCTCATCCCCCGCGTCGGCGCTCCCGTCCACCGGGGCTCCCGGCATGGCCCTGCCAGGGCGCACGACCGTGTCAGGGCGCACGGCCGTGTCAGGGCGCACGACCGCGTCAGAGGTGCTGAAGATGTCGACCTCGGGCACCTCGTCCGTGTGCGGGATCGTCGGCATGGGGCCGCCGCGGTCCGGATCGACATCGTGCGGCAGGAAGCGGGCGACGGCGACCGACCCCAGGAACCCCAGCATCGACAGTGAGATCAGCAAGGGGATCGTCGTCGTGTGCCGGAAGACCACCGCTTCCGCCCCCAGCAGGCACAAGAGGATCGCGACGAGTGCCTCCGCGCCGATCGCGCGGTCGAGTGCGCTCGGGCCGCGCATGATCCGGCCGAGGGTGAGTAGCGCCGACACGCCGAGGAGCATCACGATCGCGACGACGATGAGGTTCTCCAGCGGAGCCGGGAGGAGCGGAGCGACACCCTTCGACGCGGCGAGCGCGTTAAGCGGAGCCGCGGCCATCCACGGCGGCATCACGACGTCTCCCCGCGCGGCGACAGGGCGCGCAGCACGCGCGCCTCCTGCTCGTGGACCCGGCGGATCCCGAGGCGGCCCGACGCTTCGTCGGGGGCGTCAAAGAGGTGCAGCATGATGATCCCGGTGGTGCGGTCCAGGTCCACCACGAGGGAACCCGGCACGAGGGAGCAGAACTCGGCGGTCAAAGTCCGCGTCAGGTCCGCGGGACCGCGCAGCTGCACGGTGATGAAGCGGCCGGCGGGACGGCACCACGGGGCCACAGACTTGTACGCCACCTCCAGGCTGGCCACCATCAGGTGGAACTGAAACGTGGCCAGGAGCACCAGGAACGCCCACGGGTGCAGCCGCAGGCCGAACGACACGCGAGGCAGCGGGAACAGCACGAGGATCGTCGCGGCGATCAGGGCGCCGGCGAGGATGTTGGCGACGGTGACGTCGCTCCAGAGCAGGACCCACATCGTCGTGAGGAAGGCGACCGGCCAGGGACGGATCCGTCGTCGCAGCCGTCGCGCCCAGCGGCGTCTCGCCATGCGCGCCCGGTCGACCCTGGTCGCGTCGTGCGGCAGGCTCAAGTCCGGGCTCACGGCGCCCCTTGGGGGAAGACGGCCGAGACGTACGGTGTGCGGGCGCGCAGCTCGTGGGCGGCGGCGTCCGCGTATCCCACCAGCGGCCCGGCCACCAGCGTCAGCGCCGTGCTCACCGCCACGATCAGCGCTGCGGGAAGGGTCATCCCGCGAGGGATGGGCTGGGTGGCAGCCGCCGCCCGGGCCGCCACCCACAGCGCCCCGGCGGGGGTGAGGTCGCCGACCGAGGCCCCTTTGGCCGCGCCGTCCGGGGTGGCCGCGACGTGCGAGGGCAACGTGGGTGCACGCAGCCCCGAGGCGTCGGGCGTGGGCAGGGCGGCGGTCACCGCGTCGGTGTCGGCCAGCGCGTTGTTGACCCGGTCGCCGCCGGGGGTGCGCCAGAACGCGCGGGACCAGACCCGGCTCACCGCGTACAGGGTGAGCAGGCTCGTCGCCAACGAGCCGGCGATCAGGAGGTACGCGAGCGGGGTGCCTGCGTCGACGGCGGCTTGGAGCAGGCCCACCTTGCCGAGGAAGCCGGACAGGGGCGGGATGCCCGCGAGGTTCATCGCCGGGACGAAGAAGAGGATCGCCACCAGCGGCGCGGTGCGTGCCACCCCGCCGAGGAGCGCCAGGGAGGTGCTGCCCGTGTGTCGCTCGACCAGGCCCACGACGAGGAAGAGCGCCGTCTGCACGATGATGTGGTGCGCCACGTAGACGATCGCTCCGGTCAGCCCCGCCTGGTTCGACAGGGCGACGCCGAAGATCATGAACCCGATGTGGCTGACCAGCGTGAACGACAGCAGGCGCTTGATGTCGTCCTGCGCGAGAGCCGCGACGATGCCGACGAGCATCGTGAGCAGCGCCGCCCACATCAACACGGTGTCGAACGCGCCGCCAGGGAAGAGCAGGGTGTTCATCCGGATCACCGCGTACACGCCGACCTTCGTGAGCAGCCCCGCGAAGACCGCCGTGACCGGCGCGGGCGCCGTCGGGTAACTGTCGGGCAGCCAGCCCGACATCGGGAAGAGGGCTGCCTTCACCGCGAACCCGACGAGCAACAGCGCCTGCAACACCATCCGGGTGCCCTCGGGGAGCGCCTCGAGGCGCCCGGACAGCTGCGCCAGGTTCACCGTCCCGCAGGCGGCATAGACCATCGCGATCGCGAGGAGGAACAGCATCGAGGACAGTAGCGACACGAAAACGTAGTTGGCGCCGGCGCGGATCCGATCCGCCGTACCGCCCATCGTGAGGAGCACGAAGCTCGCGACCAGCAGCATCTCGAAGCCGACGTAGATGTGGAACAGGTCGCCGGAGATGAACGTCGTGGCGACCCCGGCCATCAGGATCAGCAGGGCGGGGTGGAAGACCGGGATGGGCGCCTCGCCGTCGCCGTAGTCATCCGATGCGCGCCCCTGCCCGATCGCGAACAGGAGTACCCCGAGGGTGATCGTCGTCGACACGACGATCATCAAGGCGGCCAGCCGGTCCGCGACGAGCGTGATGCCCTGCGGAGGCGCCCACCCCCCGACGGCCACCACCTGCGCTCCCTGGGTGTGCGTCGCCCACATGAGGGCGCACGAGGCGGCGAGGGCGGCGGTGAGCGCGCCGATGCTCACCGCGCGCTGCCACCCGGTGTTGCGGCCCGCGACGACCGCGAGCCCGGCGCCCACGAGCGGCAGGATGACGGGCAAGGGGACCAGCCACGACCAGTTCGTCACGAGCGGCCCCCCTCCGGTCCCGATGAGTCGAGCTGTGCGGACGAGTTCTGGGCGCCGCGCGCCGGCACGTCGTCGTCTGCGTCCGGCCCCTGAATCGTGTCCACGCTGGACTCCTCACCGAGTTCGTCGAGCCGATCGTGCAGACGGACGTCCTCGTCATCGTCGGCCATGTCGTCGGAGGCGGTGAGCATCCACCAGCGGTACGCCAGCGCCATCGCGTAGCCGGTGACCGCGACCGTGATGACGATGGCCGTGAGGACGAACGCCTGCGGGAGCGGGTCGGACATCTGCGACTCGTCGGTGGCACCGGCGCCGACGATGGGGGCGCGCCCGGGCGGGCCGCTCGCGACGAGGAACAGCATGTTGATCCCGTTGCTGATGAGGAGCACGCCCAGGAAGGCCCGGATGACCCCGCGCGCCGTCAGAAGGTAGACCCCGCAGCCCACCAGGGCTCCCGCGACGAGGGCGAGGGTGAGGTTCGCGGTCATCGCGGCATCTCCGCGGAGCCACGGTCGGAGACGCGGTCGGAGACACGGTCAAGGTCCTGAGACGCGGTCGGAGACACGGTCAAGGTCCTCGGGACCCCGGCCTGGGGCCTGTTGTTGCTCTTCGATGCCGCCGCCGAGGCTGCGCAGGATGTCCAGGACGAGTCCGAAGACCACGAGGTAGACGCCGATGTCGAACAGGAGCGAGGTGACGAGGTGCACGGTTCCGAGCAGCGGCACGGTGACGTCGAAGATCCAGGTCTGTAGCGCCTGCCCGCCCGCGATCATCGAGCCCAGCGCGTTGCCGGCGGACAGGAACAGTCCGGTGCCGAGGAGCAGGCCGGGTGGTACCGGGGCGGCAGCGCGCAGCTCCGTACGGCCTCCCGCGAGGTAGCGCATCGCGAGCGCCAGGCCCCCCACCAGACCCGCTGCGAAGCCGCCGCCCGGCGCGTTGTGGCCGGTGAACAGCAGGAACACCGACCAGACCAACACGCTGTGGAAGACCAGCCGCACCACGACCTCCAGGATTAGTGAGCGACTACGGTCCGGCATCGTCGTCTCCGCGAGCCATCGACCGTCCGTTGCGGGGGAGGCCCTGGTGCCCCAGCCGCGGCGGCGGACGCGGACCCTCGCCATGGCCTCGCGGCCGCGGTCGAGCGCAGCCTCGTCGAGGAAGATCAACGCGCCGATGCCGGTCGCGGCGGCGATGACCACGGACAGCTCGCCCATCGTGTCCCACGCGCGGATGTCGACCAGCGTGACGTTGACGATGTTGGTGCCGCCGCCGTAGTCGACCGCGGCCGCGGACAAGCCGTCCGACGCGACCGGTCCGCGGCGACCCGCCGGGACGATGAGGGCCAGCAGGGTGACCAGCGCGCCGCACGCCACCCCGAAGACGAGTCGGAGCAGCAGCCGAGGGCCGCTCTGGATGTCGAATGTCAAGGGCAACCGCCGCAGCACCAGGACGAACACCAGCAGCGAGAGGGCCTCGGCGAGCGCCTGCGTGAGCGCGAGGTCGGGCGCCCCGAAGAGCAGGAACAGCATGGCGCACCCGTACCCGGCCGCGCCCACGAGGAACACCGCGCGCATCCGGCGCCGGCTGACCGCGGCCGCGACGGACGCGATGACCACCAGGGCGGCGGTGACCGCCTGGGGGAGTCCGTCGCTGAGGCGCATCGGGCCCGGGCGGGCGCCCGTCACGAGCAGCGTGCCACCGACGAGCACCACGAAGACCAGCAGGATCAACGCGAGTGACAGCGGCAGCGAACCGCGCTGCAGGCCACTGGTGATGCGCACGGAGTTCCGGTCGAGGCGCCGCATGAACGCCCGATAGACGTCGTCGGCGCCGCGGGGACCGTACCGCGCCCCGATCCGCGATTGGACCACGTTGACCGTCCGACGCCCGACGGCCAGACCCGCGCCGAGTGTCAGCGTGAGCGCCGAAAGGCCGAGCGCGACGTTGACGCCGTGCCACAGGCCCAGATGGACCACGCCCCCGTCGACCGGCAGCGCGCCGGTCGAGCGGGTGAGGAGGGGCTCCAGTCTGTCCGAGGTGATTCCGGCGACCAGGGCGCCGACGGCGAGGACCGCAGGCACTCCGACGAGAATCGGCCCGGGGCGGTGGACCGGCGTGGGCGCACGGCCCGGCTGGGTGCGAAAGGCGCCCCAGATGAACCTCGCGGAGTAGGCCGCCGTGAGCGCCGACCCCACGACGAGGACGGCCAGGACCGCCGGCGCCCAGAGCTCGCCGGATCCGGCGTAGGCGGCGTAGACGGCCTCCTTGCCGACGAACCCCAGCAGCGGCGGCAGCCCCGCCATCGACGCGGCGGACAGGACGGCGACGCCGGTGAGGACCGGCATCGAGGAACGTAGGCCGGACAGAACGTGCAGATCGCGGGTGCCGGTCGCGTGGTCGATCGCGCCTACGGTCAGGAAGAGACTGCCCTTGTAGAGCGCGTGGGCGAGCAGCATCGTCAGGCCGGCGAGGGCGGCCTGTTGCGTCCCGGTGCCGAGCAACACGATGAGGAAGCCGAGTTGGCTGACGGTGCCGAAGGCGAGCAGCAGCTTCAGGTCGTTCTGACGCAACGCCCGGTAGGCGCCGAGCAGCATCGTCGCACCGCCGGCCACGAGCACGCTGAACTGCCACGACGGCAGGTGGGCGAAGGCGGGCGCGAGGCGCGCCACCAGGTAGATCCCGGCCTTCACCATCGCGGCAGCGTGTAGGTAGGCGCTCACCGGGGTGGGGGCCGCCATCGCGCCGGGCAGCCAGAAGTGGAACGGGATCAGCGCGGACTTGGTGAACGCGCCGACGAGCAGGAGGACGGCGGCCACAGAGACGAGCAGATCGCCGCTCGGTAGCGGGGCGGACACCACCTCGGAGAGCCGGTACGTCCCGGCCCGCTGCCCGATGATCACGATCCCGGCCAGCATCGCCAGTCCGCCGAACGTGGTGACCACGAGTGCCTGGCTCGCCGCGGCGCGGCTCGCTCGCTCGCGTTCGACGTGCCCGATGAGCAGGTACGACAAGACGGTGGTGATCTCCCAGAAGATGTAGAGCAGGAGCATGTCGTCGCTCGTGACGAGGCCGAGCATCGCTCCGGCGAAGCCGACGAGGCAACCCGCGAACCGCCCGAGGCCCGGCTCGTCGTCCTTGAAGTAGCTCGCGCAGTAGACCAGGACGAGAGCCCCCATCCCGCCGACCACGAGGCTCATCAGCCAAGACAGCCCGTCGAGTCGGAAGGCCAGGCTGAGTCCGAGGGTCGGTATCCACTCCAAGACCTCGCGGGTCTGCTCCTCGGCCTGTGCGGTCGGCAGGTGCGCCAGGGCCCACCCGAACACGATCGCGGGGGGGATCGCCAGAAGCCAGAACGCGCGACGTCCCCACGCCCGGACCGCCGAGTACGCGGCGAGCGCCGCGACGGCGTGAAGTGCCAGGAGGATGGTCACGAGGGCCTCCCGGTCTGCGGCGACGGAATGCTTATCCTACAAATTGCTCAGTCGTCCTTGCGCTGCAGGCTCACGCGGACCCCCGAACGCCGAAAGGGCTCGCGCGATCTGTCAAGGTCGCGCGGCTGCGGGCGGAACAAGCGGGGGACGGTGAGACGTTCGGTGAGGTGAGGGTCAGGCACGCTCGTGTACCGTCGAGGACGGCCGAGGGAGCTTTGGCCGGTCGTCGACGATCAGGAGGTCCGGGGGCGAGACCCCCGAGAAGATGAACGCCAAACGCCTCATGAAGACGCCGATTCCGTTCGTCGTCGTGCTTATTCTCGCGCTGCTCGCGCTCAACCTCATGCCCACTGGTGGCTTCCAAGAGGTCCAGACGTATCAGGCCGAGAAGTTGATCAACGACGGCCAGGTCCAGAGCGCGACGTTTACCGACAGCGACCGTCTGGAGCTGACCTTGAAGTCCCCGCAAGACATCGGGGACAGCAAGGGCGTCAGCAAGGCGTACACGCTGTATGTCCCGCAACGCGGCGAATCCCTGGTCCAGGAACTCAAGACCAAGCAGCCCCCCGGCGGGTACAACGACCAACCGCCCCAGAGCTCGATCCTGCAGCTTCTCCTCATCAACGTCTTGCCGTTGCTGTTGATTCTCGGCTTGTTCCTGTGGCTGATGAGCCAGGCGCAGGGTGGCGGCGGCAAGATCATGAAGTTCGGCAAGTCCCGGGCCAAGCTGGCGAACAAGGACACCGAGCCGGTTTCGTTCGCCGACGTGGCGGGCGCCGACGAGGCCGTCGAGGAGCTGACAGAGATCAAGGAGTTCCTCGCCGAATCGGCAAAGTTCCAGCAGGTCGGCGCCAAGATCCCGCGTGGCGTCCTGCTCTACGGGCCGCCCGGCACCGGCAAGACCCTTCTCGCGCGCGCCGTCGCGGGCGAGGCGAGCGTGCCCTTCTACTCGATCTCCGGGTCGGACTTCGTCGAGATGTTCGTCGGGGTCGGCGCTAGCCGCGTACGCGACCTGTTCGAGCAGGCCAAACAGAACTCGCCCGCGATCGTCTTCGTCGACGAGATCGACGCTGTCGGTCGGCACCGTGGAGCGGGACTCGGCGGCGGGCACGACGAGCGCGAGCAGACGCTGAACCAACTGCTTGTGGAGATGGACGGCTTCAACGCCCGGCAGAACGTCATCCTCATCGCGGCGACCAACCGTCCCGACATCCTCGACCCTGCGCTGCTACGCCCAGGCCGCTTCGATCGTCAGATCGCGGTCGAGGCGCCAGACATGAACGGGCGCGCCGCGATTTTGCGGGTCCACGGTCAGGGCAAGCCGCTCGCCCCCGGCGTCGACCTGATGGCCGTCGCGCGGCGCACCCCCGGCTTCACCGGCGCCGACCTGGCGAACGTCCTCAACGAAGCGGCCCTCCTCACCGCGCGCTCCAACGCCCAACTCATCGATGACCGGGCCCTGGACGAAGCGATCGACCGGGTCGTCGCCGGCCCGCAGAAACGGTCGCGGATCATGAGCGAGAGAGAGCGCAAGATGACCGCGTACCACGAGGGCGGGCACGCTCTCGTGGCCGCCTCGCTGAACCACACCGACCCGGTGACCAAGGTGACGATCCTGCCCCGCGGCCGGGCGCTGGGATACACGATGGTCATGCCGAGCGAGGACCGGTACAGCCAGTCCCGCAACGAAATGCTCGACCAGCTCGCGTATGCCCTCGGCGGACGCGTCGCCGAGGAGATCGTCTACCACGACCCCACCTCCGGCGCTTCGAACGACATCGAGAAGGTCACCACGATGGCCCGCCGCATGGTCACCCAGTTCGGGATGAGCGAGCGAATCGGCGCGATCCGGCTCGGGCAGGAGCAGACCGAGGTGTTCCTCGGACGCGACATGGGGCACCAGCGGGACTACTCCGAGGGTCTGGCCACCATCGTCGACGAGGAGATCCGGCGGCTGATCGAGGCGGCGCACGACGAGGCG
>CAJDWP010000059.1_pt1 | contig 10932 bp, 9 predicted proteins | sample 7391631 | NCBI WGS metagenome assembly CAJDWP01 (sample SAMEA7055740, study PRJEB34461) | soil metagenome | biome: terrestrial ecosystem; feature: Peninsula; material: soil | place: Antarctica | collected 2016 | reverse complement strand
GATCGTCCAGGCGCTCAACCAGCAGATGACCGACGAGCTGTACTCCTCCAACCTCTACCTGCAGATGTGCGCTTGGTGCCAGGCGGAGGGGCTGGACGGAGCGGCCGCTTTCTTCCGCCGGCACGTCGCCGAAGAGTTCGCGCATCGAGACCGGATCGTGCAGTACCTCTTCGAGTGTGACGCCGAGGTGACCATCCGCGCGGTGCCGGCGCCGCGGGACTCGTACGACTCGCTGCTGGAGGTCATCGAGGTGGCCTTCGCGCATGAGCAAGAGGTCACCGAGAGCATCAACACGCTGGCCGGACTCTCCCTGGAGTCCCGCGACTTCAACACGTTCAACGTCATGCAGTGGTTCATCGCCGAGCAGCGCGAGGAGGAGGTCCTCTTCCGCGGGGTGCTCGATCAGGCCAAGCTGGCCGCCTTCACGGGTGACTCGGGCCAGGCCCTCTTCCATCTCAACGCCTACATGGGCCGGGTCGCCGGTCAGTGAGCGTCCGCCTCCCCGACCACCGTCTGAACCTCTGAGCCGTCGCACCCGCTGTGCCGCACCCGCTGAGCCCCACCCGCTGAGCCGCACCCGCTGAGCCGCACCCGCTGAGCCGCGAACCGTGCCGAGCTCAGCGCGGCCAGTCGGGCAGGTCCCAGCAGCCTTCGTCGAAGCCCAGGACGTCGGAGGGCGCGCCGTACCGCGCCGGTTCCGGCAAACGCGTCGCAGAGACGAACTCCTGCGCCAGGCACGCGTCGTACGCGGCTCGGGCGTCCGTGCCCGACAGCACCTCGAACGCTGCGTTGATCCGACTCGCGAAGGCGTGATCGAGCGCGCCGCTGCGGTCCGGATGCTCGGTCCGCATCAGCCGACGGTACGCGACGCGAATAGCCTCGAGGGTCGCGTCACGGGCCACCCCGAGCACGTCGTAATACGACGTGCTCGGGCGCGAGCGCGTCGTCACTCGAACGCCCTGGCGGCGCCTTTGTCGGCGCTCTGGGCGAACCGGGCGAAGATCTTCAACGCCACCGACACCACGCGGTTCCGGTCGACCGGAAGCCAGCCCTGGACGTCCTGGTCGGCGCGCCGCCGGGCGATTTCCTCGTCGGCCACCTTCAGCTCGACCCGACGTTGGGGAATGTCGAACTCGATGATGTCGCCGTCACGGACCAGACCGATCGCCCCGCCCGCAGCGGCCTCCGGCGAGACGTGTCCGACAGAGAGCCCGGAAGAACCCCCGGAGAACCGCCCGTCCGTGATCAGGGCGCACTGCGGACCGAGGCCGACGCCTTTGAGGTAGCTCGTCGGGTAAAGCATCTCTTGCATTCCGGGGCCGCCCTTGGGGCCCTCATAGCGCACGACGACCACGTCACCCGCGACGATCTGGCCGTTCAGGATCATCGAGACCGCGTCCTCCTGGGACTCGGCGACCTTCGCCGGTCCGGCAAACGTCCACTGGTGTTCTGGCACGCCCGCGGTCTTGACGATGCAGCCGTCGGGGGCGAGGTTGCCGGTGAGGATGGCCAGGCCGCCCTCCGCGGTGTACGCGTGCTCGACCGATCGGATACAGCCGCCTTCGGCGTCCGTGTCCAGGCTCGCCCACCGGTTGGTCGACGAAAACGCCTTGGTGGTGCGCACCCCACCGGGCGCGGCGTGGAACAGCTCGATCGCCTCCGGGGTGGCCGAGCCGCCGCGGATGTCCCACTGCGCCAGCCACGCGTCCAGGCTCGGGCTGTGCACCGCGTGCACGGAGCGGTCGAGCATGCCGGCCCGGTCGAGCTCACCCAGGATCGCCGTGATCCCGCCGGCGCGGTGCACGTCCTCCATGTAGTAGTCGCGCGAATTCGGCGCGACCTTGCAGATGCACGGGGTCACCCGAGAGAGCGCGTCGATGTCGGCCTGGTCGAAATCGACGTCCGCCTCCTGGGCGGCCGCGAGCAGGTGCAGCACAGTGTTGGTCGAGCCGCCCATCGCGACGTCCACGCGCATGGCGTTCTCGAAGGCGGCTTTGGTCGCGATGCTGCGCGGCAGGACGGAGGCGTCCTCACCCTCGTAGTAGCGCTTCGCGAGATCCACCACCAGGTGTCCAGCGCGCAGGAACAGGTCCTCGCGGGCGGCCGCTGTCGCCAGCGTCGAGCCGTTGCCGGGCAAGGACAGGCCGAGCACCTCGGTCAGGCAGTTCATGGAGTTGGCGGTGAACATCCCGGAGCAGGAACCGCAGGTCGGGCACGCGGAGCGCTCCACGATGTCGATCACCGCGTCGGGGACGGTGTCGTCGACGGACTGGATCATCGCGTCGATGAGGTCGAGGCGTTGCTCCGCAGACGATTCAGACGACTCAGACGAGCCGTCGATGACCTCACGGCCGATCACGGCCTTGCCCGCCTCCATCGGCCCACCCGAGACGAAGACGGTCGGGATATCGAGCCGCAGCGCTGCGAGCAGCATGCCAGGGGTGATCTTGTCGCAGTTGGAGATGCACACCAGAGCGTCTGCGGTGTGCGCGTTCACCATGTACTCGATGCTGTCCGCGATGATCTCCCGGCTGGGCAGGCTGTAGAGCATGCCCGCGTGGCCCATCGCGATCCCGTCGTCGACGGCGATCGTGTCGAACTCCCGACCCACACCGCCCGCCTCGGCGATGGCGCCCGCGACGAGCTGGCCGACGTCCTGCAGGTGGACGTGCCCCGGGACGAACTGCGTGAAGCTGTTCGCGATCGCGATGATCGGCTTGCCGAAGTCGGACTCCGTCATGCCGGTGGCACGCCACAGGGCGCGGGCACCCGCCATGTTGCGGCCGTGAGTGGTCGTCCGGGAACGGAGCTGCGGCATCGTGTCCTCCTGCGCGCGGCGGCGGAGTCGCGCGGTGATGCGGTGGTGCGGCGATGCGATCGTGCTGCGAGCAGGGCTCGCGACGAGCGCGTGAGCGATCGTGTCAGCCTAGCCGCGCCTCGCCAGGGCCAGGGCCAGAGCCAGGGCCAGAGCCAGAGCCAGAGCCAGAGCCAGCGTCAGCGTCGAAGGCGGAGAGTGGCAGAGCCCGGCCCAGGGCGTATCGACCGCACGAGGATTCGCGCGGCTCTCGTGTTCGTCGATCAGTTGACCAGTCGATCAGTCGACCGGGACCTGTTTGACCAGTGCGGACGCATCCCGGAAGCGGTCATGACGAGAGTCGTGGAGCCACTCGAACACGGCCATCTCGCTCGTCACGACCTGAGCCCCCGCGGCGGCGAGGCGCACTATCGCCGCCGCCGCATCGCTCGGACGCCGCGACCCGCACGCGTCCTCCACCACCCACACCGTGCGGCCCGCCTCCAGCAGGCCCAGCGCCGTCTGCGCGAGGCACACGTGCGCCTCGCATCCGGCGATCACGATGTCATCGGGTGCCTGACCGCTCCCGGCCCGCTCCCCGTCGCGTCGCGTCAGCTCGGCGCCGAGGCCATCCTCGTAGGCGCCGAAGCACCGCTTGCGCAGCACTGTCCCGCAGACGGACGCGATCTCGGGGACGTTCGCGCCCAGCCGCTCCGGATACTGTGCCGTGCCGATCACGTCCACTCCGACCAGGCCGGCCGTCTTGCCGATGAGCTCGGCCCGTGCCAGCACGGTCTGCTGGTCGTGTATCGCCGGCATCAGCTTCGTCTGGTAGTCCACCAGCACCAGAACACTTCGCTCCGCCACCATTCGCAGCGGCCGCTCCCGGCTCGATTCACTCACCGTCCGCACCTCCTGTTGACGCGTCACCTGGCACCGACCGTATCCCTACCCGCGGCCCGAAGCGACACCCCGAAGCGCCAGAGGGTCGGAGGCGTTACTACGGCCGTCTCGCCCCCAACGGACCACGGGACCCCGTCGCCGCCCAAGCCCCGACGACCCGCGCCTGCGTTCTTCGACATGAGCTTTCCAGCGCCAGCCCGTACCCTCGAAAACACCCCCACACCCTCGCGAGGTCGCAATGACACCTACCGTTGCCGCCGACTCCGCGCGTCCCGACTCGGATCGCTCGGCGTCGCCTGACGTCTATCTGCTGAACGCCTCCTACGACCCGACCCCCTCCGAAGACGGCCCCCCGTCCCTCCCGACCGCCCGGGGCGTCTGCAGCGACAGGCTGCTGCACATCCTGCGCGGACCGTTCCGGTCCGACGTCGACGTCGACTCATGGCGCGCGTCCATCGAAGCAGCTGCGGCCTTGGGAGCCAGCGCGTCCCCGTGGATCGCCGCCAACACCCACGCCGCTGTCGCCGCCAACACCGCCAGAACTGCGGGCATCGAGCGCGACGATGACGTGCAGCTGACGCTGTGGTTGTTGTACGCGTTGCATTTGCACGGCCTTCCCGGCGTCGACGACCGCTGGGAGTGGCACCCCGAACTATTGCGGGGAACGGCGCTGCTGGAAGCGGCCTTCGAGGCTCGGCTGCGGGCTCTGTCGCGGGAGGTGCTGTTCAGCGCAGGTGTCGCCCAGGACGCAGCGGAAAACGCCGACACGGCTGACCGTGCGAACGGCCAGCCTGCCGAGCGCCTTGACGTCGGGGCCGGCGTGCTGGCCCTGACCCATCTCGACCTCGGCCCTTCCCTGTCGACGCAGATCGCCTCACGCGCCGACCTGGGGCAGGTGCGCGAGTTTCTGGTGCTCAAGTCCATCTACCAGCTCAAGGAGGCGGACCCGCACACGTTCGCGATCCCCCGCCTGCGCGGGCAGGCGAAGGCCGCGGTCGTGGAGATCCAGAGCGACGAATACGGAAACGGCGAGCTGCCTCGCCTGCACTCCGAACTGTTCACGGTCGCGATGCGGGCGGCGGGCCTGGACGCCCGGCCAGGCGGCTATGTCGACTGGGTGCCGGCGAGCGTGCTCGCGGCGGATAACGCGATCATGATGTTCGGGCTGCACCGACGGCTGCGGGGTGCGGTCGTGGGGCATCTGGCGGCCATCGAGATGACCTCGACCGTGCCCATGCGCCGCTACGCCCAGGGCATGCGTCGGGTCGGGCTGACCGATGAGGTGGCCGCCTACTTCGACGAGCACGTGCTGGCCGACGCCTTACACGAGCAGGTGGCACGGCACGAGATGGTGATGCCGCTCGTGCGCGCGGAGCCGGAGCTCCGCGACGACGTTCTGCTCGGCGCCGCGACCGCTGTCATGCTCGACAGTCTCGTTGCCCATGACGTCCTGGCTGATTGGGAGGACGGAGCGAGCGCGCTGCGACGCCCGCTCCCGGGCGCGGTCCCCCGCGCCGAGGCGCCCGTCCCGCCGTACGAGGCTTTCGAGATGCCCCATGTCGGGGCTCCCGCGCCGCGGCGCGTAGGGGACGGTGCGCGCATCGCCATCTGCCCGGACGGCCCTCTGCTCGCGCGTGGAAGCATCCCCATCGGCCCGATCGGGCAGGATCCCGCGGACGCCCCGGGGCGCACCGTGGCGTTGTGCCGGTGTGGTCGCTCCCGTACCAAGCCGTACTGCGACGGCACCCACCACGTGATCCGCTTCGCGGCCCCCTGAGGGTCGGGCCCAGGTCGCAGGCGGCGACTCACGTCGACCCCCCTTACGCTCGAGGCCATGTGCCGCAGCATCAAGCGCTTGAACCATCTCGCCCCCCCGGCCACCGACGAGGAGATCCGCGAGGCCGCGATGCAGTATGTCCGCAAGGTCGCGGGCACCCGCTCGCCGAGTCGCGTCAACACCGCGCCGTTCGACGCGGCGGTGGCCTCCGTCGAGCAGGCCACACGCGTGCTCGTCGACGCGCTGGTGAGTCCAGCCCCGCCGCGTAGCCGTGAGCAGCTGGCCGCAACCGGGACCCGCGCGACCCATCGCCCACCCGCCTGAACGCCAGCGACTCGAAGAAGGCAGATGTCATGACACGTGGCGCGGGGTGATCGCACCACGTCATCTGCCAGCACAAGTTGGGCCCGCCGCCCGCGCGGTCCTTGGTCACAAACGGCAGCAGCACGTCGAACGGCATGCAGATCACGTCCGTCGTGCGGCCATCTCGCAGCAGGGTCGGACGCGTCGTGGTCAGGCGTGGGTCGGGGTCTTCGGGGTCTTCGGGGCCTTCGGAGCTCCGCGGCGCGGGATGGCGTGCATGACGGCCACCGCCAGCGCGCCGACCACTAGGCCGACCAGCGCGGACGCGGCCGTGTTCACCAGCCAGGCGAGCACTCCCCCGACACCTGCCACGCCGCGCACCCCCTCTTCGAGGTGATGCACGATCGAGTACAACGCGTGCCAGCCCAGCGTGTCGGCCCCCACGAGCAAGATGTGCCCGCCCACCCAGAGCATCGCGACCACGCCGACGGTCGACAGGGTCGTCAGGACCTTGGGCATCGCGGCGACCAGGGAACGCCCGATCGAGCGGGCCGCCCCGGAGTCTCGTCCGGCGAGGTGCAGCCCGATGTCGTCCATCTTCACGATGAGGGCGACCACGCCGTAGACGAGGACGGTGATCATCACGGCCACCACCGCCAGGATGATCGCTCGCGAGACCACGGGCTCATCCGCGACCTCGTTGAGGGCGATGACCATGATCTCCGCGGACAGGATGAAATCGGTCCGGATGGCGCCCGCCACCATCTTCTTTTCGTGCTCCGGCCCGATCGCGGCCGCCGGCAGATCGCTGTCACCGTGCACTCGCCCGCCGTGGCCGGCCACGCGTCCCCAGATTTTCTCGGCCCCCTCGAAGCACAGGTACGTCGCGCCGCACATCAACAACGGTGTGAGCAGCCAGGGCACGAACTGGCTCAGCAGCAGCGCCAGAGGCAGGATGAACACGAGCTTGTTGCGCAGCGACCCGATCGCGATGCGCTTGATGATCGGCAGCTCGCGATCAGCGGTGAAGCCCTGGACGTAGCGCGGCGTGACCGCCGTGTCGTCCACGACCACGCCCGCCGCTTTGACGCTGGCCCGCCCTGCCGCGGCCCCGACGTCGTCGATCGACGCAGCCGCCAGCCTGGCCAGCATCGCGATGTCGTCCAGAAGCGCAACCAGGCCGCCACTCACTGCCTTTCCTTGAAGCTCAGGTCAGATCGGCCTGGATACGTCACCGTGTGCATGGCATCACCGTACGGGCCGGCGCCCGACCTCGGCGCGACGTACGCACCATCGACCTGAGGGCGACGCGGCACGTCTCCGCAGGTCCGCTCATAACTGAAGCTCGGGCTGGATGCGCGCGCGAGTCCACACCCGTTGAAGCGACACCGCCCGGCCCGTGAGAAGCATCGCGACGACGAAGTATGCGGCCAGCACACCCAGAATCATCGGCATCCGGTCGAGTGCCCCCCCGCTCATCAACTGCTGGATCCCGTCGACCACGTAGCTCATGGGCGCCACATGGTGTACCACCTGCAGCGGCACCGGCAGCGTCTGCCACGGGTAGGTGGCGCCCGCGCTGACCAGCTGGGCCACCATGAACAACACCCCGAGGAACTTGCCGACCACCCCGAACCGGGCGACCAGCCCCAGCACGATCGCGACGTACACGCCTGAGGTCGCGATCATGAACGCCAGCACCAGCGCCGGACGTTCCACGGAGAGCCCCATGATGCGCTCCACCAGAACGAACGCGACCAGCGCCTGCCCGGTCGCCAGGGCCGCCGGCGCCATCCACCCGCTCAACGCGACCCGCCAGACCGGGTGGTTGGCCGCGATCGCGCGCGTCGACAGAGGTCGGACCAGCAGGAACAGCCCGAAAGCTCCGATCCACAGCGACACGGCGAGAAAGAAGGGCGCCAGACCCTCGCCCGCCTCGGTCTGGGCCGGAGTCGCCTGCGTCACCGCGACCGGGTCGCCCATCACCTGAGCCACGGCGCGCCGTTGCGACTCGGTCGCCGCGGGCATGGTTCTCAGTCCCTCGGCGAGCCCGGTCGCGAGCTCGCGCGCGTGTCCGGACAGGTCGGTGGTGGCGGTACGGGCGGCGACCTGTCCCTCACTCAGCTTCTGGGCGCTGGCGGGCAGGGGCGCGAGGCCGGCGGCGAGCGCCGCGGTCCCGTCCGCAAGCCGCCCCGAGCTCGCGCCCGCCGAAACGATCCCCGGTCTCAGGGCGGCGCCCTGTTCCGCGAGCCGGCCCGCGCCTTGCGCGACCTGATTCGCCGCGGTGGCTAGCGTGGTCGTCCGCTCGGAGGCGGCCGCGATCTGCGCGCGCGCCGCATCAAGCCGGGTCCCGGCGGTAGCCAGCTCAGAGCGCAGCGCGGCCGTCGACGCGCTGACCTGAGGATCCGGCGTCGTCGACGCGGCGTTGGACCGCTCGATCGCGTCAAGCTGGGCCGCCAGATCCGCGAGCGCCGTCCCCTGCGACGCGTCCAACTGAGCCGACGCGGCCGTGAGGTCGCGGGCGGACTGGGCCAGCTCCGCGCCCCCGGCCGCCACCTTTTGCGATCCCTGCGCGAGGGCTCGCGTTTGCGCCGGCAACTCGGCGGTGGCGCGGTCCAGCTGGGCGAGCCCGACCTGCAGCTCCTGGGCCCCGGTCGCCGCCTGCTGGGCACCCGATGCGGCGGAGCCAAGCCCGTCCGCGAGCGCGGCGCCCTCGCTCGCGATCTCCCCCTGGCCAGCGGACAATCGGTCGGCCCCGTCGGCCAACGTGCCGGCGCCGGCCGCTGCCTGCTGCACCCGGACCTGCGCGTCGCTGTATCCCTCCATCACCTGACCGGCCGCCGTGACCGATAGTCGCGAGGCCACTGACCGTGACACATCCGCGACCACCTGCGCCGCGATGCTCCTGCTCACGAAGCCGCCCGCGTCGTCCGTGATCTGCTCCAGGTGCGCTTGGCGCGGTTGCGCGCTCGCCACCGACGCGAGGTCGGCCGAGAACGCCGACGGCACGACGATCGCGAACTCGAATCGCTCCGCGCGCACCCCGTCCTCTGCGGCCGTCCGGTCGACCCGATGCCAGTCGAAGCTGCGCGAATCGACTAACTGACGCGCTACGTCGTCGCCGACCTGCAGATTCTCCCCCGAGGCCAACGTCGTGCCCAGATCCTCGACCACGATTGCCGCCGGGACGTTCAGCAACGCCGCGTGGGGATCCCGGTTGGCGTACAGCGACAGACCCGCGTAGATGCTCGGGATCAGCACCATCGCCGCCACCGCTAGGCGCAGGATTGGCGCCGACGTGAGCCTCAACAACTCCGTCCACGCGATGCGGTGCGTGCTCATGCGTTCTCCTCATGCTGGTCGAGCCTGGCCGCGCCGGTCAGAGCGTAGGGGGCACGCCGAGGCCGGCCCCAGGCCCGCCTCAAATCCCTGCCCCGATGCACGCGCGCTCGTGGGGCGCCGGCGCCGCCCGGCTGCGTCACCGCTGGAGAAACCCGCTCCCAGGGGTCACCGCCCGCTGCTCCGCCAATCCGGTACGTCGGCTCCGAGCCGATCAGCCGCGCGGATGCCTCCGTACACATGACAACCATCACCGCGCCCCCGCGGCCGAGCCGGCGCAGCGGGTCGAACCAGTCACGGGCGTCCCCGCCCCAACGATCCGGGTGAGCGACGACCACCGCCTCGACGTGGGGGCTTCGCAGGGCCAGTTCCGTCAGCCATAGCGTGCGGGACGCGGCGGGCACGCTGTCCCACCGCCGATCAGTCAGGTGCGACGACCCGCGCTCGGCGAGGAAGTCGCGCACGTCACGCCGGCGCAGGCGGCGCCCGGCCAACGCCAGCTCCAGCGCGAGGACGTTGCGGACGCTGAGCCCTCCGTCGGGCTCGGTCACCCCCGGTAGGTCCACGAGGGCGACCTTGCGGCGCCGCAGGGCAGGGTCGGTCTGCTCATCCCACGTCGCGCGCCCGCCGCTGAGATGCACACGCCCCGCGAGAGCCAACGCAAAAGTGGTGCACGCGGGTCCGGGCGGCCCCGCCACCACCGTGATCCTCCCGGCCTCGGCCACCACGTCCGTCGGTTCGAGCAGCACCCCGCCCCCACCGCTCACGGTCGCGCCATGCGCCACCAACGCCATCGCCGTCCCCTCCCCGATTACCGGCCACGCCTGAGATTCCCGTGGAATGCAAGCAGCCTCTCAGGTCGGACGTCTATTTGAAGATAGGGATCGTCCCTGGTTCATCGCGAGCGCGGTCAGGGAAAAGCCGGATGACCAGCGGCAGCGACGATCGCCCCTAGGGTGGGCGTCGTGAGTCACCCGCCTCGGTACGACGATGACGACCCACTGCTCGCACGGCTACGGGAGCTGGCGCTGGGCTTCCCCGGGGCGCAGGAAAAAATCTCTCACGGTACGCCCACGTTTTACACGGTGAAGGTGTTCGCGCAGTTCGGCGCCCATGTGAAGGGCGAGCATGACTCGCGGCGGCTACGTCGCTCCGTCGTGTTCAAGCCTGAACCCGGCGAACGGGAGGCGCTGCTGAGGGAGTCGCAGGTCCACGTGCCCGCCTACTCAGGGCCCTCCGGGTGGCTCGCCCTTGACCTCATGGGCGATACGCCGGATTGGGATGAGGTCGCCGAGCTGCTGGACGGCTCCTACCGGCAGACCGCGCCCGTGCGGCTCATCCAGGAACTGGACAAGCTCGGCGGCCCCGCTCGTGACCAGGGTCCCGGGAACTAGCGGACGCGGGGACGGGTCCTCGGGACTGCGTGTCGGACGGCTCGGCCACTGACGTTCCGGACGGTGCCACTCGGGCGATGACCGGCGCCACCCCGACGACTCGTCGACGCGCCGCGCCCATAGAATGGAGTGTCTTGCCTAACATGTCCGTTCGGACGTCCGGTAGGCGGCGTGGTGGCATCGGTTTGCGCCCACACCTGTGTCGAGACCCTGTGACACCCCGTGTCACCCCGTGTCAAGGAGGCAACACCACGATGTCTGTCATCAAGAACGAGCTGGGGGTGCTCGTCGGGGTCGACGGGTCGACCTCCTCGCGCGAGGCATTCACCTGGGCGATGGAATGGGCTTCCCGCTCCGACTTACCGGTCACCGCCGTGACCGCCTATGACCGCTCCCGCGCCCCGTCGGCGCTTCAGCCCATC
>CAJDWP010000080.1_pt1 | contig 11020 bp, 14 predicted proteins | sample 7391631 | NCBI WGS metagenome assembly CAJDWP01 (sample SAMEA7055740, study PRJEB34461) | soil metagenome | biome: terrestrial ecosystem; feature: Peninsula; material: soil | place: Antarctica | collected 2016 | reverse complement strand
GCGTAGCCCGAGGCTTCCGCAACCCAGACAACTACCGCCTCCGCATGCTCCTCATCGGCGGAGCATTCACCAACCCCCAAATGTCATGACCCCACCTCAGGTACGAAGAGCCGTGAAACCTGACATACGACAGCAAGCCGCTTGCAGTGACTTCCGGCCAGCCCGGACGGTTGCGCCTGATGACGTGCCGGTGAGCGTTCACGTGCGGCGACCCGAGCGAGTGAGGATCGTGGGGTCAGCCCAGGGTCAGGTCTCGATGTCTGACTGCCCACAGCCCGAGGCTGACGGTGAGCGTGAAGACGGCCACCCGCGCCAGAGGCGTGAGGATCCCGTGGGCGGGGTCGAGGGGCCCGAGGTCGATGATGGCCTGCGGTATGCCGAGCAGCGAGCCGAGCAGGGCCAGCACGACGCTGGCCGCGCACGGAATCCAAGCTAGCCACGCCATTCTCGGTATCCAGCCGGCCAGCAGTACGACTGGGCCCACCAGGACCAGCACGCCGGACCACTGGCCGGTTACCTGCCCGAAGGCCTCGCCGCTGACGCCGGGGCCGCCCAGCGTGTGCGAGGCAACGATCGCGATGAGCGCGGCGGCCAGGGCTAGGGCCAGGGTGGAGCTGATCAGGGCGACCCCGAGGTGTGCGGTCAAGACGCGAGCAGGTGAGGTCCCGGTCGCGCGAAGGTACTCGCCGGTCCCGTGTCGTTCCTCGGTCACCGCCTCCAGCGTGGCGAGGATGGCCGATGCGACCACGACGGTGGCCACGACCGTGCCGGTGTAGGCGAAGTACGCCGAGACGGGGTCTGCTCCGGCCAGCTGGGCCCCCAGCAAGCCACCGGACAGCCCACCCTGACGTGCCGTCTGCACCACGCTCGACCCCATCGCGGTGAACAAGGCACCTCCCGTGGCGATCCCGGCGACCCACCAGAAGGTCGTGGCCCGGTTCAGACGCCAGGCAAGACCCAGGGGTGATGAGACCCGGCTGCGACGCACCCCGGACGTGGAGAGCCGCACCACGCTCGCACCGAGCTCCCGTGAACGCTCAAGGGTCACAGCGACCACTACCAGCAGGATCGCCACGCATGACGCGATGACCAGCGGCAGGGTCCGGTTGGAGGTAAACGGCGCCACCGTGGCCCGCAGACCGAGAGGGGTGATCCAGTTGAGCCACGGGAAGCCCTGCGTGTCGGATGCCGCACGAGCGGCGAAGCAGCCGGCTAGCACCAGCGCGCTCGTCACCCTGGCCGACCAGGGCGTGGGGACCAGCTGGGCAGCGACGACGCTGATCAGTGCGATCAGCAGAAATGTCAGAGCCACCACAGAACCGAATGCGAGCGACCCCGGCCAGTCGATACCGGCGACCTGTCCAGCACGAAAGCCCACCGCGGCGGCGCTGGCCATCCCCAACAGGACACTCACCACTGCGAGAAGGACGAAAGTGGCGGTCAGTGGGGCCAGGCGTCCGAGTCCGGCGGCGCGCACCAACTCGATCGTTCCCTCGTGCTCGGCGGCCCGGGTCAGGCGCACGGCCATCAGCAGCCCCAGCACGGCGACGAGCAGCGTGACGAACGTGCCGACCTCCCAGGCAAATAGCTGTCCCGGGCTCCCGGGGCCGGGCAATGTTCCGTACAGCAGGGTGGTGGCACCGTTGCTCTGGGCGAGCTTGACCGCGGCCAGACGCGCAGCCTGGTCGGGGTAGGTCGAGGCGTAGGACGGTACCGTGACCACGACCAGGGCGGCCACGACGAGGGTCCACGTCAGGGTCCACGCGGCGTATCGCCTGGCCAGAAGTCCCAGGAGCGCTCTCATCGGGCGGTGACCTGATAGTGGCGCAGGAACAGGTCGTCCAAAGTGGCCGGGGTGCATGTCAGCGACGTGGCGCCGTCGGTGATGAGTAGGCCCAGGACGACGTTGACCTCGGCGCCGGGCACGCGCGCCTCTACCCAACCCGCGTCAGAAACGTCGGAGGGGATCCCGAGACGGTCCAGGGCGGTGCGAACCCCGCCGATCCGATCAGATCCCAGGGTCGCGGTGATGCAGGAGGCGGCAAGATGACGCATCTGGGCGACCTGGCCCGACTCCACGAGCTTGCCGTCCTTGATGATGGTGACGGCCCCACACAGTGTTTCGACCTCGTGCAGGAGGTGGCTCGACAGCAACACCGTACGGCCGTCGGCCACGGCGTCGTGCACACATCGCTGGAATAGTTCCTCCATCAGCGGGTCCAGCCCCGAGGTCGGTTCGTCCAGTACGAGCAGGTCCGTGCGCGCCGCGAAGGCGGCGATGAGCAGCACCTTCTGGCGGTTGCCCTTCGAATACGTACGGATCGTGCGGCGCGTGTCCAGGGCAGCGCGTCAAGCACCTCCTGCCCGCTCAGGCTGGGCCACAGCGCCACCTCACCGGGGACGTAGGACACCTGCCGCGTGACCTCGGCCGGGCGTGTCGCTGGGTCTAGGCCGAGCACGGAGACCGTCCCGGCCGTCCGTCGATAGAGCCCGAGCAGAACCCGCAGCGTCGTCGACTTACCCGCACCGTTGGGTCCCAAAAAGCCGTGGACCTCCCCCCGCTGCACCCTCAGGTCGAATCCGTCCACGGCCCGGAACCGGTCGAACTCCTTGACGAGCCCATGAACCTCGATGACCGGTCCCTCATGCTCCGACATTGGCCCGTGCTTTCGTGATCATGGCCACCAGCTTGGTCACGACTGCCTCCCCGAGCCGCCGGCCCCGGTCGTCGCCAGTGGCCAGGAACAGGTCGGACAACCGACGCAGGGCCTCGACGTCGATGGCGCAGGCCACCTGAGGCAGCCGCTCACCCAAGCGATCCCGCATCCGCTCGACGTTCGCGGAGGCGATCCGGTCGATGTCCTCGTCACTGAGCTCCGAGGTGAGGCTGTCGCGGAAGGCGGCGAGGCTCGCGCTGCGGGTCTGTTCGTCCACCGCGGCGAACAGCAGCTCGGCTTCGGCAGGGACCTCACCACGAAGATAGGCAAGCTCCAAGAAGTCTCGTTCGCGGCGCACCCCGGTCAGGGTGACCTCGTCTGGCGCAGCCTCGGCCAAAGCGTCGTAGAAGGCCCCCACCCGAGCCGGCATCGGTGACAGCGAGTCGCCCCCCTCGAGAGTGGACACCAAGGTGACGAGCCGGTCGCGCTGCACAGTCAGGGTCCCGATCCGCTCGCCCAGCAGATCAAGCGTTTCCCGCAGATCGGTCACGACGACGTCGCGCACTCCGGCGCTAGCCGGCTCACGCGACACCGCCAGCGCCACGGTGATCTGAGCGAGAGGCAGTCCCGAATCGACCAACCAACGGACGCGCCCGACCCGAGCGACATGGGAGACGTCGTAGTCACGTCGTCCGTGTCGGACAGGCGGCACGGCCAACAGACCGATCTGGTGGTAATAGCGAATCGTTCGGACGGTCGTCCCAGTCAACTCGGCGACATCCTTGACCTGCATGCGTCCAGAGTGCACCTGTGACGTGACGTCACAGCAAACGACCACGACGCCACGCTGCCCGTCCGTACTGGTCGGTCTCGTGGCGTGGTGGACGTTCTCGGTAACCACGCTCTTCCAGCACAATGCCTTCGAGCGCCGCCGGAAGAGATCGCTTGCCCCCTTCTTGCCGTTACATGTAACGTTATGGCATGGCCAGCACGCGAGAGCGGGTACGCGAACACCGGCAGCGGTTGAGGGAGCAGGGTCTCCGTCCGATCCAAATCTGGGTGCCTGACGTCCGGGCTCCGGAGTTCGTCGCCGAAGCTCACCGTCAGTCGGCTCTGATCGCTGCCAGCGAGCACGAAGCCGGTGATCAGGCGTTCGTCGACGCGATCTCGATGGATTGGGACGATGATGCGGAGACCGCTGGGTGAGGCGCGGCGACATCTGTGTTGCTGCGGCCCGAGGCGCCTACACCGGCAAGCCGCGTCCTGTGGTCGTCGTGCAAGATGATCGATTCGACGCCACTGCCTCGGTCACGGTCTGTCCTCTGACGACCAACGAGGTCGACGCACCACTCAGCCGGATCGCTGTTGAGCCGACGACCATGACGGGGATCGAGCAGCCGAGCAAGATCATGGTCGACAAAATCACGACTATGCCGCGGGCGAATGTCGGTGATCGGGTGGGCCGGCTCCAGGACTCCGATCTCGTGCGGCTCGACCGAGCGCTTTTGGTGTTTGTTGGACTCGCCGAGTGACGATCAGCGAGGCGTCACGTCGGTGCTGCAGCCGCCCCCTGACGATGCGCCGCAGGACGCGCTGTGGTTGCGGATCAGCTTGCCAACTCACTGGAGCGCAGGACGCGGGGGAACGTGATGAGCGCTAGCCCCCCAATGACGTTGAGCAGCAGGACCCACCACACCCACCCGACCCAGTCGAGGTATCCGAGGCCGGCGGCGCCGGAGTGCAACGCCCCGAAGATGAGCAGTGAGTCCAGCACCGAGTGGAACAACGAGAGCCCGGCGAGTAGGTAGGCCCCGCTCACCGACGCGGCGATCGCGGCGACGTCGCTGTCGGAGCCCGCCTGCATGCGCGTCATCAAGGTGATTCCCGCGCCGGCGAGCAACGCCAGGCACGCCGTCTCGGCGCTGAAGGGGGCATCGACGAACTCATGCGCCACCGTGGCGAACGTGGCGTGCAGTTCCGGGAAAGCCGTGACGACGAGCCACATCGAGATCCACCCGCCGAGGAGATTCATCAGGAGGGTGATGCCCCACAGGCGCAGGAGCGCGGCGATCGTGCCGTTGCCGTACCAGACGCCCATGATCGGGTAGAAGAACCCCTCGGTGAACAGCTCCGAGTGCGCGAGGAACAGCGCCACGAACCCGATGGAGAACGCGAGCCCGGCCAGCAAGTGGCTGCCGGTCTCGTGCAGCGTGGCGACGAAGGCGAGCACGCCGAAGCTGATCTCGACGCCGCCGAGGAACCCCGTACTGACCAGCACCCGCCAGGAGCGGCTGAGGCGCTCGATACCCTCCTCGACGCTGTCGTCGTGGGCGGTCTGGACCTCTTCCTCGACGCGTTCTCTGTCGTTTCCGCTGCGAGCGCGCTGCTCGGTCATGACACCTCCTGCGGTGAGGCGAGCCAGCTGGCCGCGTCGGTGGGGAGCAGACCCTCGTCGATGTCGCCAACCCCATCCCCGGCGGAGTCGGCGTCGGCCCACGACAGCGGGACCACCTGGCGGGTGACGGCGTCCCGCCACCACACCAGCGTGCGGCATTCGGGAGCGCGGACGAGGGCCAGGCCGGTCGAGAGGGTCGAGGTCACGTTCTCAGTCTGCCAACCCGCGCCGACGACCCACGACATCGCCCGGTGGCGGGGCCTACCTACTCGCCGGGCTCTCGCTGTTCCACTCGGTGCTGGACTCACTGCTCATCTTCGGGGCCTTGCACTCCGGCGCCGCTGGCCTCGGATACCTCGACTGGGTCGGGTGGGTGTGGTGGGTCCAGCTGTTTAACGTCTTTGGGCGACGTCGGCGAGTCGCCAATCGGTTCTGCTGCAACCAGGAGACATCAAGCTCATGGGCGCGTCCGGTCGCGACGGCCAAGTGCCAAGCATGCGTGCTGGCGCACCATCGACTCCTTGGCGCGGCGCCGATGCTGCCGGACCCGCAACCTGGCGACAGGTCGGGGTCTTCGTCGTCCCGCTCCTAGTGGCGGCAGCCCCTCGAAGGGAGGTTCGGTGACCGGAACCAAGGCGTCAGCTCCGGTAGGCGTCTCGTCGATGATCGATGTCGAGTACGTAGACGACGCGCTCCGCGTCGTCGATGCGGTAGCGGACGCGGTATTCACCTCGTCCGGCACGCCACTGGCCCGCGAAAGGTGGACGCAGTGAGGCGCCGACTCGGTGAGGGTTGTCGGCGAGCGGACCGAACAAGAACTCGACACAGGCTGTGGCTACCGACTCGGGAAGGTGCTCGGCGAGTTGCCGTCCGGCCGTCCGGGTCACCAAGACCCGGAAGGTCACTCAGCCATCTCCGATTTCGGCAGGAACGCACGAACCGCATCTTCATCGAGGACGTGTCCGTGCCCGATGTCCCGCTCGGCGTTTCGGATACGCGATTGGGCTGCCGGGTCGCTGAGCAGCTCGAGAGTCGCTTCGAGCGACTCGAGATCCTCAGCGGCGAGCAGGACGACGTAGTCGCGCCCGTTACGAGTGACCTGAACGCGCTCATGGGTCCTTGCGACCTCTTCGGCGATCTCCGAGAGCCGCGCTTTAACCTCCGACAGCGGTAAAGTTGCCATAGACCAGAATCATAGTCTGCGCGCTAGCGAGTTGCCTCATTCACCGGATCGGCTGCGACGCGACACACTGGGTTGGCGACCGATCACTCGTCCGGCAGGTTACGACGAGGTCAGGGGCGATTGAGCACGTCGCCATCCCAAGACAAATCGGCGTCGGTGCCAATTGGCGGCACCTCGAGACTCGGCGTCCGCACGAGCTCGCGGATGAGCGCCGCCGTCCCCGCAACGAGCGTTGAGTCGAAGTCGATCTCAGTGGCGAGCACCCACGAGTGGTCTTCGGGCCACAGGATGCTGGGCGACTGTGCCCACGTGGCCTCATCGATCCAGGGTGCGAGGCCAGGCCACGCGGCATCCGCGAAATCGTTCACCCCCGCTTCGAACTGGAAATAGCACCGTTTGGTGCCTCCACGCAGGTCGAGCCGCGGCCCCGTTGCGACCTCGCGAGGAAGCAGCCCAGAGCCCAGTTCTGGTTCATCGCGGACAAGCCCCGGACGAGCGCCGATCATCGAACACGCCCCGACAATTCCCCGCCGCGCGGCCGCAGCGAGTCGCTCGCGAAGAGACGGATTGACGATGTGCACAGCAGCCTCGCCGAGGTAGCGAGCGGGCGATCCGTCGCTCGACTCGAATGCGAAGTAAGCAACCCCCGCCGAGCTCACAAGTCTGCCCCACCCCTCCCAGATCGCGGCGACGCCCGCATCCGGAGTCGCGGTGTGCCGGGCCAGAACGACGGATGCCGCTGCGAGCGAAGCGGCGTCAAGACACCCCTCGTTCGTGTCCCTGTAGCGCCAGCCGTCCGCAGCGATCGCCCCGTCGATATCGCCACAGGCGCGCCGCACGAGCCGTGCATACTGCGCCTCCGCGTGCATGGTCGTCCCGAACGATGCCGCAGCGTGCGCCCAGATGGTGCGCTCCGTCTCCAGCGACGCCTCGATGTCATCGACATCCTCGAAGTACGTCGTCTCATCGACGCCCTGCCACGTCTTCGTCTGTTGCGGTCGGTCGCGCTCGACAGGATGGAACAGGCGCACGTATGCCTCGAAACCGCGAGGTACGACGGACAAGATGCTGCCCAACGGCTCAGCTTCCATCCGGCGAAGCCACTCGCCCCGCGCGAGATCAGGCACCCACTCGAATGGCTGTGACATGCTTCCATTCTCCTCGTGCGTAGCGGACCCGCTTTCTCTCCAGCCCGCATCCAGTCGGGCGGCCGGTGAGCAGTCCGCGCCCCAGCGCAGGCACGGAGGGGACTACTCGGCGAGCATCGGCTTGATCATGGTGGTGGTCGTCATGGGGGGCGCCATCCTCATCGCCGCGGGCCTAGGCCTGCACCCTCCGGCGCGGTCCGCCCGTACGAGGATCGACTTGCGAGACAGGCCAGGCAGGTTAACCTGCCTACGTGGAGATCGCAGACGACGCGCGTAAGCACGACGTCGCTGATCTCGACATACAACATGCGGTACGAAACGCCATCCGCGTGCTCAACCAAGAGGATCGTGACCTCTACATCGGCGCTGATCGAGCTGGTCGGCTCCTTGAGGTCGTTGTCCTCGATGACGATGGAGAGGCCGTGGCGATACACGCCATGGCTCTACGTCCCAAGTTCTACGAGCGCCTATGACCGATCCGAGATGATGACTATGCCTCGTACGCGTGAACAACTTCAGCAGGCTGCCGACGACACTGAGCGGTGGCTCGACTCACTCGATCCAGCCGCGATTGCCTCACCGAACGCCGACGCCAGGCATCTGCGGCGCATTGGTGCGGCGGTCCGCTGTGCTGCCGCCAGCCAGACAGAACTCGCCGAGGCAGTAGCTGCTGCCCGCGAGCATGGACACACCTGGACGCAGATCGCAACGATGCTCGGAACCAGCCGACAGGCCGCCCAAGAGCGCTACGGCGAGCCAGCTCACCGCCAGTAGCAGCAACCGCTGGAAGATGCAGGATTGGTTGGCGCCAGTACGTTGACTTTTGAGATCGTTGGGAGGTCGCGATGGACGTCGCCGCTGTGCTCCAGCCCGTGGTCGATGCCGCTGTCGGCTCGGAGGTACCGGTGCGAGTTGACTGCTGGGACGGCAGCTCGATCGGTCCGGCGGACGCTGCGGTGGTGCTTCGCTTCACGTCGCGGCGCGCGCTTCGCCGCCTGATATGGGCACCCAACGAGCTGGGCTTCGCTCGCGCGTACGTGTCCGGTGACGTCCAAATCGAGGGTGACCTACTCGACGCGTTGACCCGCCTTGACGCGCTCGCCGACCCCGAGCGGGGCCCGGGGGTGCGTGTGGGGCACGACACCATGGTGGCTGTGGCCAAGGCCGTCGTGCGTCTGGGCGCGCTGGGGCCGCCGCCGCGGCCGCCCGCTGAGGAGATCCGGCTTTCTGGCCGGCGGCACGCGCGCGGGAGGGATGCGACAGCGGTTTCCCACCACTACGACGTGGGAAACGACTTCTACGCGCTCGTCCTGGGTCCCTCGATGGTGTACTCCTGCGCGTACTTCGAGCAGCCGCTCTCGGCGGCGTACACGCTGCAGGACGCGCAGCGCGCCAAACTCGACCTCGTGGCCCGCAAGCTGGGTCTTGCCCAGGGGATGCGCCTGTTGGACGTCGGGTGTGGGTGGGGGTCCTTGGTTATCCATGCCGCTCGCGAGTACGGAGTCAGGGCCGTGGGGGTCACCCTGTCGAAGGAGCAGGCCGTCTTCGCTCGCGCTGCCGTCGCGTCGCTGGGGCTCGCTGACCGGGTCGAGATCCGGGTGCAGGACTACCGCGACGTGGTCGACGGGCCGTACGACGCCATCGCCAGCATCGGGATGGCCGAGCACGTCGGCCTGTCTCAGATCGGGGAGTACGCCGCTCACCTTTATGCCCTCCTGGCTCCGCAGGGGCGGCTGCTCAACCACGCCATCTCGCGTCGGCCCGGACCGCCGGGTGACCCCAAGGGGGACAAGACCTCGTTCATCGACCGCTACGTCTTCCCCGACGGTGAGCTGCATCCGCTGTCGGTGATGGTCGATGTGCTGGAGTCAGCGGGGTTCGAGGTCCGTGACGTGGAGTCGCTGCGTGAGCACTACGCCGACACTCTGCGCGCGTGGGTGGCCAACCTCGAACAGAACTGGGACCAGGCGGTCGGGCTCTCCAGCGCTGGCCGGGCCCGGGTTTGGCGGCTGTACATGGCCGGTTCGGCGCTCGGGTTCGCGTCCAACCGCCTCGGAGTCAACCAGGTGCTCGCCCTCAAGCCCGGCCCCAGGGGGGCCAGCGGCTTGCCCCGGACCCGCAGTGGGCTGCTCGATATCTGCGAACCGCGCGAACCGAGTGGCCGAAGTCGTACGTGAACAGGTGCGCCGACATCGTGCCAGCGGGCGACGCGTCGTTGATGCAACCCGTCGTGCCGTCCGGTGCGACCGGGGTGTGGGCACCGGAGCCGCCGAGCGCTCGATGACAGATCCGGTTCCTTGATCGCCCTGGCCGGAGGCGGTTCCCGCGCAAAAGATCAGGCGTTGACGGAGAGCCCCTGCAGCCAGGCCCGCCAGGCCGGCTCCTCGCGCCGCACGTAGTCGGCCGCGCCGGCGGAGAACAGGTACGCCCGTACGCCCGCCGTCGCTTTGCCGTCGCCCTCGCCGTACGCGAAGACGCTGAGCATCCCGGGCACCGGCGCGGTGAGCCGGACCAGCGCCTGTCGCTCGCCGACACGCACGACCGTGCCGGTGGAGCCGCGCACCGTGACCGTCGCGCCCTCCTCGCCCAGCCCGAGCGCGGCGTGCAGTCTCGACCAGAGCGCCTCCGCGTCGCTGGGGTGGGAGGCGGTGACCTGGAGCTGTGTGGCCTCCTGGCCGGGGAAGTGCGACAGGTAGAGGCGCAGGTTGTCGAAGAACAGCATCCAGGTGGGGCCCATGTCGTCCCAGAACTCCGACTCCCAGGGCGCGCCGGTCCCGAAGCCGCTGCTGGTGACGCGCACGACGCAGGTGCCGCCGGACTGCGCCTGGACAACGAACTCCGACGTCAGCGAGCTGAGGGCATCCGGGTCCTTGCCCATGAGGGCGGCCCAGTCCTCCTCGTAGACGAGGCGGCGCGGCGGGTCCCAGCCGGTGACCTGGCCGTCCGAGCCCATCTCGGGGCCCATGGTGAAGTGCAGGGAGCCGCCCTGGCGCTCCTCCATCTCGGTCGGCAGGAACCAGGCGCTCATGCCTTTGGCGGTGGCGATGGCTTGCCAGACCTGCTCCGGGGTGCCCGCAACCTCGACGCTGAACTCCAGGCGGTACGGGACGTTCGGGGTCGTGCTCATGCGCTCTCCTGGGGAAGGGGGTGGGCGGCGACGACGAGCCGGTGGGGGCGTCCGTTGTCGTGGTGGTAGCGAGCGGCCAGGTCGAGCACCGCGCCGGTCAGGTCGTCCGCGAAGGCAGCCCGGTCGGCGGGCGACCGGAAGCCGATCTGCGTGTCGATGGTCAGCGTCGGCAGGCGCGTGCCGGACGCGTCGGCGCGGCGCGCCAGGGCGCCGACCTCGCGCACCAGCCGGCCGGCCAGCGCGGTCATCCGGTGCCCCAGCAGCCCTTCGATCTCGCGCAGGAAGCCCAGCAGCGGGCTGGAGGCGCGCACGTCGAGGCAGGAGGCGATGAACGCGCGGTCGAGGATCACTTCCTTGTCGGGGCGCACTTCGATGATGCGGGCGATCGGGATCACCAGCTTGTCGGCCAGATCGTCCACTGCCAGCGCGAACTGCAGGCGCAGCTTGCCGATCGCCAGCGTCACCGGCTTGCGGTCCTGGCTCATGGTGTCGACGACTTCGATCTCGTCG
>CAJDWP010000115.1_pt1 | contig 11048 bp, 12 predicted proteins | sample 7391631 | NCBI WGS metagenome assembly CAJDWP01 (sample SAMEA7055740, study PRJEB34461) | soil metagenome | biome: terrestrial ecosystem; feature: Peninsula; material: soil | place: Antarctica | collected 2016 | reverse complement strand
AGGTTCAGGCCGCCGGCGCGCTCATCGGCCAGGTGATGAAGCAGATGAAGGGCCAGGCCGACGCGGCCAAGATCCGCGAGCTGATCCTGTCGAGGCTGGGCGTGACGACATGAGTGACGTTATGAGTGACGCCGGGAGCGACGCTACGCGGGATGCCGTGGTCGCCGGAGTAGGTCCGGCGCCCTCGTCGGTGTCCGCGCGCGTCCTCGTTCTGATGCGGCACGCTGAGGCCCGCGGCAGCGCCCGCGGCGGTGATCATTCTCGGGAACTGACCCGCAGCGGCCACCAGGACGCCCGAGCCGTCGGACGGTGGCTGGTCGAGCAGGGCGTGAGCGCCGACCTGCTGCTGGTGAGCAGCGCGGAGCGGGCGCAGCAGACCGTCGTTGAGCTGGTCCGCGGCGGCCTGCGCGTCGCGGACGTCTGTAGCGAGGAGCGCATCTACAACGCCGATGCGGACGGGGTGGTCGCGTGCATCCGCGAGGTCCCCGACGATGTGACCACGCTGGTTCTGGTCGGCCACGCCCCGGGCGTCCCGCAGGTGGCCAGCGGCTGCGCGCGCGACGAGACCGGGGAGCACCAAACCGGTCGAGCGAGCGACCCAGCCGTCAGCGGGCTTCGGGGTGGCTGGCCGGCGGCCGGCGTGGGCGTCGTGGCGCACGGCGGCTCGTGGACGTGCTTCCCAGACGGTTCGTCCGTGCTCGTCGCTGTTCACGCCCCTGGCGACTGATCCCGCGCCTGTGACCTTCGGCGCTGGCGATCTGCGTGGCCTTAAGTGAGGTCCCATGCCGAGAGCTCGCGCGGCGTCGGGTCATCTGCGGTGGACACCCACCGAAGCGGCGCCCCACGATGGAGGTACCCCCACGGCTGGAGAAGCCCATGCACGTCATCCGCGTGACGACCGACCTCACGGTGCCCGACCTCGAGAAAGCGAGGGCGTTCTACACCGACTACCTCGGGCTCGATGCGGAGGAAATGGGCCTGGACTGGGTGACTCGCTTCGTCGTGCCCAACTCCGGGGAACACATCCAGCTCGTCTCGCGGGACGCATCAGCCCCAGAGAACCCCCTGCTTACCGTCAAGGTAAACGACGTCGAGGATGCCTACGCGGCGGCGCGTCGGCGCGGCTACGAGATCGTTCACCCCCTGACCACGGAGCCTTGGGGCATCCGCCGGTTCTTCGTCCGCGCGCCCGACGGGACGGTGCTCAACATCGCCCAACACCGCGACCCTTAGCATCGCCCAGCGCCGTAACCGAGGCCAGCGTGGTCCTCGTATCGTCGGGGAATGCGTATCGATCCGGGGCGCTTCGAGCGCCCCGAGGGGGTCATGGAGTGGGCCGATGGCGAGCCGGGCTTTGCTACGCCGATCAGTCGCATCTGACTCGAGTGTTCACCCGTTTCGCCGGAGCCACCCCCGCCGTGCTGCGGCAAGAGCCCACCTGACCGACACCGAGCCACCCCTACCTTGACCCGTCAACTTTCTTCAAGACGACGAAGGCGCCCCAGTCCTACCGTTCGACCATGTCAAACACTCAGCGCATTATCCCGATCCTCGTCTACGCCGACATCACCGCTGCCTATGACTTCTTGGTCGACACCTTCGATTTCACCCCTGGCGGACTGCACCAAGACGGTGGTGAAGTCCTGCACGCCGAGGTGTCGATGGGCGGGGAGGCCGTCTGGTTACACCGGGTCGTCGCAGACCAGCACCTGCGCAGCGTCGCCGAGCTCGGCACGGCCACCGGGATGCTCAACGTGTTCGTTGACGACGTCGACGCTCATCACGCACGAAGCGTCGCCGCTGGCGCAGACGTGCTCTACCCGCCCACCGACCAGCCCTACGGCCAGCGCGAGTACACCGCCACGGATCCCGAGGGCCGCATCTGGTCGTTCGCCACCCGATGCTGACCCGTAGCGACCCCGTCTACCGGACGCTGTTCTTCATCGCAGCGGCGCAGGGCCCGTCTCGCTTGCGGGTCCCCAACTGGACCGCCCAGGACGGCTATTCAGAGGTGCCGGAACACCGTCACTCATCGCCGAAGTTCACGCCCGCGCTAGTCACGCGCCGAAAAGCCGATCAATGCGTCGTCACGGCGGACTCTGGCAACAGCAAACGTGACGAATATCACACTGGGTGGATTCTGGGGCGGGCCATTCGCTCAGCCACGAAGATTCGCGTCCTGCCGCGAGAGCTGTTCGGTGAGGTGTGGGGCGAGATCGGCGGCGATAACGGGGACCCCTTCCGCCGCGCACTCGCTCATTCGATGGTGCCCCCTTGCGGCGCAATCCGCCAGCGACTAGTCCGATCGGGTACGCAGTCTCACTCAGGGGACGAGGTGGTGACCCAGGTTGTCGAGCAGGCCCCGGCTGCCTTCTTCACGGCCCGGCCCGTCGGCCCAGAACTGGTCGAAGAAGACGCCGTGCTCGACGTGGGTGAACCGGGTGCCTTCGTCGATCGGCTCGAACTCGAGCGACGCCACCGACGTTGACATGTGGACCCCGTTGATCCACATGTCGTAGGTGGTGACGATGCGGACGTGCTCGACGATGTCGGTGTAGGTGGCCTCGTACCGAGAGACCGGACCGTTGTGAAATGTCCCCTCGTCGACGTCGCGTCCACCGACGCGGAAGTCGAATGCCCACTCACCAGACTCAATGGTGTCGCCGGCGCCGTACCAGGCCAGCTTTTGGTCTTCCTCGGCGAAGTCGGTCCTATCGCGTGAAGGTGACGTGGGTCGTGCCGCTCTCGGCCGCTTCGGTTCTCACCTTGTGGGTGAGTTCGAGGCCGTGCAGGTCGTCCCACAGCCGAGTGCCTCGGCCGAGCAGGATGGGGGCGATCATGACGTGCAAGTCGTCGACCAGGCCGGCGCGCAGGAAGTCTCGCGCGGTGCTGACCCCGCCGCCGACGCGTACGTCCAACCCGCCGGCAGCTTCGGTCGCCTCGGTCAGTACGTCCTCGATTGCGGCGCCGCGGAACACAGGTCATGTCAGGTTGCCTTCGCGGTGGTGCGGGTCAGGTGGATGCCGAGCCGGTCGGCCTGGCCTTCTGCGGGGGTTCGTTGCTCGCCGAGCCACAGGTGGAGGACGTCGAGAGCGCTCGGTCGCAGGCTCACGGTCCGGACGCGTCCGTGCTTCTGCGACGTGACCAGTCCCGCGTTCTCCAAGACGCGCAGGTGCTGCATGAGCGACGGCAACGCCATCGAGAACGGGGCCGCGAGCTCGGACACGACCGCTGGGGACTTCGCCAACCGTTCCACGATGGCCCGGCGCGTCGGGTCCGCGAGAGCGCGGAGGACGGCGTCGAGCTCGTCGTAATACTTAGGCATACACCTAACTATTAATGACGGGCAGGGGGTTAGTCAACCTGCTTGCGCGGTGTGCGCCGCGAAAGCCAAGGACAGGCCAACGCCTCCGGAACCGTGGGGCGGCTCAGGCGTCGCATCCCAGCGCCGTAATGGTCGGCTAGCGAAACTGTCGCGTAGCCGGATGGCGAATTCAGGCGGTCGTCGCAACGACGGGTGATTCGGGGTCACACCCGCGCCCGTCACGCGCCGAAAGTCGATCCCTGAGTCGTCCCCGCGGACCCTGGCAACAGCAAAAGTGACGAATATCACATTGGGTCGATTCTGAGCGAGGCATTCGCTCGGCCACGCAGATTCGCGCCCCGCCGTGATGCCTATTCATGTCGAGTCCCGTTCGTTACGGTCGACCGTTCTTGACGGGTCGGCCTGACCTGCCGATGAGCAAGGCAACGACACGGTGCGCACGGAAGCGCACCGAGACCCACGGATGGGAAAGGCAGCTCATCGATGCCTAGCAGACGACGCACGCCGCGCGCTACGCACGCCCTGAGCCGCTGGCGGGCCATCTCGATCCTCACCGGTGCACTGACCGCCTCCCTCGCGCTCGGCGGGGCGGTGGAGGCGTCTCCCGTGTCGCCCGACGCCGGGGACAGCGCAACCGGCGAGATCGTGCGGGTGCTGGACGGCCCGCAGGAGGGGACCCGACTGCGCACCCCCACCGCGGAGTACGTTCCGGTCCAGGGCGCTGGTGTCGACCAGATCGTCCCCGGGTCGACCGTCCGCGTGACCGCCAAGCCGGCTCATGGGGGACGGAGCCTCGCTGGCTCCCAGCGCCGCGCCGCAAGCGTGCAGCCTGTCAGCCCCGCCGAGAAGCCCGTGTCGCTGGAGTCCGTGAAGGTGCTCGCCGCAGCCACGACGTCGTACACCTCCGCGACCCACCACTTGACGGTCGCCATCGTCACCCCCGCGGGCGCCAGCGGCGCCCTGCCGACGCCCGCGCAGGTCCGCGCGCAGGTGGCGCAGGCCGGCGCGTACTGGAAGGAGCAGTCGCGCGGCGGCATCAACTTGGCCGTGAGCTCGGTGAGCTCCCCGTTGGCGGCGAAGTCGACGTGCTCCGACCCGTTCGGGCTGTGGTCGGAGGCGCAAGCGAAAACGGGCTTCACCCAGGGCGCCAACAACCATCTCGTCGTGGTGGTCCCCCGGAACGCCACCGCAGCGGGCTGCAGCTACGGGCTGGGTTCGGTCGGGTCTGGCGTCAACGCCGGCGGCGTCGTCCTCGTGGCCGCTGGCCGGTCTTGGCCCATGAGCTCGGCCATAACTTGGGGTTGCATCATGCTGGCGCGCTGAGCTGCCCGAAGGTCGCCGACGCCTCGCTGGCCAACCTCCAGGGCGGATCGTGCGCGGTCAAGGAGTACGGGGATCCCTGGGACGTGATGGCCGCCTCGCCACCGAACAACAGCGGCTCGCTGTCCATGCCCCAGGCGTACCGCATCGGACTGCTCAACGCGAGTGAGGTCGTCGAGGCCCGGGGCGGGACCACGACGGTGAGCCTGTCGCCCGTGGCGTCCATGACTGGGATCCGGATGATCAAGGTCGTCGACCCCGCGACGTCGCAGGCGTACTACATCGAGTACCGCACGCGGGCCGGCCGCGATTACCTGCTCTACGCGCCCATGATGGACGGCGTACGCGTGATCCGGGAGTCCTCCTCCAACCGCGCGACTCTCGCGCTCGACGCGTCTCCGACGGGGTCGGCCTCCGACTACACGTGGGGCATCCCGGTCGGGCAGTCACTGCGCACATACGGGGGAGGCGTCGTCGTCAACGTCGCTTCCGCGGGATCCTCGTCCGCTCAGGTCAACGTGACCGTCGGCGCAACCCCGACGAAGCCGGCCCCCGCCCCCGTACCGACGCCCACGCACCCCGGCACGCTGGTCGACCTGACCACGGCCACCGGGAAGGTCAACAGCCTCGGCGCGAAGGGATGGACGCAGGTCAACAGCCCGATGTACCTGTTCAAGACCGCCCTGGTGACGTACGCCCCCGGCGCGAGCTGGACGGTCACCGTCGACGGCGGCGTCACCGGTCGGCGCTTCGAGCTGCTAGGCACGGCGTTCGCCAGCGGCGCCAAGGGTCGCCTGCTCGTCGACGGTCGCGCCTGGGCCGATTTCGACAGCTACCGGGCGAGCGGCGCAACGCCGTACGGGCAGTCGCTGCGTACCATCAACGTTCCCGCAGGCACGCACACCGTGAGCGTGATAGCCCTGCCCTCGGGCAGCCGCAGCACGCTCGCCTTGGACGCGTACCGCGTTCGCTGACCCCCGGTCGTGCGCACGCCAGCCGGCGCCGCCCCGCCAGGCACACGTCCGTGGCAAGGCGGTCACGTGCCCGCGATGCGAGATCAGGCGGCGGCGTCTTTGACGGGGCGGGGCCGCTCACGAAAGGCTATGCACCGTGAGCACCCTCCTCGTAGTCAGTTGAGCGCGACGACCCGCACCCGGGCCTGTTGCGCCACCCCTCAAGCCCCACCCGGGCCGAGGGGTTTTTTGTTGGCCGGCGTCTGCCACGTCGGCCCGACCCCCGGCGGTTGGTGCCGGGGGACGCTCGCGCAGTGAAAGTGGTGACAGCAGTGAAGGAGACCCAGGCCAAGCCGTCGGCCCCCGCCTCAGAACCGCGATCCCGTCCACCCGACGGGTCCGCAGGCACGGCACCCAGCCCATCGGATCTGGCGCCCAGGAAGGTGCCGACCCCGGTCGTCGAACACGTCAGCGGCGCAGAGAGCCTCATCCGTTCGCTCGAGGAAATAGGCGTAGACGTCATCTTCGGTCTTCCCGGGGGCGCCATTCTGCCCGCCTACGACCCGCTGATGGACTCCACGAAGGTGCGGCACATCCTCGTGCGGCACGAGCAGGGCGCGGGCCATGCGGCCGAGGGCTACGCGTCCGCGACGGGCAAGGTCGGCGTCTGCATGGTGACCTCCGGCCCGGGCGCGACCAACCTGGTGACGCCGATCGCGGACGCGATGATGGACTCGGTGCCGATCGTGGCCATCACCGGGCAAGTCGGCAGCTCCTCCATCGGCACCGACGCCTTCCAAGAGGCCGACATCCGAGGCATCACGATGCCGATCACGAAGCACAACTACCTGATCACGGACCCCGACGTCATCCCGCGAGCGATCGCCGAGGCCTTCCACATCGCCTCCACCGGTCGACCGGGACCGGTGCTGGTCGACATCACCAAGGACGCCCTGCAGGCGGCCACGACGTTCAGCTGGCCCCCGAAGATGCACCTGCCCGGCTACCGTCCGAACACCCGCCCGCACGGCAAGCAGATCCGGGAGGCGGCGCGCCTCATCGCCGCCGCGCGGCGGCCGGTGTTCTACATCGGTGGGGGTGTCATCCGGGCCCGCGCGAGCGACAAGCTGCGCGAGCTGGTGGACCTGACCCAGATCCCGCTGGTGACGACGCTCATGGCTCGCGGAGCGGTGCCGGACGACCACCCGATGCACCTCGGGATGCCCGGAATGCACGGCTCGGTTTCCGCGGTCACGGCGCTGCAGCGAGCCGACCTGCTCATCGCGCTCGGGACGCGCTTCGACGACCGGGTGACCGGCAAACTGTCGACGTTCGCGCCCTTGGCGCAGGTGATCCACGCGGACATCGACCCCGCCGAGATCGGCAAAAACCGAGACGTCCAGGTGCCCATCGTGGGCGACTGCCTGGAGGTCATCGAGGCGCTGATCGCGGAGATGTCGGGGGCGGACACGGCCGGGGACTACACGGCCTGGCGTGCCGAGACCGCGGATTTCAAGGAGACATACCCGCTCGGCTACACCACCCCCACGTCCGGTCTGCTGTCGCCGCAATATGTGATCGAGCGTCTCGGCGCGATCAACGGGCCTGAGGCGACGTACGCCTCGGGCGTCGGCCAGCACCAGATGTGGGCCGCCCAGTTCATCAAGTACTCGCGCCCCAACAGCTGGCTCAACTCCGGAGGCCTCGGCACGATGGGGTACGCCGTTCCGGCGGCGATGGGCGCCAAGGCCGCCGAGCCCGACCGGGTGGTCTGGGCGATCGACGGTGACGGCTGCTTCCAGATGACCAACCAGGAGCTCGCCACCTGCGTGATCGAGAACATCCCGATCAAGGTGGCGATCATCGACAACTCCAGCCTCGGCATGGTGCGCCAGTGGCAGACGCTGTTCTATAACGAGCGGTACTCCGCCACCGACCTGCACACCGGCCACGAGACCAAACGTGTGCCGGACTTCGTGAAGCTCGCGGAGGCGTACGGGTGCGCCGGCCTGCGCTGCGAACGGGCGGAGGACGTCGACGACGTGATCCGGCAGGCCAACGAGATCAACGACCGCCCCGTGGTCGTCGACTTCGTGGTGTGCCGCGACGCGATGGTGTGGCCGATGGTGCCGGCCGGCGTCAGCAACGACGAGATCTTGTACGCGCGGGGGCTGTCCCCGACGTGGGACCGCGCCGAGGAGGAGGCGCCCGCGCCTCCGGCCGGAGCCGCCGAGTGGAGGACCCGATGAGCAGGCACACCCTGTCCGTTCTGGTGGAGAACAAGCCTGGGGTCCTGACCCGCATCGCTGCTTTGTTCAGCCGCCGCGGCTTCAACATCAGCTCCCTCGCCGTCGGCGAGACCGAGCATCCGGAGGTCTCCCGGATGACGGTGCTGGTCGACGCCGAGACGCTGCCGCTGGAGCAGGTGACCAAGCAGCTCAATAAGCTCGTCGAAGTCCTGAAGGTCGTGGAGTTGGACCAGACGCATACGGTGGAACGGCGCATTCTGCTCGTCAAGGTGCGAGCCGACGTCGCCACGCGCGGTCAGGTCGTCGACACCGCCCTGCTGTTCCGGGCCAAGGTGGTCGACGTCGCCAACGAGTCGGTCACCATTGAGGCGACCGGCAAGGTGGAAAAGCTGGAAGCGCTGCTGGCGATGCTGGAGCCGTTCGGGGTCAAGGAGCTCGTCCAGTCCGGCATGGTCGCGATCGGTCGGGGACATCGCTCGATCACCGATCGTTCGGGACGGCATTGAGCCGGCATTGACCCAGCGCACGCACACGCCCCCGCTCGGGCGGGACGGCTCTCACACGGATACGCCTGCTTTCACGAATGAGAAGGAACCAGACATGGCGGAGATGTTCTACGACGACGACGCGGATCTGTCGCTGATCCAGGGTCGCAAGGTCGCGGTGATCGGGTACGGCAGCCAGGGGCACGCGCACGCGCTCAACCTGCGAGACTCCGGGGTCGACGTTCGGATCGGGTTGGCCGAGGGCAGCCGCAGCCGAGCGAAGGCCGAGTCGGAAGGCCTGCGGGTCCTGCCGGTAGGCGAGGCGGTCGCGGAGTCCGACGTGGTCGTGATCCTGGTGCCGGACCAGCATCAGCGCAGCGTCTACGCCGACCAGATCAAGCCGAACCTCACGCCGGGCACGGCGTTGCTGTTCGCCCACGGGTTCAACATCCGGTTCGGGTACATCACGCCGGAGGACGACGCCGACGTGATCATGGTCGCCCCTAAGGGCCCGGGCCACATCGTGCGACGTGAGTACGTAGACGGCCGCGGGGTCCCGGTCCTGATCTGCGTTGAGAAGGACGCGTCCGGGCAGGCCCTGGCTCTGGCGACGTCGTACGCGAAAGCGATCGGTGGGCTGCGCGCCGGCGGCATCAAGTCGACCTTCACGGAGGAGGCTGAGTCGGACCTGTTCGGAGAGCAGGCGGTGCTCTGCGGTGGCGCGTCGCAGCTGGTCATGTACGGGTTCGAGACGCTGACGGAGGCGGGCTACCAACCGGAGATCGCGTACTTCGAGGTGCTGCACGAGCTGAAGCTGATCGTCGACCTCATGATCGAGGGCGGCATCGCCAAGCAGCGGTGGTCGGTCTCGGACACGGCGGAGTACGGCGACTACGTCTCCGGGCCGCGGGTCATCTCCCCGCAGGTGAAGGAGAACATGAAGGCGGTGCTGGCCGACATCCAGTCGGGGGCGTTCGCGCGGCGGTTCATCGCCGACCAGGACGCCGGCGCGCCTGAGTTCACGTCGCTGCGCGCCCAGGGCGAGAAGCACCCGATCGAGACGACCGGCCGCGAGCTGCGCAAGCTGATGGCCTGGGTCAAGGACGCGGACAGCGACTACACGGAGGGCACCGCCCAGCGGTGACGGTGGCGGTGGCCTCGGCGGAGTGACGCCAACCTCGTGAGATCCGCGCGACGCGACCACGAAGCACGATGCCGCCCACCGGCCAACTCGGCACGAATCATGTCAGGTGTCATGGCAGGCGATGTGGGGTGACCACACCCCCTCACCTGCCATGACGCCTGCCACACCACATCTCCGCACGAACGCGGGGCGCCGGAGTTCACGGCGCCCCGCGTTCGGGCCGAGAAGCATGCGATCAGTAGCGGAAGATCGCGGCCACTTCCTCACCGGTCGTCAGAGGTCCGGACGTCATGTACACCTGACCACCGGCGGCCAAGGTGTCCACGACGATGTCGTCGATGCGCTCGCACGCTGCCGCCGGCCCATCGATTCCGAGGCGAACGACGTCCGACACCTCACTGGCCAGCTGGTCCCAGCAGGACGGACGCGCGGCGACGAACAGCGTCTCCACGCGACCCTGAGCCGCGGCCGTGCTCACCAGGTCCGCCTTGGCCGAGGCGCGGCCGGTGCCTTTCAGCGTGTGGAACTGGTCGACGGCGACCGCCAGTCCTTCCCGGATTCGCTCGTCGACGATCGGCCGCGCGAGGGTGTGCAACTGCTCCGCGGTGAGGTCGTCGGGGTTGCGCAGGACCGCGCCATCCAGCACATGGGGGTAGGTGCTCACGGTGCGGAAGGCGCCCACGAGAGCGTCGAGTCCCACCAGCACCATCGGCGCGCGCTCCCCGGCAAGGACTTGCCCCAACCCTTCGGCCACCTGGCGCAGGAAGCGATGGACCTCTTCCTGCGTGAGGTTCTCTCGGGCGCCCCCGTGTCCGTAGAAGATGGCCGGTCCGCCTCGACCCGCCAGGCCGGCCGGCCGCGCCATCGTATCCGTGCGCGAATCGGGAGGCTCGACGACGTCGCGCAACGACGTAGGCACCTCCCCAAGGTCGACCTGCTCGACGGTGTGCCGTGTCCCCTCCATGAGCCGCACGTCACGTTGGCTGACCGCGAGCAGCCAGAAGTTTTCTTCCTCGCCGTACATGGGCAACAGCGGGCCCACGACAGGGTGATCCCCGATCGTCACAAGCTCAGGCAGGCGAACCGGGACCCGGAACGTGTGCTGCGCATCGGGACTGAGGAGCATCGCCAGGCCGTCGCTCATGTATTGCCACGCCAGGCCGTCTCGCTCCAACTCCCAGGCCGGCGCGAGGAGAGCCTCAACGTCGGGGCGACGCAGGTCGCCCCTGAGCTCCGTCTCGGCGGCACGCACGAGCGACTTCCAACGCAACCGGTCTCCGGCGACTTCGGCACCGAACTGGTGAGTCGGCATGAAAAAGCACACATGCGGACCGTCACCAGCATTTCCCGTCAATGCGTGAATATCGGCGCGGGTCAGCAAATCCATAATGTCCTCCTGGCGTGGCGGACTACTCAGGATATCGTACGAGTGTTCCGGGGCGAAATGCCGACCGGCGATGATCGCCGGATCGTGCCCTGGTGGGCGGCTCGACCGGCGTGCTACCGGTGTACTGCCGGTGGCGTCGCCGCCAAAGGATCAAGCTCCGCAGCCCCTGGCTCCCGGCCGGTTCG
>CAJDWP010000013.1_pt1 | contig 11152 bp, 12 predicted proteins | sample 7391631 | NCBI WGS metagenome assembly CAJDWP01 (sample SAMEA7055740, study PRJEB34461) | soil metagenome | biome: terrestrial ecosystem; feature: Peninsula; material: soil | place: Antarctica | collected 2016 | reverse complement strand
GTCGCCACGGGCGCGTCCTAGGCCGTCACACCCCGGAGTGAAACATCCGCTCCGCGCGGCCTCGAATGCCCCGCAGAGTTCCATGGGTCATCACCGCGCTGACCACCCCCACGGACGCGACCACGGCCTCCGCCGCGCGCTTGTGCGGCAGGTAACGTTCCCGCGCGATCAGGCGCACCCCGCGGCCAGACGTCTCGGGACGCACGATGAAGGCCCAGGTCATGTCGAAACCGGAGAGCGACGTCTCCTGGTCCCAGGGGGGTTCTACCTCCTCCGCGAATGAGGGCAGCGGTACCGCGGCCGGCTCCTTCGGCGAGCGCACCACCAGGGCGCCCGGCGGGTCGACCTGCGCGACCTCCAGGGCCAGCTCGGGGTGCAGCAGGAAGGGTTCGCCGACCACGGGGACTTGCCATGCGGCGACGATCTGGTCCGCGTTCGTGATCTGGCAACCCACCAGGTTCTCCGCCCAGGTGTACGAGTAGAAGCCGGCCTTGTCCTGGCCGAGCTGCGCCACCCACGGCCACACGTAGTCCACCGGCGCGTCGATGCTGATCGCCCGCGTCGCGACGACGGTCGCGTCTGGGAGCAGCTCGTCCCCGGGCAGGACGGCCTCCACCTCGTCGGGCCGGGCGCCCAGACGCTTGTGGTGGCCGCTCGCGAGGTAGGCGGCCACCCCGGTGGCAGCCACCGCCCCGAGTCGCAGCGCCGTCCGAGCGGCGCCGGCCGTGGTCCGTACCGATCCTGGGGACATGGTGCGAAGCATGCCTCACCCTAAGCTGGTCAGATGCCGCGCTGCCTGTCGAGCCTTCCCGTTCTTGGCGGACCGGACGCGCTGGGCATCCTGCCCGCACTGGCCGCGGCGCTCGACGGGAGCGGCCCCGCCCTGGCGCCGTACGAGGCAGGCGGCGACCCCCCGAGGCCGCCACCCAAGCTCCCGCCGCACGATCCCGCCGACGTCCCGGACGACCTGGTCGTCGTGGTGGGCACATCCGGTTCGACGGGCCGTCCCAAGCTCGCCATGCTGACCGCGTCCGCCCTGGCCGCGAGCGCAGCAGCCACCGCGCAGCGCCTCGGCGGTCCAGGAGACTGGCTGCTCGCCCTCCCCAGCCACCATGTGGCCGGGTTGCAGGTCCTGCTGCGCGCCCTCGCGTGGGACACGACGGTCGTTCCGCTCGCACCCGCGGGTCCCGGGTTCACGGCCGCGGCGTTCGTGGCGGCCACCGAGCGGTTGCGCGTCGTCGGCGGCGCGCGTGCGTACGTCTCCCTGGTCCCTACCCAGCTCGTCAGGCTGCTCGCCGACCACCCGGACCGTCCCGACGCCGTCGGGGCGCTGGCCCACTACGACGCGGTCCTGCTCGGCGGTGCCGCCGCGGATCCGCAGCTCCTGACCACCGCCCGCGACGCCGGCGCGCGGATCGTCACCACCTACGGCTCCAGCGAGACGTGCGGGGGCTGCGTGTACGGCGGTGAGCCCCTGCCCGGCGTCTCCGTGGCCATCGGTGCGGATGACCGCATCCTGCTCTGCGGCCCCGTGCTCTCCGCCGGGTATTTGGGCGACCCCGCCCGTACCGCGCAGGCTTTCGTGGCCAGGGGCGGGCTCCGGCACTTCGTCACCGACGATCTCGGCCACGTCGAGGCCTCCACCGGCCTGCTCGTTGTCGACGGCCGGGTCGATGACGCGATCACTTCGGGCGGTCTCACGGTGGATCCCGCGACGGTCGAGGCGGCGCTTCGTTCTGTCTTGCCCGCCGGTTGGGACGCCGCGGCGGTGGGCCTGCCCGACCTTGTCTGGGGTGAGATCGTCGCCGCCGCCATCGCGCCACCACCGACCCCCCCGCCAGTACCGGGTCTAGCAACGGGATCTGCGGTACCGGCCGCGATGGGCGACGCCGCGCCCGACCTGGCCCGCCTGCGTGAGGCGGTGCGGGACCGCCTGCCGGCCTTCGCGATGCCTCGCATCCTTCGCGTCGTACCCGTCTTGCCGACCCTGGCCGTCGGCAAGACCGACCGTGCGGCGCTGGCGCGGACACTGTCCGGCATCCAGTGACGCGGGCCCCAACGGCGGGGCCCGGGGGAACCCTCAGGAAAACCTGACACAATGGCTTCAAGCCGAAAGGATCTCCGCGCAAGGAGGCTGAATCCGTTGCTTCGCGTCGTCGTAGCCCTGGCGGTGCTGGCGTTCACGGTCTACACGGTCGTGGACTGTATCCAGACGAAGGATGAACGCGTCCGAAACCTGCCCAAACTTGTCTGGGTCGTGCTGATCCTGCTGTTCACGCCCGCCGGTGGGATCGCATGGCTGTTTGCCGGGCGCCCGCTGGAGCAGGAGGGTGGACCATTCGGGCGGCTGCCGTTCGGGCCCCAGGACAAGCTCACTCCCCGCGGCAGATCCCCCCACGGCCGGCCGATGGGCCCCGACGACGACCCCGAGTTCCTCAAGGGCCTCTAGCGCATGGCGACGCGCGCGCAGTGGGTGGAGGGCGCCCGACCTCGGACGCTGCCCGCCGCCCTATCCCCGGTGATCATCGGGACCGGCGCGGCGTACGCCATCGACGGTGGCTCCGCCGGGCTCGCCCTTCTCGCGCTTCTGGTCGCGCTGTCGCTCCAGGTCGGCGTCAATTACGCGAACGACTACTCCGACGGGATGCGCGGCACCGACACCAAGCGCAGCGGCCCGACGAGGCTGGTCGGCCAGCGTCTGGCGCGACCGGGGGACGTGAAGCTGGCCGCGTTCGGCGCGTTCGGTTTCGCGGCGCTGACCGGCCTGGCGCTGTGCGCGGTCGCGAACACGATGTGGCTGCTGCTCGTGGGAGCGGCGGCCATCGTCGCGGCCTGGCAGTACACGGGGGGAAAGAAGCCGTACGGCTATTTCGGACTCGGCGAGGTATTCGTCTTCGTGTTCTTCGGCCTGGTGGCCGTGCTGGGGACGACGTACACCCAAGCCCTCACGACGAGCCCCGCCGCCTGGCTCGGCGCGGTCGCGGTCGGATCGCTGAGCTGCGCCATCCTGATGATCAACAACATCCGAGACATCCCCGGCGACCGGGAGGCGGGCAAGCGCACCCTCGCGGTGCGCCTTGGGGACAGCAAGGCGCGACTCGCTTACGTCGCCTGGATCGGTCTCGCCTTCGTCTCCACGATCGGCATGGCGTTCGCCCACGCGGGGGCGGCGGCTGGGCTGTTGGCGTTCGCCGTGGGGGTGTGGCCGATCGCCCGCACGCTTCAGGGCCTGGAAGGCTCCGACCTGGTGCCGGTGCTGGCCGCCACCGGACGGTTGACGCTCGCGTACGGACTGCTCGCCGGCGTCGGCATGGCCGTGGCGTCGCAACCGCTGTGGGAACGCTGACGCGGTGTCCCCTCGCGTCCTGGTGGCCTGCGACAAGTTCAAGGGTTCGCTCACCGGGAGACAAGTGCTCACCGCCATCTCGGACGCCATGCGCTGGTCAGTGCCCGACCTGGAGGTCCGCGGCCTGCTGATCGCGGACGGTGGCGACGGGACGCTGGACGCGGCGGAGGCGGCCGGGTTCACGCGGGTCCCGGTGCGGGCGGCTGGGCCGCTCGGGCCGGAACTTGACAGCTCGTACGCCGTGCAAGCTGGGCGGGCCGTCGTCGAGATGGCCGACGTGTGCGGCCTGGTCCGCCTGCCCGGCGCGCGGCGGGACCCGCTGGGCGCCACGAGCCGCGGCGTCGGGGATGTGGTGCGGGCCGTGCTCGACGCGGGCGTCCGCGAGATCGTCCTGGGGATCGGCGGGTCCGCGTCGACCGACGGGGGCGCGGGGATGCTCCAGGCGCTGGGCGCCCGGCTGCTGGATGCTTCCGGGGCGGAACTAGCTGGCGGCGGCGGCCCGCTCGCGGGACTTGCCTCGCTCGATCTGTCCGGCCTGCATCCGGGGCTCGCGGATGCGGCGATCACGCTCGCCAGCGACGTGCACAACCCGCTGCTGGGCGAGAGCGGGGCTGCGGCGGTGTTCGGTCCCCAGAAGGGCGCGAGCGCGTCCCAGGTGCAAGCCTTGGACGGCGCGCTCGCCCGGTTCGCGCAGCTCGTGACCGTCGCCACCGGGCGGGACGACACGCAGCTGCCCGGGGCCGGCGCGGGGGGAGGGGTGGGGTACGCGGCGATCGCGGTGCTCGGCGCCCAGATGCGACCGGGGATCGACGTGATCTTGGATCTCCACGACGTCGACCGCCTGCTCGCCGGAGCAGACCTCGTGGTGACCGGTGAGGGGACCTTGGACCTGCAGACCCTGCTCGGCAAGGCGCCCGCCGGCGTGGCCCGCGCAGCCCGGGCAGCGGGCGTGCCGGTCGTCGCCGTATGCGGTCAGGCCACGCTCAGCCCGGAGGAGTTGGCGCGCACCGGGATCCGGGCGGTCTACCAGTTGGTCGACCTGGAGCCGGACACGGACACCTGCATGCGCGACGCCGAGCGCCTACTGCGCGAGCTGGCCGCGAAGGCCGCCCGCGACGCCTTCTGACGCCGGCGCGAGCGCGGGCGTCCCCCGTCAGCCGCCTGGCGACTCAGTGACGAGCCCTCTTCCAGCGCGAGCACGGTTTGAGCACGAGCCCACGCGTCAGCGGTAACCGAGACCGTCCGAGGTCTGGTCAGCGTCTTCGGCGTCTTCGTCGGGGCCCACGCCGTGCTCGGCATGCTTGCGCTCCACCCGCTCCCCGACCCGGTCGGCGATCCGGGCGCTCATGGCCTCACGGGGCCCGTTGAGGAAGACCAACGAGACCACCATCGACACCGTCGCGGAGACCAGGAGGAGCACGGGGAGGCGCTCCTGCAGCGGCGGGACGAACCACAGCCCGAGGAAGCAGGCGAAGAAGACGAGCAGCCTCAGCAGCGAATAACGCGCGACATCGGACATCGAAAATGCCTCACAGACCTGAGTACGAGTGCTGGCCGACGAAATACACGTTGACGATCGCGAAGTTCACGACGATCGCCAGATAGCCCACGACCGCCAGGATGTTCGCGGTCCGGCGGGACCAGCCGCTGGTGGCGCGCGCGTGCAGGTACGCCGCGTAAATGACCCAGATCACGAAGGTCCAGGTCTCCTTAGGGTCCCAGTTCCAGTACGAACCCCACGCCAGCTGCGCCCAGATCGCTCCCGCGATCAGGGAGAACGTCCACAGCGGGAAGGCGACGATGTGCAGCCCGTACGCCAGGGAGTCCAGCGTCCGGGCAGGGGGCAGCGAGTCGAGGACGGCCCACGCGCCGCCGGACCGGCGCCGCGGCGACTCGGAGGTGTGATCGGCCACCTGCACCTCCCGGCGGTCCTTGGCCAGGTGCAGGAGCAGCACGCTGAAGGCGATCGTGAACACCGCCACGGACAGCGTCGCGATCGGTACGTGGATGGCGAGCCACAGGCTCTGCAGGGAGGGCAGCAGCTCGGCGGCCGGCGAATACCACACCGTCAGCGCGAGGCCCAGCACGAGCAGCACCGGCACGACAACGAACAGCCCGAGCCAGCGAATCGACCAGCGCATCGCGAGGCCGAGGTAGACGAACATGACGAGCATGGAACCGGCCACCGCGAACTCGAACATGTTCGCCACCGGCACCCGATGCACGGCGACCCCGCGCAGGACCACCGACGCCAACAGCAGCATCGCCGCGAGCCACGCCAGGGTCATACCGACTCCGCCGAGCCGCTCGCCCCGGGACGCGCGGGCGGCTGGTGCCCCGTCGCCTGCCGCGCGAGCGCCCTTGTCACGAACACCCTTGTCACGAGCACCGTTGTCGCGAGCACCGTCGGCCTCGGCCGATTCACCGACGAGGATCGAGCGGCCCGCCCCCTCGCGGCCGGCGCCGGCTGTCGCCAACTGACGCCGAACACGAGGCACCGCGAACGCCACGTGCACGGCGAAGGCGAGCATGGCGAGCGCCAGAACGACCATCGCGACGTACAGCGTGAGGTTCGCGTAGTTCGCCAATGCGATGCGCGACATGGGCCTACCCGTCGTCGAAAGAGCGGTGGACATCGAGGGGGTCTCGCCTCAGCCTATCGCCCGGCGCGCGCCCGGCGGCGCGCGCCAGCAACGCGTCCACGGCGCCGTCGAGCATCGGATCCTCCCCCTTCGCCAAGGCCCCGACACCCACCTGGCAACTCGGCGGCCCACCGGAGGACGGGACCGCCGTCACCCGGACATACACCCTGCGACGACGGATCAGCAGCGACGCGACGATACCCAGCGCCGCGACCAGGGCGGCGCCGAGCGCCAGCGGACGCACCGGATCGTACCGGGTGGAAATGCCCGCCCAGCGTTCGACGCCCTCGAAGGTGACCGTGCCTCGCCCGGCGGGCAACTCGACGCTCTGCCCGGGCCGCAGCTCGAACTGGGCGGTATTCCCGGAGCCGTCCTGGACGGGAGTCATCCGGGACGTGTCGAGGGTATAGACGCTTTGCGGTCGTCCGTCGGGGAAGAGGTCACCGGTGAACGCGGTGAACACCAGGACGGGATTGACCTGGTCGGGGAACGAGCTGCGCACCCCTTGATCGTCCGCCGTCGCGGTGGGCAGGAAGATCGCGGCGAGGCCCAGCTGGTCGGGCTTCGCGCCGGCCACCTTGACCGCGCCGGTCGACGTGTAGTTGTCGTCCTGGGCCAGGAACGGCACCTCTTGGCGGAAGAGCACCTGACCGGCGGCGTCGCGCACCGCGATCACGGGCGCGTACCCGTTGCCGAGCAGATACACCTGCGCCCCGCCGAAGTCCAGCGGCTGGTTGACGGCAAGTTCGCGTCGCTCGCCCGGCGCGCCGGGCCGCGGGGTCACGGTCACCTGGGCTCGAAAGTCGCGCGGTGACCCGATCTGGTTCCCCGCGTTCAGATCCGTCTCGAAGCGCACGTCCATCCGGTCGATCCGCACCGTGAACGGCTGCAGCGCCTCCGGATCCACCCACGGCCCCGCCGAGAACGTGTCGTAGCTCGACACCGAGTTCGCAAACGATTGCCCCGCCGGCACGATCCGGTCGGCTCGCCACCCCACGACACCGAGTTCGCAAACGATTGCCCCGCCGGCACGATCCGGTCGGCTCGCCACCCCACGAGGTGCCCCCACGCGAGCGCCACGATCACCACGAGCAGGGCGACGTGGAACAACAGATTGCCCGTTTCGCGCAGGTAGCCGGACTCCGCGGCCAGAACTCCCTCGCCCGAGTCCGTGTCCGAGTCCGTGTCCGTGTCCAAGTCCGAGTCGTCGGCCACCCGGTAGCTTCGGCCGAGCCCGGCGCGGACCCGCGCCGTCACCTCCGCCACGGTGCCCTCGACCTGGACGCTGCCGTGGGACGGCAACCGCCGCAGGTTGCGCGGAGCCCTCGGGGGCCGTGTGCGCAGCGCGTGCCAGTGGATCTTGGTGCGCGGCACGATGCAGCCCACCAGCGAGACCATGAGCAGCAGATAGATCGCCGAGAACCAAGGTGAGGCGAACACGTCGAACAGGCCGACGCGGTCGAGCCAAGGACCGACATCCGGGTGGTCGAGCAGGTAGGTGTCGACGCGCCCGGCGTCGAGGCTGCGCTGCGGGAAGATCGACCCCGGCACCGCAGCTACCGCCACGAGCAGAAGCAGGAACAGCGCCGTGCGCATGCTCGTGAGCTGGCGCCACGCCCAGCGCGCCATCCCGACGGGCCCGAGCGCGGGCGCGGCCGGCTTGCCTGCAGACTTCTTCGCGCGTCTCCCGCTGCGGGGGGACGCGCTGCCCGAGGGCGATGATGTGGCGGTCTTCATGGCGGGGTCAGCCTCTCACAACGCCCTGGGCGCCCGACCGTGACACACGTTCGCCGACCCTGCGACGACTCCCGGCGGGTGAATCGCGCGATCCCCACGCGGCCAGGTGTTCAGAGGACTGGGATGAAGCTGCCGACCAGCGTCGCCTGCAAGTGGACGACCAGGACGTCCCACCACCCCGTGACCAACAGCACCCCTACGAGCAGCAGCAACGACCCGCCGAAGACCTTCATCCCTCGGCGGTGCCTTCGAAGCCACGCCGACGCCGCGTTCGCCCGCGACCAGCCCGCCGCGAGCGCCAGGAACGGCAGCCCGAGCCCGACGCAGTACGCCACCCCCAGCGCCAAGCCTCGCGCCATCGCGGAGGCATCCCCGCCGAGGTTTGTCGATAACGCGTAGATCACCGCCAGCGTCGGCCCCATGCACGGCGCCCAACCGATCGCGAACACCATCCCGAGCAGGGGGGCTCCCGCCAGCCCGGCCGAAGGACGCCAGCGCGGCGACCAAGAGCTCTGCCCGCCGACCCCCAAGAACACCAGCGCCAGCGCGATGACGACCACCCCGCCGACCTGGGAGAGCACCCGCCGGTGCTCGGCCAGGGCCACGCCGACGGCCGACGCCGCCAGCGTCCCCGCCAGGAAGACCACCGAGAAACCCAGCACGAACAGGGTCGCCCCGAGCAGGGCACGGCCCCGGCCGGCCGAGGCCGTCGTCGGCTCCCGCTCTGGGGCGCCCGGGGAACCGTACGGGGCGTGCCGCACGAGGTCTGCCCCGCGCCCGGGGACGCGGGCGGGCAGCGCCGCCACGTACCCGAGGAACCCCGGCACCAGCGGCAGCACGCACGGTGACGCGAACGAGACCACCCCGGCCAGTAGGGCCACCAGCGTGGCGAGCAGCAGATTGCCGTCGGCGACCAGCGCGGTCACGTCACGTCTCCAACTCCGCTCGGTAGGCCATCACGTCTCGGCCGCGACGTCCTCGACCAGTCCGCGCAGGGTGGACTCACTGGTCACCTCGCCGCTGATCCGCACCGCGATGCGCCCCTGCCGGTCCACGACCAGGGTGGTCGGCGTGAGGTTGGCAGCACCCTGCAGCCCCAGAGACAAAGTGTCGGACTCGTCGCTCAGGCTCGGGAAGGTGATCCCGAAGCTTCCCGCGCCCGCCTGCCCCGTGGCGGCCGATTCCCGCACGTTCAACCCGACAAATTGCACGTCGGGGTGGGTGGCCTGAAGGCTCACCCAGGTCCGCTGCAGCAGCGGCATCTCGGCGACGCAGGGCGGGCACCAGGTGCCCCACTTGTTGACGACCACGACCTTGCCGCGTTGGTCGTCCAGCGACCAACGGGATCCGTCGAGCAAGGAACCCGCGAGTGTCACCGGACCGGACCGCTGGTCGCTGGTCACGGTCTGTACGGCGCCGTCGCCGATCGGCCGGGCGCCGGTGGGGTCCTGCTGCGACTTCTCCAGCTCGGTCGGCTGGCCGCAGCCAGCCATCGCACCCGCAGCGAGCGCCCAAGCCGCCACCAAGCCCAGCGCCCGACGCCGAGGCCTCATCACGCCCCCACTCCCCCGGTCGAGCCCGCGTACAGGGCACGCGCGGGTTCGGAGTAGGACACCGAGAGCAGGTGGTCTTCCTCGTACGTGAGCGTCGTGAGCGAAGCCAGCGCGCACTGCCGCTTGCGCGGGTCGTGCCACAGGCGCCGCCGCTCCAGCGCGCTCCGCGTCGTCCAGACCGGCAGCTGGTGGCTGACCAACACGGCCTCGTGCCCGCGCGCAGCATCCCGAGCGGCATCGACCACCGCGAGCATGCGCGCCGCGATGCGCCGGTAGGGCTCACCCCAGCTGGGGCGGAACGGGTTGACGAACAGGTGCCACAAGCGGGGGTCGAGATACGACGCGCTCGCGTTCATGTTCCGTCCCTCGAAGGAGTTGTCCGCCTCGACCAGACGGTCGTCGACGCGCAACGGCACCTCGAAGGTGGCCAGGAACGGCTCAGCCGTCTCCCGTGCCCGTTGCAGCGGCGACGACGCGACCACCGTGACGTCGCGGCAGGACACGTGGTCGGCGACCAGCTGCGCCATGTTGCGGCCTCGTTCGGACAACCCGTAACCCGGCAGCCTTCCGTAGAGGATGCCTTCGGGGTTGTGCACCTCGCCGTGCCGCAGCAGGTGCACGACGGTTCTGACGGTGTCGGTATGGCTCGCGTGGTCGCCGGCGTGCTCGCTCACCCAGCGTCCCTCCCGTCGGCCTGGTCGCTGGCCTGGTCGCTGGCAGGATCGCCCGCATGGTCGCTCGCTTCGGCCGCGGCGCGCGCCGCGTCGGGCAGAGCGGCGAGGACATGCTCGACAGCCGCCTCGTCGTGCGCCCCGGAGACGAACCAGGCCTCGAACGCGCTGGGCGGCAGGTGCACCCCGCGAGCCAGCATCGCGTGGAAGAACGCTCGGAACGCACCGAGGTCCTGGTCCCGGGCCTGCTCGTACGAGGTGACCTCGCCGTCGCGGAAGAAGACGCTGAACATGCTGCCCGCCCGCTGGACGCGGTGCGGCACGCCGACCGCTGTCAGGGCGGCGACGGCGCCGTCGGCGATGGCCCGCGCGGCGCGCCCCAAGCGCTCGTACAGCGCGTCGTCGCAGGCCCGCAGCGTCGCGAGACCGGCGGCCACCGCCACCGGGTTCCCCGACAGCGTCCCCGCCTGGTACACCGGGCCCAACGGCGCGAGCCGCTCCATCAGATCCGCCCGGCCGCCGAAGGCCGCGGCCGGGAACCCGCCGCCCATCACCTTGCCGAACGTGAACAGGTCCGGGGCGCCCTGCTCGTACGGACCCTCCAGCCCGTACCACCCGGACGGCGAGCAGCGGAACCCCGTCATGACCTCGTCGCTGATCAGCAGCGCGCCGTGTTCCGCGGTGATTCGCCGCAGCCCGGCCGTGAACCCCGGCGCGGGCGGCACGACGCCCATGTTGCCCGCCGCGGCCTCGGTGATGAGGGCCGCGATCCGCGGACCGTGCTCGGCGAACGCCGACTCGACCGCGTCCAGGTCGTTGAACGGCAGCACGATCGTCTCCGCCGCCGCGCTCGCGGGCACCCCCGCCGAGTCCGGCAGCGCGAACGTCGCCACCCCCGAACCGGCGTGCGCGAGCAGCGCGTCGACGTGCCCGTGGTAGCAGCCGGCGAACTTCACGATCGCGCTACGCCCGGTCGCGCCGCGCGCCAGGCGCACTGCCGACATGGTCGCTTCCGTGCCTGAGGACACGAGCCGGACCTGTTCGACCGGCGCCACACGTCCCACAATCTCCTCGGCCAGCGCGACCTCGCCCTCGCTGGGCATGCCGTACGAGAACCCCCGCCCGGCGGCTTCCCGCACCGCCGCCACCACTCGCTCGTCGCAGTGTCCGAGGATCATCGGGCCCCAGCTGCCCACCAGATCC
>CAJDWP010000137.1_pt1 | contig 11171 bp, 10 predicted proteins | sample 7391631 | NCBI WGS metagenome assembly CAJDWP01 (sample SAMEA7055740, study PRJEB34461) | soil metagenome | biome: terrestrial ecosystem; feature: Peninsula; material: soil | place: Antarctica | collected 2016 | reverse complement strand
AGACCGGGGGCACTTGCGCTGGCTGCGGCGCGAGGCGCAGACCGAGGGGTACGACGCGGGACCGCCGGGTTCGGGCGCCGATGTGGAGATCGGGCTGCTGCGCGATTTCGACGCCCACGCCGTCGGGGCCGGAACGTTGGACGTGGACGACCCGTATTACGGGGGGGCGCGCGAGTTCGACGTCTGCCTGGCGCAGGTGGAGGGCGCGATCGACGGCGTGGTGGCCTACGTGGTGGAGGCGCTGCACGAGCGTTGAGCCGCCCATCCGGGCCGGTGGCGGCTCTGGTTGGATGGCCACATGCGTTCACTCGCCGACGCCACACCCCCCATCGCTCTGGGCGCGCTCGACGGCCGTTACCGCGCCGTCGTCGCCCCGCTCGTCGACCACCTGTCCGAGGCGGCGCTCAACCGTGAACGCGTGCGCGTCGAGATCGAGTGGTTGATCCACCTCACCAGCGCCGCCGTGATCCCGGGGGTCCGGGCCCTTACGGCGCCGGAGCAGGCCCGCTTACGCGCCCTCGTCGACGACTTCGGGTCCCAGGACGTGGCGGAGCTGGCCGAGATCGAGCGGGAGACGGTGCACGACGTCAAGGCGGTCGAGTACTACCTTCGGCGTCGTCTGGCGCACATCGCTCCGGAAGACCCGGGCCTGGCGGAGCTGATCCATTTCTGCTGCACCAGTGAAGACGTCAACAACCTGTCGTACGCGCTGATAATCTCCGGGGCGATCCGGCAGGTCTGGCTGCCGGCGGCGACCTCGCTGGTGGAGCAGGTCGCGGCGATGGCCCGCGACCTGGCCGAGGTGCCGTTGCTCGCTCACACCCACGGGCAGCCGGCCACCCCGACCACGCTCGGCAAGGAGTTGGCGGTGTTCGCCCACCGTCTGGCGCGGCAGCTGCGCCGGATCCGCGCGCAGGAGTACCTGGGCAAGATCAACGGCGCGACCGGGACGTACGGGGCGCACGTCCTCGCCGTGCCCGGCGCGGACTGGCCAGAGCTCAGCCGCGCCTTCGTCGCCGATGTCCTCGGCCTCACGTGGAACCCGCTCACCACGCAGATCGAGTCGCACGACTGGCAGGCGGAGTTGTACGCGGACGTGGCCAGATTCAACCGGATCCTGCACAACGCGTGCACCGACATCTGGGCTTACATCTCCTGGGGTTACTTCGCGCAGGTCCGCGGCCAGGGCACGGTCGGGTCGTCCACCATGCCGCACAAGGTCAACCCGATCCGCTTCGAGAACGCCGAAGCCAACCTGGAGGCGCGCTGCTCGATGTGCTCGCCGCCACGCTGGTGGCCTCTCGGCTGCAACGCGACCTCACCGACTCCTCGATGCAACGCAACGTCGGCACCGCGCTCGGGCACAGCCTGCTCGCGCTCGACAACGTGCGCCGCGGGCTCCTCGGGCTGGACGCGGCGCCGGACGTGATGGCCGAAGCCCTCAACGACAACTGGGAGGTGCTCGGGGAGCCCATCCAGTCTGTGATGCGGACGCTCGCCGCGCAGGGCGTGCCCGGCATGGGCAACCCGTACGAACGCCTGAAGGACCTGACCCGCGGGCGTCGCGTCACCGGGGAGGACCTGCGGGCGTTCGTGCGATCCCTGGGACTTCCCGACGCCGAACGTGAACGGCTGTTCGCGCTGACCCCCGCGACGTACGTCGGCCTCGCTCCCCGGCTGGTGCACGACTACCTGTCGACCGACTGACCGGGCCCACTCTGGGCCCGTCGTCGCCTCGTCAGGGCCCGTCCTCGCCTCGTCGGGGCGCGCCGGTGCACGCGGTGAGCCCGCCGTAGTTACGGTGGGCTCCGTGGAATCCGTGAAGCGCCTCCTGTCCGGCCAGACGTCGTGGCCGCTCTTCGGGGTGCTGGTCGCTTTGCTGTTCCTAGCGCTCATCGGGACGAGCGGCGGTCCGTTTCCCTCGCCCCGCGTGGCGCCGGGAGGGGTGCAGCCGCAAGACGCGAGCGCTCTCGCCGTCCCCCCTTCTATCGGGACCGCCGGTGATGACCCGGATGGCGACGTGCCGTCAGCGCTGCCGAGCTGCGCCCTGGAAACCCTGCCGTCCGGGGTCCGAGCCACGATCTCTTTGGTCCACTCGCGCGGGCCGTTCCCGGTGCCGGATCGGGACGGGGGCACCTACGCGAACAGCGAGGGACTGCTGGAGAGCAGGCAGAGCGGCTACTACCGTGAATACACGGTGCTCGGCACTGGTACTGGCACCGGCAGCGCGTCTTCGCGTCTCGTGACCGGCGGTGTCCCGTCGAGCGACCCACCGGAGTGGTACTACTCCGCCGACTCTTACCGCTCCCTGTGCCAGATCCCCGACGTTCCCTGACCCGCGCAGGCGGGGGGTCCCCTCAGGATTGGCGACGCCCTCAGAGGGTCACCAGCCCGTCCGGAGTCATGAAGGTGACCGACACCACCCGGGGAGAGGGTCACCAGCCCGTCCGGAGTCATGAAGGTGACCGACACCACCCGGGGCGCGCCCATCGCCGTCTGCACCGTCACCGGCACGTCCCGCGGGCCCGACTCGGCCGCGGGACCGAGCCAAGCCTCGATCTGCGAGGAGTCACCCGCGATGGTCAGGCCCGTGATGGCGGTCCGCGGTTCGACGCCCACCGCGAGGGAGGGATGCAGCTCCGGGTTCACGTAATGCACGAGCACGGGAAGCTGGGGGCTGCCCACCAGGCTCGTGGGATCGATCTGTTTCCAGCGCAGGTACCGGCCATCGGGGAAAACGCGATGTGCGTCAATGGGTTCACGTCGCAGGCGCCACGAGTGGGTGCCGATGTCATACACCCGCACCACCCACTGCATCCAGCCGCCACCGGCCTCGCACGCCAACCGCACCGCCTGCCCGAACGACGCCTTCGCCGCCGAGGGATGCTCGAGTGGTTCCACCACTTCGACGTAACGTCCTTGAGCCATCGGGAGGATGACGTTGCGGGTCCCGAACTGAGGGTGTATCCCGCCATTGCGCAAATCCACCCTCAACTGGGCGGCCAGGCGCTCACCGGTCGCCCGCGCGCCGTCCCCCTCCGCAGCAAAAGACACGTGGTCGATTGGCATGCTGCTCATGCTCCCACACGGGGTTAGGAGTGAGGCACCGCGGTCCTGCCGTGAGACACGCGCGAGTCCGGTTCAGGTGATACGGCGCTGCCGGACCGCCTCAAACAGCACGATCGCGGCCGAGGCCGCCACGTTGAGGGAGTCCGCGTGACCCGCCATGGGGATCACCGCGCGCAGCGTCGCGGCGGTGAGGATGTCGTCGGTCAGGCCCGCCTTCTCGGCGCCGACGGCGAGCGCGACCGGCCCGGTGTAATCGATATCGGCGTAGTCCCGCGCCCCGGCCGGTGTGAGCGCGACGAGCTCGATCCCGCGACGGCTCAGCCAGTCCGCGCACGCGCTCGCGGTGTCAGCCGCGACCGGCACAGAGAAGACGGTCCCCTTGGACGCGCGGACGAGGTTGGGGTTGCCCCAGTCGGTGACCGGGTCGGCGGCGAGGACGGCGGCCGCGCCGGCGGCGTCCGCGGTGCGCAACATGGCGCCCAGGTTGCCCGGTTTCTCCACGCCTTGGCACACGAGCACCAGCGGTGCGTGCGGGCTTTGCCCGCGAGGGTCAGCTCCGGGATCAGCTCGGGGGTCATCGAGGAGCGCGTCCAGATCGCGCAGACTCCGGTCCGCGGTGGGCACCACGGCGAGGACACCGTCGGGGCTCTCGCGATAGGCGATCTTGTCAAAGGCCGCCCGGCTCAGCTGGACGCATCGGCCACCCACGTCTCGCACCCGATCCGCCAGGGTCCGCGGGTCGATGCCGGCGTGGACCAGCTCGGGGCACCAGTAGAGCTCATCCGGCGCTGCGCCCGCGTCGAGCGCCAGGGCCACTTCCTCGTACCCCTCGACCAGCGTCAGCCGACGGGCGTCGCGGATCCGGCGGCGTCGGAGGGACACCACCTCGCGCAGGCGAGGGTTGGCGGGGCTGGTGATGACGACGTCGCGCATGGCGACCTCAGCATCCCACCGCGAGGGGGGACCATCGCCAGCCGTCGGACCTCAGCGCCGCGAGGCCGGGATAACCACGGCTGGGAAAACCGAGGCTGGGGGGAAAAAACCGGCAGGACGGTCAACTCCCGTCGACGCGCAGCGCGTCGGACACATCCTGCATCGCCTGCGCGTAGCCGCGCAGGTACTCGTCGTCGCTGCCCCGGCCATCGCCGGACGTCTCCGACAGCAGTCGGACGGCCAAGCTCGCTGCGAAATCAGAGACGGCCAGACAGCAGCCGCGCGCGCTTTCGTCGAGCGTCGCGACGCAAACGGCCACCGGCCAGTCTGCGAAGCGCGACGTGTCGACGACCGCGCTGACGTTCGCAACGGGTACGTTCGTCGTGCTCCTCATCGCTCCTCCTTTCAGGATGAGTCGTGTCCCGAAGGCGGGTTCACCGTACTGGCCGGCGTCCGTCCCGGGGCTGCTTCCACTGTCCGTACTATCGTCCCCGGGCGCCTCCGATAAAGGCTTTATGTCACGCATAGTTCGCTGTGCCCTATTGCATCGCAGCAGGTCACCCCGGCAGCAGCGCAGGTTAGTGGCGGGTCGGACGCCCGAATGTCGCGGGAAGAAGAATGCTGACGCGTCCAATACACCCGTTCGAATAGGCGTCTTGGACGGGCGTGCTGCTGCGTGATGAAACACGACCGGGCGCGGCAGTCCTGGTGCGGGTCAAGCGACCTGCTCTCGGGACAGGAGCGGCACGCACGCCGGACCGGCGTCGGGAAGCAGCCTCAGCACATCGACCAGACCGTCGTCGTCGACGTGGCCCGTGACCCAGTCAGCGACCGCGCGGACCTCGTCGGGGGCGTTGCCCATCGCGACGCCGCACGCGGCCCACTGGAGCATCTCGACGTCGTTGCGCTGATCGCCGACGGCGAGCGTGTGTGAGGGGTCGATCCGCAGGAAGCCGCGGACCTTCTCCAGACCGCTGGCCTTGCTCACGCCCTCGGGCGCGATGTCCAGCCACGCGGTGAACCCGACGGAGTAGTTCACCCCGTGCAACCCGATCCGGGCGGCCAGATCCAGGAAATCCTGGGCCGTCCCGTTCGGGCTGCGGAAGATGACGCGGGTCGCCGGGCCGTCGATGAGCTGCTCCCAGTCCACGACACGGATCTCCCCCTCCAGCTCACCGGGGGGAAACGGCGTGTGGACCCGGTAGCCCACCCCGACCTCCTCGACGGCGACGTGGGCCTCCGGCCAGGCCGCTCGCAGCGCAGTGAGCGCCGACGCCGGGTCGAACGTGTGCCTGGCGAGGATGCACGCGCCGCCGGGCAGGGCCGGGTCGAGCGCGACGATGACGGCGCCGTTGCTGCAGACGGCGAACCCGCGGCGCACGCCGAGTTCGGCGATGACGGTCCGCGCGGACAGCCAGGACCGTCCGGTGGCGATCACCACGTCGTGGCCGGCCGCCGCTACGCGACGAACACCGTCCCGCACCGTGCGAGACATGCTGCCGTCGTGGTGGACGATCGTGCCGTCGATGTCGAGGGCTACCAGGTGGGAGCCGCTCGGGGTACCGAGTCCGTCGTGGCGGATGGGTGTGACAGCCGCCAGCCGGCGGGTGGCCACGCGGGTGGCCGATGGATCGAAACTCATGAGTCCTCCTTGCCCGGCCTTCCGCTCGCGCGTCCCCCGGGGCGCCTCGGGCGCCCGACGTCGCGTAGGGCGGCCCCTGCCGCCCCGATATCGCCGGTTGTGTGATGTGTTCGCAAATAGAGCCAACGCTCGCCGACGCCGAGATAGTTCCCAGCGATAGTTCACGGCGCGATCGCGCGGATCGCGCTGGGACGGGCGGCTGCTGGGCCGGCGAACGTGTAGTCACACCTATCGGTCACCGCACCCCGGCAGTGAGCCCCGGGCGGCCATGTCCGTCCAGACGGCCCGGACAGACGGATCGGTCGGGCCGGATCGGTCGGGCCGGATCGGTCGGGCCGGATCGGTCGGGCCGGATCGGTCGGGCCGGACGGCCTATACAACCGCCACCACATGAGCCGAACCGGCGATCGGTTACCCTGGACGTGGCCAGCCCGATCCGTTCTGCCGCGGGCTCCCATTTTTCTTCGTGTCGATGCCTTCGCGCGGCGCCATGTGAGACGCCCCAGGCAGCACATATCCGAACATCGGAGTATTTCCCCTTGACCAGCAGCAGTTTCATCTCGCTGGGCGTGCCCAGCAGCTTGTCCGACGTGCTCGCCCAGCGTGGCATCACCACGCCCACCCCGATCCAGTCCGCGACGCTTCGTGATGCCATGGCGGGCCGTGACGTCCTCGGCCGCGGCCGTACCGGATCCGGCAAGACGTACGCGTTTCTTCTTCCCCTCCTCGCGCGCCTGCACGCCCACCCCACCCGCCGCAAGCCCGGCCGCCCGCGCGGGCTGATCCTGGTCCCGACGCGCGAGCTCGCCGTGCAGATCGCGGCCGTGATGGAGCCACTCGCCACGCCGCTCGGCTTGAACTCGCAGACCATCTTCGGCGGTGTCGGCCAGGGCCCACAGGTCGCCGCCCTGCGCAGCGGCGTCGATGTCGTGGTCGCGTGCCCGGGACGCCTCGAGGATCTCATCGCCCAAGGTCACATCCACCTCGACGCCGTCGAGATCACCGTGCTCGACGAGGCCGACCACATGGCCGACCTCGGGTTCCTCCCCGTGGTCCGGCGGCTCCTTGAGGCCACCCCCACCGGTGGGCAGCGGATGCTCTTCAGCGCGACGCTGGATGCCGGGGTCAACGTCATCGTCAGGCGCCACCTGACCCGCCCCGTGACCCACGAGGCCGACAGCGAGCAATCGCCCGTCTCGACCATGTCGCACCACGTCCTGCACGTCGCGCCCGAGGAGCACCTGCCGGTCCTGGTCGACCTCACCGCGGCTCCGGGGCGCGCCCTCGTGTTCACCCGCACCAAACACCGCGCAAAACGCCTCGCGCGCGACCTGAACGCGTCGGGCGTGGCCGCTGTCGAACTGCACGGCAACCTCTCGCAAGGGGCTCGTACCCGGACGATGGAGGCCTTCCATTCCGGTGCGGCGACCACCCTCGTCGCGACCGACATCGCCGCCCGCGGTATCCATGTCGACGACATCAGTTTGGTGATCCACGCGGATCCTCCCGTGGAACACAAGGCGTACCTGCACCGGTCCGGACGGACCGCCCGGGCGGGCGCCGAGGGCACTGTTATCACCCTGATGACCAACGAGCAGGTCCGCGACGTCCGCGACCTGACGCGCAAGGCGGGAGTCAAGCCGACCACGACGCGAGTCACGGCCGCCAGCCCGCTGCTGCGCGAATTGGCTCCCGGGGAACGTGTGTTCGCCGGCCCCTACCTCGCGCCCGCCACCGAGCGGTCCGCCGCGCCCCGCAACGCGGCGCGAAGCAACGAGGCCGGCGGCCGGCTCTCGACGGGTGGTTCTCGTCGCGGTGGTCCGCAGCGCACCGCCGCAGCGCGCAGTGGGACGCCGCGTACCCCCGTACGAGGCGCGCCGCAGCGCACCCCCGCCGCGCGGGGTGCAGCCGGGGGTGCCGCGCCAGCGCGTCGCCGCCAGTCGCGCTACTCCGCGTAAGAGGTTGCGAGCGGGCTGGCTCCAGGCGGACCTTGAGGCCAATTCTTTCTCCGATGGCGAAAGACGAGTCTTATCGCGGCGAGACGGCACGCGAGACGACTCACCGGCCTTTATTGAGGTACGCCAGAGCGCGGCTCGCGGCGTTCGCCCCGCACATCCCGTGGGCTCCGGGGCCCGGCGGGGTGGCCGCGGAGCAAAGGTACATTCCCGGCACGCCGGTGTCGTACGGAGATCTCCCCACCCGTGGGCCGAACACCAGTTGTCGCGCGTTCTTTGCCCCGGTAAGGATGTCGCCTCCGACGAAGTTCGCGTTGCCTGCCGAGAAGTCGGCCGGTGTGGTGACCCGCATCCCAACAATTCGCTCGCGGACCCCTGGAGCGAAACGTTCAAGCTGCGTCAGGATCGCTTCACTGGCGTTCCCGGAATAGCCGTGCGGTACGTGGGCGTACGTCCAGACGGGATGGACAGAATTTACTGAGCGCAGTGGGTCCGCGAGGTACTGCTGGCCGACCAGGACGAACGGCCGCTCCGGCATGCGGCCGCCGGCAACATCGCGTTCTGTCGCTTCGATCTGTTCAAACGTCCCTCCGACGTGAACCACCCCCGAACGACGGGCGACCGGCGCCGTCCAGGGGACACCACCTTCGACCGCCAGGTCCAGCTTGAACGCACCAGGCCCTCGTTGGAATCTCCGGTAAGCACGCGCAACCCTCGCCGGCATCGACGGACCCAGAATGTCGGCCACCGCGGGCGGCGCGAGGTCGAACATGACAGCGTCACACGGGGGTAGATCGGCCGCGCTTCTGACCGTCGTACCGGTCTCGATCATGCCGCCATGCGCCTCGACGACGGCCCTCAACGCCCTGATGATCGCCGCGGAGCCGCCCTCCGGGATGGCCCATCCGTCCCGGTGTCCAGCCGTAAGGATCCCGAGGCCGATGGCCGAGCTCATCGGTTCTGAAAACGGCCGGAATGCGTGAGCAGCGACGCCAGCGAACAGGGCCCGTGCCGGCTGGGCGCAGAATGCCCGAACGAGGACGGATGCCGGCAACAGGGCCGGCATCCCAAAGCGCGCGAGCAGGGCCGGGTGCCGGGGTACGTGCAGCACCGGCGCTAGGACGTCTTCAGCTAGCAGGTGGTAGCGACGCGACGTGGCCTTGAAAAGCGCGCGCCACGCTCGGGCATCTGGGCCGAGGTTCATTGCCGTGTGCTCAACGTCGGTGAACAACGCCACCGCCGTCCCATCATCTAGAGGATGAGAGCAGTCGACGTCCGCGAAGCGCCATCGCAGCCCGTACGAGGCGAGATCCAGCGCGCGAGCAACCGGGGAACTGACGACCATCGGATGAACGGCGGAGCAGTGATCGTGCAACAGTCCCGGGATGATCGCTTCCCCGGAACGGGCGCCGCCGCCCACCTCGTCTGCCGCCTCGATCACGGTCACCGCTACGCCCGCGACGGCAAGCACGGCCGCAGCCGTGAGCCCGTTCGGACCGCTGCCCACCACGACGGCGCTGCTCATTGCGGGGTTCCAAACAACCGCGCAAGGACCATCTGCAGATCTCTTCTTCCCCGTGCCGCGCTGCAGGACATCAGTCCTGGGCGCGCAGGGCCTGCGTGACGGACACCCGGCCGCCCGATTGCAGGACGCTGCGGCGATAGAGCTTTTCACCCACCAGGATGGCGGCCACCGCGAAGGCGAGCGTCACCAGCAGCGACGCGACCGGCTCCCACGCCGCCGCGTTGCCCTGCAGCAGGCGCATGGGCATCGCCACCCCGGAGGCGATCGGCAAGTAGGACAACACGGTCTGCACGGAACCGCTCGCCACGATCCCGCCGAAGAACGCGATGAACAGCAGCATGGTCAGCGGCGTCGAGGTGGTCTGCAGATCCTCCGACCGGCTGGACAGCGACCCGGCCACGGCCCACAGGCAGGCCAGCGCCACGAAGCCGGCGACGAAGAACGCCACGAACCACCCGATCGGCCCACTGATCACGGTGATGAACTCCTTGTACGGCGTGAACTGCAGCCCAATCAGGCCGGCGGCCATGAACAGCGTCATCTGCATGAACGCCAGGACCGTGTTGCCCACAATCTTGCCGACCAGCAGCGAGCGCAGCGGGATGGCGCTCGCGATGATCTCCACGATCCGGGACTGCTTCTCCTCCACGACGCTGGACGCGATCGCCATCCCGAACATCAGGCTCACCATGTAGAACAGCGCCGCGAGCGCGAATCCCGCGACCATCCGGACGATCATCTCGGTGCCGCTGCCCTGCAGGACCTGAATCTGGACCTGCGTTCCGGCCATCAACCCCGGCACAGTGGTGCCCGCGGCCGCCGCGTTGCGGGCCAGGGCGTCGTCGCGGACCACCTCACGCGTGGCGGTCAGCACGTCGGTGGGCGGGGTGTCGTTCTTGGTGACCAGGGTCCAGCCGTCCGCGCCGACCGCGCCGCCGCGCAGCCAGGCGTCCGCCGAGTCGCCGGTCACGGCCGCTTCGGCGGCTTGCTCGTCGGCGACCTGGCGTACCACCACGCTCGTCTTGTCGTCCTCAGCGTGCACCCGCGTCCCGACCTGATCGGCGACCGCCTGAGCCTGGGCGCTCGTCACGACCAGCACGCGTTCGGTGGACCGGTTGGCGAGCAAACCCTGCGCGCCGAACGCGATCAACATCAGCAGGATGGTGGACAGGGTCGAGATGAGGAAGTTGCGGTCGGTCAGACGCACATGGACCTCCCGCGCGGCCACCACCGGCCAGGCGAGCCCGGCGCGGCGAGGGTCCGCCGGGTCCGCCGGGTCCGCCCGGCCCGCCCGGTCCGCCCGGGACACCTCGGTCGCCCCCTCAGGGGCCGTCAGCTCGTCGTCGAGGTACGGGGATGCTCCGCGGCGGGCGTCGGCCGGGTTCATGCGGTCACCTCACGGTAGATCTCGGAAAGGGTGGGGATCATCGGGGCGAAGGAGCGGACCGTGCCGCGGCGCAGCGCCTCCGCGAGCAAATCCTGCTCAGCGCCGGGGGACAGTACCTCCAACAGAGCAGTAGGCCCGTCGACGTCGGAGACGGCGATGCCGGGCTGACCGCGGGTCCAGCCGGCGTCGCCGCCCAGGATCAGGCGGTGGCGCCGGGCGCCAGAGGTGCGCAGCTCTTCGACCGTGCCGCGGGCGAGCACTCGGCCGCGTCCGAGGACGACGAGCCGGTCGCAGAGCCGCTCGACGAGGTCGAGTTGGTGGCTGGAGAACAGCACGGGCACGCCGACCCGCGTGTGTTCGCGCAGGAGGCCGGCCATGGCGTCGACGGCATCGGGGTCCAGTCCGGAGAACGGTTCATCCAGGATCAGCGCGGCCGGCTGGGCGAGCAGCGCGGCGATGATCTGGACCCGCTGCTGATTGCCCAGGCTGAGCTTTTCGACGCGGTCCTTGGCGCGCTCGCGCAGGCCGAAGCGCTCGAGGGAGTCCAGCGCGGATCGGCGGGCCCGCCCGGCGTCCATGCCCTTGAGCCGGGCCAGATAGACGAGCTGGTCGAGGACCGGTTGCTTCGGGTAGAGCCCCCGCTCCTCGGGCATGTAACCG
>CAJDWP010000123.1_pt1 | contig 11252 bp, 8 predicted proteins | sample 7391631 | NCBI WGS metagenome assembly CAJDWP01 (sample SAMEA7055740, study PRJEB34461) | soil metagenome | biome: terrestrial ecosystem; feature: Peninsula; material: soil | place: Antarctica | collected 2016 | reverse complement strand
CACCGCCGCCTCCAGCTCGGTGCGGCGGTAGGCGCCGAGCGTGTCCTCCCGCCCCGACGCGTGGTGCGCCAGCTCAGGCGGGATGATCTCGCCCTCGTCACCGAGAGTGCAGGTCAGCACGTGTACGTCGGCGCCCTCCAGCGCGCGGCGCGCGATAGCCACCCCGGTCGTGAGCGTCTCGTCGTCCGGGTGCGCGTGCACGAAGAGGAGCGCGCGCGGGTCGCCGGAGCCCTGCCGCGACGCGCCCCCCGCCGCCGTCGAAAGCCCCTCGCTGCGCCCTGTCCACTGCATCCGCCACATCCCGGTCATCGACGCTACGAGCCGCCCGGAGTGCCACCTGGAGTGCCACCCTGCGGCGCGCGGACGATAGCGTCCGCCGCTGCCACGCTATCGGGCCGCCGACAGGCCCCGGGTCCGTGGACCAGGCTTCGAACTGGCGGCGACCTTAGTCGTGGCGCAGCTCACGCTGGTTCCAGGCCGTTAGGCTCATGCGTGTCCCCCTTCCGCCGGCGACGCGCGGTCGGCGCTGACCTTCGACCCTCCGGAGACCGCCATGTCCCACCCCAACTTTCGGGAGTACCTCGACGCCCTCCTCATTCAGGGGTACACGGTCAGCCACGACGATCACGGTTCCGACCCCGATCTCATCGACCCGGGCGGGTCCGCAGTGGAGACCTGGCGCGAGGATTATCCGTACGACGAGCGGATGACCCGCGAGGAATACGAGGGTCTCAAGTATCAGCTCCAGGTGGAACTGCTCAAATTCCAGTACTGGACCCAGGACACCGACACGCGCCACATCATCGTGTTCGAGGGTCGGGACGCGGCGGGTAAGGGCGGCACGATCAAGCGGTTCATGGAGCATCTGAACCCGCGGGCCGCCCGCGTGGTCGCGCTCACCAAGCCGACGACGACCGAGCTCGGGCAATGGTATTTCCAGCGATACGTCGAGCATTTCCCCACCGCGGGGGAAATCCTGATGTTTGACCGGTCCTGGTACAACAGGGCGGGGGTTGAGCGCGTAATGGGGTTCTGCAGCGACGAGGAGTACGACCAGTTCACGCGAACCGCGCCGTTGTTCGAGCAGATGCTCGTCGACTCGGGGACCACCTTGACGAAGTATTGGTTCTCGGTCACCCAATCTGAGCAGCGGACCCGGTTCGCGATCCGTCAGATCGACCCCGTGCGCCGCTGGAAGCTCTCGCCGATGGACGTCGAGTCGCTGGACAAGTGGGAGGCGTACACGGCCGCCAAGGAGCAGATGTTCGCCCTCACCGACACGGATGTGGCGCCGTGGACGACCATCAAGAGCAACGACAAGAAGCGGGCCCGCATCAACGCGATGCGTCACTTCTTGTCCCAGTTCGACTACGAAGATCAGGACATCTCAGTCGTTGGCAAACCCGACTCGCTGATCGTCCGCCGCGGCCGCGAGGCCGTCGGCGACTGAGCAGCGCTCGCAGCCCTGTCGCAGACCTGTGCGCAACAGGGATGTGAACGCTCGGTATCAGCCCGGTGGACTAGGGGGCCCCCACCGGCTCGTATGGTGCACGACAAAAGGGGCGCCCCTACCCGACGACCAGGTGGGGGCGCCCCCCTTCGAGGTGCGCGGAAGACGACCGGGATCAGTCGTGACCCTTGGGTCGGCCGCCCTTTGTGCCCGGCTGTAGCTCCTGTTGGTCGTCGCGCGGGTTCGTGAACGGCACTTTCGGCCCGCCCGGCTCGACGATCGTCTCGACCTCGGGCAGGCTCTTCGTGGCGCGGTAGCGCGACCGGTCGACCGCGACCACCACGATGAAGGCCGCCAGGGCAGCGACCCCGTACCGGACCCACGGGTTGGCGCTATCGCCGGTGGATAGAGACACGACCGCGGGCGCGATGAGCAGGGCCACCAGGTTCATGACCTTGATCAGCGGGTTGATCGCTGGGCCGGCGGTGTCCTTGAACGGGTCGCCGACGGTGTCGCCGATGACCGTGGCCTCGTGGGCGTCGGAGCCCTTGCCGCCGTGCGCGCCGTCCTCGACGATCTTCTTCGCGTTGTCCCAGGCGCCACCGGAGTTGGCGAGGAACACGGCCATCAGCACGCCGGCGCTGATGGCACCGGCGAGGAAGCCCGCGAGGGCGCCGTAGCCGAGCGAGAAACCGATCACGATCGGCGACAGCACGGCGAGGAGGCCCGGGGTGACCAGTTCACGCAGTGAGTCGCGGGTGCAGATGTCGACCACGCGGCCGTAGTCGGGTTTCTCGGTGCCTTCCATGATCCCGGGGTGCTCGCGGAACTGCCGTCGCACCTCCATGACGATCGCGCCGGCGGCGCGAGTCACGGCGTCGATGGCCAGGCCGGAGAAGAGGAACACCACAGCCGCGCCGGCCATGAGCCCGACCAGGGTCACCGGGGACACGATCGCGTAGGCGGCGTCCAGGCCGCCTACGTCACCACCAGCCGTGATGAGGGATCCGAGCACGGCGTCGTTGTAGGAGCCGAACAGCGCGGTCGCGGCGAGCACGGCGGTCGCGATCGCGATGCCCTTGGTGATGGCCTTCGTCGTGTTGCCGACCGCGTCCAGCTCCGTGAGGACGTGGGCACCCTTCTCGTCCACGTCGCCGGACATCTCGGCGATGCCCTGCGCGTTGTCGCTGACCGGGCCGAACGTGTCCATCGCGACGATGACGCCGACCGTGGTGAGCAGCCCGCAGCCGGCGAGCGCGATCAGGAACAGCGAGAGGAGGATCGAACCGCCGCCGAGCAGGTAGGCCAGGTAGACGGCAATAGCGATGATGGCAGTGGTGTAGACCGCCGACTCCAGGCCCAGGCCGATGCCGGCCAGGATGACCGTCGCAGCGCCGGTGACCGACGTGCGGGCCACGTTGCGGGTCGGCTCGGCGTCGGTGCCGGTGAAGTGGCCGGTGATCGCCAGGATGACACCGGCGAGCACGATGCCGAGGAGCACCGCGAGGAACGCGACGAGCCGCGGGTCACGGGTCACCTCCTGCACGTCCGGGTTGGCGCCGAGCAACTCGGCGAAGCTGGACGGCAGGTAGGCGAACGCTGCGATCGCACACGCCGCGGCCGACACGGCCGCGGCGATGACGAAGCCGCGGTTGATGGCGGTCAGACCGTTCTCACCCGGGCGGACCCGCGTCACGAGGATGCCGATGACGGCGGTGAGCGCGCCGATGGCCGGGACGATCAGCGGGAAGATCAGACCCTGCTCACCGAACGCGGCCTTGCCGAGGATCAGGGCGGCGACCAGCGTCACCGCGTAGGACTCGAACAGGTCCGCCGCCATCCCGGCGCAGTCGCCCACGTTGTCGCCCACGTTGTCGGCGATGGTGGCCGCGTTGCGGGGGTCGTCCTCGGGGATGCCCTTCTCGACCTTCCCGACGAGGTCAGCGCCCACGTCGGCCGCCTTCGTGAAGATGCCGCCGCCGACCCGCATGAACATGGCCAGCAGCGCCGCTCCGAATCCGAAACCCTCCAGCACGATCGGGGCGTTGCTCCGGTAGATCAGCACCACGGCCGCGGCGCCCAGGAGGCCCAGGCCCACCGTCGCCATGCCGACCGCGCCGCCCGTCCGGACCGCGATCCTGAAGCCGGGGCCACGGTCGCCCCCCCGGGCGGCCGCCGCCACGCGGACGTTCGCGTTCACGGCGAGGGTCATGCCCAGGTAGCCGATCGTCGCGGAGAACAACGCGCCCAGGACGAAAAAGACGCTCCGGCCGAGGCGTACGGACAGGTCCGGGGCCGGCAGGATGAGCAGCAGCAGGAAGGCGACGACGACGAAGCCGGACAGGGTGCGCATCTGACGGTTGAGGTACGCCGAGGCGCCCTCCTGGATCGCCTTGGCGATCTCCTGCATCTTGGGCGTGCCAGGGTCGCACACCAACACCTGCGTCCGGAACGCGGCGCCGGCGGCCAGCGCCAGGAGTGCCACCACCCCGACGATGATGACGATGGTGATGCTGCCGGACCCCAAGGTGAGGTCATTTGTTGTCGCGGTCGGTAACCGCATACGTCCTCCTCGACGTGGGCGCGGGCTTGGTCCGCGGGTGGCCGCTCGGGGAAACCTCGGGGGAAACAGGGCGTCCCTGCACGTCATCCGCGTCACGGGGCTGCCCCGGCAGTCTAAGTGCATTACGGGCGAGTAGCCCGGATTCGGCAACGCCGGTGTCGCACAACACAGCCGGGGCAGGGCCGCGCACCGGCCGGACGCAGCGCTAACGTGACGGGATGGAGCCAGCCCCCTACGCGCACCCGAAGGGTCGGGACACACCTACACCCGGCGAGGTGGCGTGCGTCGAGTCGGGGGCGCCTATCGCTGTACGAGGTGTGCCGGAGCGGTTCAACATGGCGCGCTACTGCCTCGGCGCGGCGCCGCACCGCCCGCCGGCAAAGGTGGGGCTGATCGTCGTCGGCGACCACCGCGACCCCGGACGAGGAGCCGAGCGGTGGACTTTCGGAGCGCTGGAGGCGGCTGTTCGTGCGTCCGCGGCTGGGCTGGCAGCCTCGGGGCTGCGGCGGGGCGACCGGTTGATGCTGCGGATGGGAAACGTCAGCGACTTCCCGCTCCTGTTCTTCGCGGCGCTCGCGGCCGGGATCGTGGCCGTTCCGACCTCGTCGCAGCTCACCCAGGAGGAGGCCGCCTTCGTCCTGGACGACAGCGGCGCGGCGGCGATCGCGGTGAGCCCAGATCTGGCGCTCAGCACGAGTATCCCCTCCGACGTGCTCACGATCGACGCGGCACGCCTGGCCACATGGCGGCAACGCAGCTCGGGGACCGGCGATTTCGCGGACACGGCGGCCGACGACCCGGCGTTCCTCGTCTACACCTCCGGGACGACCGGTGTGCCGAAAGGCGTACTGCACGCCCACCGATGTACGACGGCTGGTACGGGATCGGGCCGGACGATGTGATGCTGCACGCCGGGGCCCTGAACTGGACCTACACGCTCGGAGTGGGCCTGACCGACCCCTGGGCGGTGGGCGCGACCGCGGCCGTCTACCACGGACCGCGCGACCCAAGCGTGTGGCCGCGGATCATGGCCGCGACTCAGGCGACGCTGTTCGCGGCGGTGCCGGGGGTGTACCGGCAGCTGCTGGCGTCCGGCGACCTCGACCCGGCGCTGCTGACGACCCTGCGGCACGGGCTGACCGCCGGTGAAGCCCTGCAGCCGGACCTGTGGGAGCGCTGGCGGGCGGCGACGGGTCTCGAGCTCTACGAAGCACTCGGCATGAGCGAAGTGTCGACGTTCATCTCGTCGGGGCCGTCGTCGCCGACTCGGCCGGGCAGTCCGGGCAGGCCTCAGCCGGGACGACGGGTGGGAGTGCTTCCGGTGGAACCCCCCGAGGGTGATGCCGCGGGCGCCGTCGACGCGGCAGGTGTCGAGCCGCTGCCCGCCGGAGCGACTGGGCTGCTCGCCGTGCATCGCTGCGACCCAGGCCTCATGCTCGGCTACTGGAACGGGGCCGGTGTGGACGAATCGGCATGGCGCGGCGAGTGGTTCGTCAGCGGCGACCTCGTCCACGTCGAGCCGGACGGGTACGTCATCCATCATGGCCGCGCCGACGACGTCATGAACTCCGGCGGCTACCGGGTCTCCCCGCTAGAGGTGGAGCGGGTGCTCGCGTCGTTCCCGGGGGTGGTGGACGTGGCGGTGACGGACGTGCCCGTGAAACGCGGCGTCACCGTGATCACGGGGTTCGTGGTCGAGTCCGAGGCGTCCCGCGAGACGGGTGGCCTCGACGCCGGGGCACTGTTGGCGCACGCCCACGAGCACTTGGCCGGCTACAAATGCCCGCGTCGCGTCGTGAGCGTTGACTCGATCCCCCGGACCGGCAACGGCAAGGTGATGCGCTCAGCCCTGAAAGCTCAGTCCTGATGCGAGCCGCGAGCGGACCTCCTGAGCGCACCCACGGCAGCCCCGCTACCCCGCAGCCCCGCTACCAATCCTCCAGCGGGCCCAGGCCCAGCGCGGACAACGTCAGGTCGGCCATCTGCCGGTGGCCCGCTGCGCCGGGGTGGACCGGTTCGTCCAGCCACGGATAGGGCGGCTGGTCCGTGAACGCGGCCTTCCAGAACGCGTGGTGATCGACCAGCAGTACGCCCCGCGTCGCCGCCACGTCCCGTACGAGCTGGGCGTATGCACCGACCTCGTCCGGGGCGAGGAACGACCCGGGAGCGATCGCGTTCGGGGTGTGCAGCACGACGAACGCACCGCGCTGGGCGCTGCGCGCCGTCAACTCGTCCATGGCATCCCGGAACACCTCGCGCCCGCCAGGCCCGATCCCCGCATCGTTCATGCCGAGCGCGATGCTGACCACGTGCGGGTCGAACCGCGCGATCAGGTGGTCGTACTCGCCAAGCACCATCGGCGCGGTCCAGCCCGACATGCCGGTGTTCACGACTACGTCGGACGGTCGGCCGAACTGGAAACGCAGCCGTTCGTGCACGTGTTCCACCCAGGAGCGCTGACCGTGCGTGTGCTGCACGCCCTGCGTGATGCTGTCGCCCGCGAACAGCCAGGTCAGCGGGCGTCCGGAGCGCAACAGGTCGCGCAGGGGAGCCAGCTGCGCCGCAACGCTTTGCGCGCCCCCCGCCTCCTGCGTCACCGACGCCCCTCAGCCGAGGTGTTCGGCGGCGGCGAGGATCACGCAGGTGGTCAGCACCGCCAGTGCCGACTCCAACTCCTCCAGGGTCGGGAAGGTCGGCGCGATACGGATGTTCTCGTCGCGGGGGTCGTCACCGCCGGGGAAGGTCGCGCCCGCCGGCGTCAGCGCCACGCCCGCCTCCCTGGCCAGCTCGACCACCCGCTTCGCCGTGCCCGGGACGACGTCGAGGCTGACAAAGTACCCGCCGCGGGGTCGGCTCCACCGCGCGATGCCGAGCGCCCGGAGGTCCGCCGTCAGCGCAGTGTCCACCGCTGTGAATTTGGGCGCCAGGATCTCGCGGTGCCGGTTCATGTGCGCGATGACGGCGTCGCTGGACGCGAAGAAACGCACGTGCCGTAGGTGGTTCAGCTTGTCGGGGCCGATCGTCCGCATCGCGTCCCGAGCGAGGAACCAGGCGACGTTCGCCGGTGAGGACCCGAAGAACGACACGCCCGCCCCCGGGAGGGTCACCTTCGAGGTCGAGGCGAAGACGAAAGCGCGGTCCGCGTTCCCCGACGACTCGCAGGCGGCCAGGATCGAGTCCAGCTGGTCGTGCGCCTCGCCGAGGTGATGGATCGCGTACGCGTTGTCCCAGTAGATCCGGAAGTCTGGCGCTGCCGTCGGCATGGAGGCCAGGCGTCGGACGGTCTCGGGTGAGTACGTGGCCCCGGTCGGGTTGCTGTATTTCGGAACGCACCAGATTCCCTTGACCGAGGCGTTCGAGGCGACGATGCGCTCGACCTCGTCCATGTCGGGGCCGTCGTCGGTCATCCCGACGACCTGCAACGCCACCCCGAGTTCGGTGCACACCGAGAAGTGCCGGTCGTACCCGGGCGATGGGGCGAGGAACGTCACCTGCTGGCCCAGCCAGGAAGCGACCTCGCTGCCGGGCGGCGCGTGAAAGAACGAACTCGTCACGCACTGGTGCATCAGCGCCAGGGAGGAGTTGTCGCGGGCCACGATCTGGTCGGCGGGCACGTCGATCAGCGGCGCGAAGATCTCCCGCAACGCGGCCAGACCCTTCGGCGCCCCGCCGTAATTGCGCAGGTCACCCTCGGTACTCGTCGCGTGATCGCCCTCGCCGGGCAGGTTCAGGAGGCCTTCGGAGAGGTCCAACTGGGCTGCGCATGGCTTCCCTCGGGTGATGTCGAGCTTCAACCCCGCGGCGACGTACTGCTCGTACCGGGCGCCGGCTGCCTGCGCGGCCGCGGACAGGTCCTGCGTGTCGACCTGCGACATGACGTCCTCCAAGGGCAAAGGTGTGTCTTCCGACATCAGGAGCACCGGTGTGGCTGCGTCACCCACGCTACCCAGGAGCACAGACCGGGGTCCCGGAAGGGTCGCCCGTCAGGCACGCTTGGATTCCGTCCGCGCGCGGGCTGCGACCCTGGCGCGATCGGTGGCGCGCAGTTCCACCTTGCGCAGCCTGACGGCCTCGGGCGTCACCTCGACACACTCGTCCTCGCGACAGAACTCGAGGCTCTGCTCCAGCGATAGACGTCGCGGCGGGACGAGCCGTTCGAGCACCTCCGCGGTGGAGGAGCGTACGTTCGTGAGCTTGCGCTCCTTCGTGATGTTGACGTCCATGTCGTCGGCACGGGAGTTCTCCCCGACGATCATCCCCTCGTAAACGTCGGTGGTGGGCTCCACGAACAGGGTGCCGCGCTCTTGCAGGTTGAACATGGCGTACGTGGTGGCGGCGCCGGACCGGTCCGAGACCAGGGAACCGGTCACCCGCGTGGAGATCGGCCCGAACCACGGCTCGTACCCGTCGAACACGTGGTAGGCCACCCCCGTACCGCGGGTCGTGGTGAGGAACTCCGCGCGGAAGCCGATCAGCCCCCGTGCGGGCACCGCGAACTCCATCCGTACCCACCCCGTGCCGTGGTTCACCATCTGCGTCATGCGGCCCTTGCGGGCGGCGAGAATCTGGGTCACGTCGCCCAGGTATTCCTCCGGCACGTCGACGGTCAGGTGCTCCACCGGCTCCTCGATCTTGCCGTCCACGGTGCGAGTGACCACCTGAGGTTTGCCGACCGTCAGCTCATAACCCTCCCGGCGCATCTGCTCCACGAGGATCGCCAGCGCCAGCTCGCCGCGCCCCTGCACCTCCCAGGTGTCGGGGCGGGCCGTCGGCAGGATCCTCAGCGACACGTTGCCGACCAGTTCCCGGTCGAGGCGATCCTTGACGAGGCGGGCGGTCAGCTTTGACCCGCGCACCCGGCCGACCATCGGTGAGGTGTTGGTGCCGATCGTCATCGAGATGGCAGGTTCGTCCACGGTGATGAGCGGCAGAGGCCGCGGGTCGGCCACGTCGGCGAGGGTCTCACCGATCATGATCTGCGGGATGCCCGCGATCGCGATGATGTCCCCCGGCGCGGCGCTGCGACCGGCGTCGAGCGGGGTGCGTTCCAACCCTTCGGTGACCAGCAGCTCCGTGACCTTGACGGTCGAGACGCTGCCGTCGCGGCGGCACCACGCGACCTGCTGGCCCTTGCGGATCTCGCCGTTGCGCACCCGCAGCAGGGCAAGCCGGCCGAGGAAGCTGGATGAGTCCAGGTTCGTGACGTGCGCCTGCAGGGGCGCGGCCGGATCGTACGTCGGTGCCGGCACCGTCGCCATGATCGTGGCGAACAGCGGCTCAAGGTCAGCGCTGTCCGGCAGGGTGCCGTCTGGCGGCCGGGTGAGCGACGCGCGACCGGTTTTGGCGGAGGCGTACACGATCGGGAAGTCCAGGGCCTCGTCGCGCTGTCGATCGTCGTCGGGGCCCTCGAGGAGATCCATGAACAGCTCGTACACCTCGTCCTCGACCTCGGCGATCCTGCTGTCAGGACGGTCCACCTTGTTGATGCACAGCACGACGGGCAGCCGCGCCGCGAGCGCCTTTCGCAGCACGAACCGGGTCTGAGGCAGCGGCCCCTCGGACGCGTCCACCAGGAGGACGACCCCGTCCACCATGGACAGGCCGCGCTCGACCTCACCGCCGAAGTCGGCGTGCCCGGGGGTGTCGATGATGTTGATCGTGACCCCGTCGTCGCAGCCGGCCATGTGGGCGGACGGGCCGGCGTAATGGATCGCCGTGTTCTTCGCCAGGATCGTGATGCCCTTCTCACGTTCCAAGTCCCCCGAATCCATGACGCGGTCGATCGCTGCCGCATCGCCGCGGTGCGCCGCGCCCAAAGCCCCGCCCTGGAGGAGCATCTTGTCGACGAGGGTGGTCTTGCCGTGATCGACGTGCGCCACGATGGCGACGTTGCGGATGTCGGCTCGGGTGGCGGTCTGGCTGGTGGAAGACACAACCGCCATTATCTCAGTCCGAACGGGGTGGTCCCGACCGCGCCCTCGCGAATCGGGCCGCGACCGCGCGCACGACCGGGCGGTCGGCAGGGAGCCAGGACACGGAATACAGCTCCCGGGCGCCCAACCAGCGCAGCGCGTCATGATCGGCCAATGGCGCGGGCTGGCCCTCCACCAGCTCCGCGAGCCAGACTCGCATCCGGATTCCTTCACCGAGGTCGAAGCCGCCCCCCGGCAGCGGACCAGGAATGTCCTGGCCGAGTCGCACCCGCACGCCGAGTTCCTCACCGATCTCCCGGTGCAACGCGTCCGCCGGGTCCTCCCCCGGTTCGACCTTGCCGCCCGGCACCTCCCAGCCCCCCGCCAGGGACGCCGGAGCGGTCCGGCGGGCGGCGAGCAACCGCCGCGGCCGGTCGAGCTCGTCCACGATCGCGGCAGCCACGACCTCCACCCTGGGCACCTGGCGCACTCTACTTGCGCGCTCTCAGTGCGCGGGGCGCACACGGAGCCATGCCGGCCACGACCCGCGAGTACGTTGAGGCCGCGAGCCGGGGCGGGACGAATGGGCCGCTGCGGGGCAGCGGCACCCCCGGGCCTAGGATGAAATGGCCATCCCGGCGCGAACCTCTCGCTTCAGCAGGTCGTTCGCCGCAGGGCCCGAGGTCAACACGTACCCGAGGTCATGCTGTGCGCCGGGATTCGACGTCACTGCGGACGCCTCGCCCGAGAGTCTGCGGGCGTGCCCGCACTTCCCCCCGCCAGCGAGAAACGGATCGTGATGCTGCCCCTGCCGCTCTTCCCTACCGCCTGGGCCACCGGCGCCCTCGCGCACGGGCCACTTCCGTCCGCCGGCGAGGCCTCCTTGGAGTTGCCTGACCTCGACCTGGCGAAATTCTTCGACGGCACCATCGGGGGCCGCGCCCTGCTGATGGCCAGCATGGTCGTGTGCGTCCTCGGCCTTGCTTTCGGCTTCACGGCATACCGGCAGCTGAAGCGCCTGCCTGTGCACTCCTCGATGCGGGAGATCTCGGAGCTGATCTACGAGACGTCCAAGGCGTACCTCGTGCAGCAGGGCAAGTTCCTCCTCGCCCTGTGGGCCTTCATCGCGGTGGTCATCGGTGTCTACTTCGGGGTGCTGATGGGTTACGACGCTGACCGGGTGTTTATCGTGTTGGCGTTCAGCATGGTCGGGATGACCGGGTCGTACGCGGTGGCGTGGTTCGGTATCCGGGTCAACACGTTCGCCAATAGCCGCACCTCGCACGCGGCGCTCGGCGGCCGTCCGTTCCCTCTCTTCGTCATCCCG
>CAJDWP010000066.1_pt1 | contig 11395 bp, 10 predicted proteins | sample 7391631 | NCBI WGS metagenome assembly CAJDWP01 (sample SAMEA7055740, study PRJEB34461) | soil metagenome | biome: terrestrial ecosystem; feature: Peninsula; material: soil | place: Antarctica | collected 2016 | reverse complement strand
CCCTCGTTGCCCCGTCTGGTGATGTCCTGCAGCAGAGCGTTGACGCGCTTCAAGACCCGACGGTCTTGGGTCTGCCACCACACGTAGTCCGTCCAGGCCGTCTCGTCCCAGACGAGCCTCACTCGGCCAGAGCGCGAGGTGTGCCTTGCCCCGCCTCCAGTCGTTCGATCGACGCCAGCAGCCGGCGCGCGTTCACCGGGGAGCGCAGCAGGTATGCCGTCTCCTTGAGCGACTCGTAGTCCTCCAGCGAGACGATCACCGCCGGCTCATGCCCGGCACGGGTGATGACCACCTCTTCTCGGTCATCGACGACCGCGTCGAGCACCTCGGCATACCGAGCTCGCGACTCCGAATACGACATCGTCCGCATGAGGCCACCTTATGACATACTGTTTCAACCTGTACAGCAAATTGTACGTCACAATTGGCCCGTCGACGATCAGTGGCGTGGCGATCTCCCCGCGATCTGTCCCTGCTCGGCGCCCAGGGGCTCGGCGCCAACCGTCAGAAGGCGGTCCATAGGGCTCATGCGGCGTACCGAAGAGCCATGGACTCCATCTGTTCGATGACGAGCTTGACCGCCTCCGGCTGCCTGTCCGGCGGGTACTTGCGCAGGACCAGCAGTCGCTTGATCGAGGCGGGTACTTGCGCAGGACCAGCAGTCGCTTGATCGATGACCGCAGTTTGGCGCGGACGTCATCGCGTACCGTCCAGTCCGTCTTGATGTCGCGTCGCGTGACCGCCAGGAGTTCCCGGGCGATTTGCGCAAGCGAAGTCCGGGCGGAGATCCATCACGCTGGGTTTCGGCATCCCCGCCGCCTGATAGATGTCGACGATCTCGCCAGACTCGGTCGCCTCGGCCACCAGTCGGCTGAGCAGCCGCTGGATCCTCTCGGGTATCGGTTCACCTCGCGACCGCCGCCCCTCGGCGTCCAGCCTCGCCACGTGGACCCGCACCTCTTCGAAGGACTTCATATCCGGACGTGAATCCCAGCTGCTCGGCGCCTCCGAATACGGAGGGGTGGGGGCGCTGGGTAGCGGGCGCCGACCCAACCCGCGAGGGCTGGGCCTACGACGTGACCTCCTCGAGCGCAGCCCCACCGACAGGCGGATCATGGAGCCGGTGATGCCGCGGCGTGCCTGCTCCTGTGCGGTGAGGCCATGGTGCGTCGTGGTGACTGGCTGGGTGGCCAGGCTCTCCGCGCCGCCCAGGCTGGGACCCAGGAAGAACAGCTGCAGCCGGTCGGCGACCCGTCGGGTGGTGGCCTCGTCGGCGGCGACCTCGATGGTGAGGATGCCGCCGAAGCCATGCATCTGCTTCGCGGCCAGATCGTGGCCGGTGAATGAGGGCAGTCCGGGGTAGAGAACCCGAGCCACGCGCTGGTCGGCCTCCATCGCCTCCGCGATGAGCTGGGCCGAGGCGTTCTGCGCCTGGACCCGGACGGTCAGCGTGCGCAGGCTGCGCGCCAGCAGCGAGGCGGGTTCGGGCGCGATGGCCGTGCCGAGGTTCTTGCGCCACCCCGATACCGGCGCGATGAGCTCAGCGGTGCCGAGCAAGAACCCGGCGGTCACATCGGAGTGCCCGCCTAGATATTTGGTGGCCGAGTAGACCACCACGTCCGCGCCGAGTTCCAGGGGGCGCTGGTTGACCGGGGACGCGAAAGTGTTGTCGATCGCGACCAACGCCTCGTAGCGGTGGGCGAGGTCGCAGATCACCGCGATGTCGAGGATCTCCAGGGCGGGATTGGTGGGGGACTCAAAGAAGACCAGCCGAGCCCCGTCCGCCAGCGCGCCCTCCAGCCGGTCCAGCTCGCGCCCGAGCAGGAACGTCGTGTCGATACCCAGGAGTGGGAGCTGATCGCCGAGCAACTCCAGGGTGCCGCCGTAGGCGTCGCCGATGCAGACGATCCCGTCGCGACCGTACTGAGCGAACAGGGCTGCCTCCGCTGCCATCCCGGAGGCGAACGCCAGCGCGGCCTCGGTGCCTTCGACCGCGGCCATGGTTTGTTCGAGCGCGAATGTGGTGGGGTTGAGCCCGTAGCGGGTGTACAACGCACCGGCCTTGCGCCCTTCAACGACCTCGAGCAGCGCTTCGGTGTTCTCAAACGCGAAGGTGGTGGAGTTGTAGATCGGTACATGCGGCGCACCGTGGGCGTCTTTCACGCCACTGCCGTGGATGGCCCGGGTGGACTGACCTTGTTCGTGCGTCATCGTCCCTCCTTCTCTCGATGTCGAGCGTGACCGGGGAGGTCTTTTCGTTGGACACCGCGCGGGCCACGTGCCTGTTGCGTTACCTCACGAGACGCTACCCCACAGCCCGCGGGAGACCACTGCTATGGCGCGGCATCCCGGCGAGGCCCCCATCGACGCACCCGAGCGAGCCACCTGGCTGTTTGCCGGACGCGGACGACGGGTATGACGAAAAGGAACGGCGGTCTGTGACGGAACAACCGTCTGTTTCATCCCATCGTTGCCATGAAGGGAAACGACCCGTCTCTTGAAACCGCAAATTTCACCCTGGACCGGAGTTTTGGCGATCGTTCACCGTCCTCCCATCGCGCCACATCGGTTGGACGTGCCTCGGGATTCGGACGAGGACGGAGCGCCACGGTGAGAACCAGCGCTCGGGTCACCGCTGCCGACCTTGACGCCCTGCGCATCGTCGCCCCGGCCTTGGTGGTCGGGAGCGTCTGCGTCGTGGCGGGCGGGCTGCTCGCCGCCGCGACCGCATCCCACCCCGCTCAGCCGACCACGTGGGCTAGCGCCTATCTCGTCCTCGTGGCCGGGGCCTCCCAAGTCGCGCTGGCCGCCTGCCAAGCGCTACTCGCCCACCGTCCCGTGCCGCGACCGTTGCTGCTCGCCCAGGCCCTGGCCTGGAACGCCGGGAACGTCGCCGTCCTCGGCGGGACCCTCAGTCATGTCACGGCGCTCGTGGACCTCGGAGGGCTCCTGCTCGTGATGGCGCTGGCCATCGCAGGGGGGTTAACGCTTCGACCGGTCCAGGGCCGGACGGTGACCCTGCGCGTGTTCAGAGGGCTCGTGGCCCTCTTGGTGTTGAGCATCCCGATTGGTCTGTGGCTCGCACGGCTCGGCGCAAGCTGACACCTCCGCGTCGACGGCTGACCCGGATGCGCCCGAACGGACCCATCAGCCCCGCGGCGGGAACGGCGGGGAGAGGAAAGCGGCCAGGGTGACGTTGTCTTGACCCTCGTTGCCGACACGCAGTTCCTCGGAACCCACGAGCACGGCGATGTCCCCTGCGTCCAACTGCCGGGGTCCATCGGGGGTGTCGAGCGTGGCGCGGCCTTCGACCACCAGCAACACGAGGTCCGAGGACGCGTGAGTATGCGGCGGAAGGGTCTGGCCGGGCGCGAGCCGAATCACCCGCAACGTGGACGTGGGGGTCTCGACCAGGGACTCGGCGACGAGGTGCTCGACGGCGTTCGGCACTTGCGAGAGCGAGAGAATATCCATGCCTGACAGTCTCGCGCCGGCAGGTGGCCGGCGCGAGTCAGCGGGCAGGAAGACTTAGTTGCACCTGCCGGGAGTAGGTTCCAGGAGGTGCGTCTCCCGTCGCGCGGGCCGGACCTGCCCGCGTGGCCATCGGGCGCCCGCGGACATCAGATCTTCGTCAGCGCGCTGCCCTTGTGCATCGCCACGTGGTCTGTCTTATCGCTCGTGACCTCGTACTGCGGATCGTCCGGGCTGCAGCGGCGGGTGTGTCCCTTGTAGTCCACATCGCTGGTGTGGATCTTGATGATTCGTCCCTGCACGTGGCCGGCCTCTGAGTTCCAGCGCACGTGATCGCCGACGGCAAACTTGGTCGTCATCTGCCTCTCCTGACTCGATTCCCTTGATTGGGTCCAACAGGGGTCACGCACACCGTGACGAACCCGGTCACGGTGTGCGTGATGGCGGGTACGTCGGCCTCAGCTAACCGCCCGAGCCCGAGGTGAATAGGAGCTGTCGCCTCCCCGCCCTCCGTGAGTTCGGGCGACGAACTAATTGCCGAACACGTTCGGGTCCGGGCCGGTACGCCGGCCCCGGTCGAGGCCGTCGAGCCGCGCCATCTGCCCTGGGGTCAGCTCGACGTCGAACACCGCGAAGTTCTGCGCGATGCGCGAGGGAGTCGCCGACTTCGGGATCGCGACATGTCCGTGCTGCAGGTGCCAACGCAGGATCACCTGCGCGGGGGTGCGGCCCACCTCGTCGGCGATCGCCCGGATCGTGCCGTCGTCAAGCAGGGCCCCGCCGCGTCCCAACGGCCCCCACGCCTGCGTCACCACGCCGTGCCCGTCGTGGAAAGCGCGCAGCCGCCGTTGCGTCAGGTAGGGGTTCAGCTCGACCTGATTGATCGACGGCGCGACCCCGGTCTCGTCGATCAGGCGTTGGAGGTGCTCCGGGTTGAAGTTGCACACGCCCACGGCTCGCACCCGCCCGGACCGCGCCAGGTCGAGCAGCGCCCGCCACGACTCGACGTACAAGCCCTTTGAGGAACACGGCCAGTGCAACAGCAACAGATCCACATACTCCTGACGCAGCCGGGACAGCGAGTCCTCGTAGGAGCGCATGACCTTGTCGTAGCCGTGCGCGTCGTTCCATACCTTCGTCGTCACGAAGATCTCGGATCGAGGCACATCGTTGCGGTTCAGCGCGTCGCCCACCCCCGCCTCGTTGCCGTAGATCGTCGCCGTGTCGATCGATCGGTACCCCACGCAGAGCGCCTCGCTCACCACCTCGCAGGCCTTTGCGTCGGGCACCTCGAAAACGCCGAAGCCGAGTCGGGGCATCGCCACGGGCCCGCGCGGGGAGCGCAACGCCACGGTCGAGTCGGGTCGAAGGTCGAGATCGGGAGCCGTCATCGTGGTCATACGCCGACTGTAGGGCGGGCCACCGACACGGCCCGCCCTGTGGTCGTGCTCACCTCGAAGACCAGCGACTCTGGCCGCCACGCCCGCAGCGCGACGACTAGGCTCCCCGTCATGGCCATCCGTTCTGTCCTGATCGCAAACCGCGGCGAGATCGCCGTCCGCATCGCCCGCGCGTGCAGGGACTCCGGCATCACGTCCGTCGCCGTGTACGCCGACCCAGACCGCGACGCGTTGCACGTCAAGGTGGCCGACGAGGCGTACGCACTGGGCGGCTCCACCCCCGGCGAGAGCTATCTCGTGCAAGACAAGCTCCTGGCGATCGCCAAGGAGGCCGGCGCCGACGCCGTGCACCCCGGCTACGGCTTCCTTGCCGAGAACGCCTCGTTCGCCCAGGCCGTGATCGACGCGGGCCTGACGTGGATCGGCCCGTCTCCGGCGGCCATCGACTCCCTCGGCGACAAGGTCAAGGCGCGCCACATCGCGACCCGCGCGAACGCGCCGCTCGTGCCTGGCACGAACGACCCCGCCGCGGGTCCCGACGAGATCGTCGCGTTCGCCAAGGAGTACGGGGTCCCGGTCGCAATCAAGGCGGCGTACGGCGGTGGCGGGCGCGGCCTGAAGGTCGCCCGTACCGTCGAGGAGATCCCTGAACTCTTCGAATCCGCGGTGCGTGAGGCGGTCACGGCCTTCGGTCGCGGCGAGTGCTTCGTCGAGCGATTCCTCGACAAGCCGCGTCACGTCGAGACGCAGTGCCTCGCCGACATGCACGGCAACGTCGTGGTGGTGTCGACTCGTGACTGCTCGTTGCAGCGCCGCCACCAGAAGCTGGTCGAGGAAGCCCCCGCGCCGTTCCTCACCGACGCGCAGAACGCCGAACTGGTCCGCGCGTCGAAGGCGATCCTCAAGGAGGCCAACTACGTGGGTGCCGGCACCTGCGAATACCTCGTGAGCCAAGACGGACTGATCAGCTTCCTCGAGGTGAACACTCGCCTGCAGGTGGAGCACCCCGTCACCGAGGAGGTCTCGGGCATCGATCTGGTCCGTGAGCAGTTGCGCATCGCGAACGGCGAACCGCTGGGCTACGACGATCCGCCGCTTCGCGGGCACGCCTTCGAGTTCCGCATCAACGGCGAGGACCCGGGCCGCAACTTCTTGCCCGCACCGGGCACGGTCATGACGTTCCGGCCGCCGAGCGGCCCGGGCGTCCGGCTCGATTCCGGCGTTGAACAAGAAGACGTGATTTCTGGCCAGTTCGATTCCATGCTCGCCAAACTCATCGTCACGGGCCGCGACCGTCAGCAGGCGCTGGAGCGCTCTCGCCGCGCGCTCGCCGAGTTCGAGATCGAGGGCATGCCGACCGCGCTGACCTTCCACCGCGTCGTCGTCGATGACCCGGCCTTCGCGCCGCAGGATCCCGACCAGCCGTTCTCCGTCTACACGACGTGGATGGAGACAGAGTTCGTCAACGACATCGAGCCGTACTCGGGTCCCACCGCGGACGCTGCGGAGCCAGAGGACGAGCGGCAGAAAGTCGTCGTCGAGGTCGGCGGCAAGCGCCTGGAAGTGTCCCTGCCCGGCACCCTGTCCGTCGGTGCGGGCGGAGGCAGTGGCGGTGGCGGCGCCGCTACCGGCGGCGGACGCCGCAAGGCACCCCGGCGCTCGGGCGTCGGCGCCAAGGGCGGCGCGAAGGCGTCGGGCAACAGTCTCACCGCGCCCATGCAAGGCACGATCGTCAAGATCGCCGTCGAGGACGGCGCCGCGGTGAACGAGGGGGACCTCGTCGTCGTGCTCGAAGCCATGAAGATGGAGCAACCGCTCAACGCGCACAGGGCCGGCGTCATCACCGGGCTCACGGCGAGCATCGGCGTGACCGTCACCAGCGGCACGGTCATTTGCGACATCAAGGACGCCGAGTAACCCTCGCCGCATCACGCGACACGGCCGCCCGCACACCTCGGACGAGGGGGCGGCCGTCGCCGTGTTCAGGCGTGCGGCATGACATCCCTTGGTCGGCAGGCCCTGTGCAATGCGCACGACCTCGAGATCGTTCTAAACGCAACCCTCGACATCGACCGGCTTCGACCCCGCGGGGCGCGATGGCAGGCTCGGCGGGACAATGGGGCCACCTGGTCGCCTCCCGTCGGGAAGCCGGCCCCGCCACGCCCTGCGCTCGGCTCGAGAGGATCCCATGTCGACGTACCGGCTCGGCCGTCCGCGTCGTCACCGGCCGCCCACCGCCCGGCTGCGCGCTCTCGCGGCGAACGCGTCTCCGGTCCTGGACCGCACGATCGGGACGGGACGCGGACGCCGGATCGTCGATGGGACGGCCCGTCGACTGGGGCTGCGCACCGATTCCAACCCAGACGTCACCGGGTGGTCCGCGCCGGAGTACCTCGCCCTGCGCGCAAGCCCACCCGGCGCGGACCCGCCCTCACGCCGCGAGGGGTCGGCGACCGCGGCGCTCGCCAACCGTCTCGCCGGAGAGCTACCCACCGAAGCCGTCGTTCTCGCGCGGGCGATCACCGACGTCGCGCCTGTGGCCGGACGACCCGTGGGCGCCACGATGCACGACATCCTCCACCGGTACCTCGCCGAGTCTCTGCTCGCGTATGACGCTCACGCCGCCGGCGCGGTGCGTGCCCGGTCCGCTGACCTGCTCCTCGGCCAACTGGAGACCCTCTTCGAAGCGGCGGAACGAGTGCATCGAGCCGAAGCCGAGCACAGCTCGCGCGAGCTGCGGATCCAGGAGCGCTTCCTGGCCGAGCGCTTCCGGGAACCCATGGAGAGCGCGCTGACGCTGCCCGACGGGCTGTCGACAGGCCGGCCCCTGACGCCCCACTCGATCGAGGTCGTGAACTCCCGCACGTCCCGCAACACGCAGAGAGTGCCCTCCTCGTTGTCTGGGCGCACACACCTGGAGCCCGATCGGGACAGCGCTGCGCTCCTGATCCCCGCCGGATCGAAGCGCAGCCGCTTGTCCACGCGGCTGGCGCTCCCCAAGGGGCAGTCGGCGCGTCTCGGCGCGGTCGTCGAATACCACAGCGGCGCGGTCGTCTTCCGCCACGTGACCAACCGTCGGTGGCTGAGGCCACGGCAGGTCACGGGGTTCCGCGCGCCCCAGGCCAACCTGACCCTCGTGGTCGACGTCACCGCGGTGCGCCGGGTGCTGGTCTACTGCTGGAGCCCCGCCGTCGCGGAGCCGCTCCCGACCACCCTGTTCGCCAGCGACGGAGGCAGTCGTCGGGTCACGCTGTCTACGCTGCTGGCGCAGGAGCCTCGCGCTTCGGTGACGGCCATCGCGAGCGCCTACGCCACCGCCTCGGGTGTTGTGCTGCGCAATGAATCGACGCTGTATCCCAACCTCCGGGCGGCCTGCGAGGCATACGGGTACGACCGCACCGCGTGGCTGGATGTCGACACGCCGGTGGTCTGAGCCGCCTCGGGGCCCCGCCTCAGGGTCATCCGCGCCTCCGCGTCTCCGCACCTCCACGTCTCCGCACCTCCACGTCTCCGCACCTCCACGACGCCAGCGTCTCAGACAGCGCGGGTGCGTAGACGCCGGGCAGCCTCGGCCAGCGAGCCTGACAGGGATGGGTACACCGTGATCGTCGCCGCGATCTGGTCGACCGTGAGGCGCTGCCCGACCGCGAGCGCGACAGGGAAGATCAACTCCGACGCTCGGGGCGCGACGACCACCCCGCCGACCACCTGGTTGCCACCCCCGTGGGCGAAGAGCTTCACGAACCCCACCCCCAGGTTGTCCATCTTGGCCCGAGGGTTCGTGGTCAGCGACATCATGACGGACCTGATGTCGTCGCGCTCGTCGGCCTCCTGCTGGGAGATACCGACCGTCGCGATCTCCGGATCGGTGAAGATCGTGGACGCGACTCCGCGGATGTCGAGCGGGGTCACCGCCTCGCCGAGAGCGTGCGCGACGGCGATGCGGCCCTGGGCGGCGGCCACGCTCGCGAGGGGCAGTACGCCGGTACAGTCGCCGGCCGCGTAGACGCCCCGCACGCTCGTGCGGGACACCCGGTCGACGTGGACGTGCCCACGATCGGACAGCTCCACACCGGCTTCCACCAGGTCCAGCCCGTCGGTCCGCGGGGTCGAGCCGACCGCCAGCAGGGCATGCGAGCCGTTCACGGCCCGCCCATCCTCCAGCTCGACGACGACATCGTCACCCTGACGTCGTACGCTCGCCATCCGCGACCGGTTGAGGACGACCATCCCGCGCTCCCGGAAGACGTCCTCGATGACCTGGGCTGCGTCCTGGTCCTCCCCCGGCAGCACGAGGTCGCGCGAGGAGACGAGGGTCACGGGGGCGCCCATCCCCAGGTACGCTTGCGCCAGTTCCGCTCCGGTGACCCCGGATCCGACGACGATCAGGTGCTCGGGCAGCTCGGCCAGCCGCCAGGTCTGCTGCCAGGTGAGGATGCGTTCCCCGTCGGGGACGGCCGTGTCCATCACCCGCGGCGACGCACCGGTCGCGATCAGGATCATGTCCGCGTCGAGGCTCACCTCCCCCGCCTCGGTGCGGGCGAGCACGCGTGACGGCCCAGCCAGACGCCCCCAGCCGACGATCACGCGCACCCCGCGCTCCTGCAGGCCGGTGTGGATGTCACGGCTCTGTTGTGCCGCCAACTCCACGATGCGCGCATTCACGTCGGCGATGCGCGGGCCGGGGCGATCGGGGGTCGCCCAGTCCACGCCCATCTGGGTGCCCTGACCGACACGGCCGACGTAGACGGCGGTCGAGGCCAACGCCTTGCTGGGCACGCAGTCGGTGAGGACGCAGGCTCCTCCGAGCCCCTCGGCGTCGACGATCGTGACCTGAGCGCCCAGGTCGGAAGCGACGAGCGCCGCCTCGTACCCGCCGGGGCCGCCGCCGAGGATCACCACGGATTGCGTGCGCAAGTTCACGACCCCATCCAACCAGGCTCATCCAGCCAGGCTCATCCAACAGGCCCGTCCGAACAGTCAGCGGGCCGCGCGGGCGAATCCGGGGAACGGGCCTAACCTTGCCGCATGACGTCACCCTCTGGCCCGGGACCCGGTCCGCACGAGGGAGATCCGTTTGAGCTCGCCCGGCGCGCAGCGGTAGTGATCGCCGAGCGTACGGGGGTGCCGCGCCACGACGTCGCGCTCGTCCTGGGATCCGGGTGGGCGGCCACCACCGACCACCTCGCTGAGGCGAGCATCGAGGTCGACCACGCCGATCTGCCGGGATTCGCGCCCGCCGCCGTGCCCGGACACCGCGCCACGGTCCGCTCGATCGCGCTGAGGGACACCCACGCCTCCCCCACCGGGCGGCACGCCCTGGTCTTCGGGACACGCACCCACTATTTCGAGGGTCGAGGCGTGCGCGCCGTGGCGCACCCGGTTCGCACCGCGGCCGCCGCGGGTTGCGCGGTCGTGGTCCTCACCAACGGCTGCGGCGGCCTGCGGCCCGAATGGCCGGCCGGAACACCCGTACTCATCAGCGACCACCTCAACCTGACCGGCGCGTCACCCCTGGAGGGGGCGACCTTCGTGGACCTCACCGACCTGTACTCGGCCCGCCTGCGCGTCATCGCCCGCGAGGTCGACCCGAGCCTGGACGAGGGTGTGTACGTGCAGTTCCCCGGCCCTCACTACGAGACCCCCGCCGAGATTCGCATGGCTGCCACCCTCGGCGGTGACCTCGTCGGCATGTCGACCGCGCTGGACGCGATCGCCGCCCGGCACGTCGGGCTGGAAGTGCTCGGCCTCAGCCTGGTCACCAACCTGGCGGCCGGGCTCGGTGGGCCCCTGGCCCACGACGACGTCGTCGCCGCAGGCCGGGCTGCCTCGGATCGCTGTGCGCGCCTCCTCGCCGGCATTACCGCGCGCTTGTGAACGCTGGTCCGGGCGCGAGCCACGTCGCCGACCTGATCTCTCGGGCCCGCGCTTGGGCGCTGGACGACCCGGACCCGATGGCGCGCGCTGAGATGCTCGCCCTCGTCGAGTCCGCCCAGGGCGCCGACCCCGCCGCCCGGGCAGAGCTCGCCGACCGATGCTCGGGGCTGCTCGCCTTCGGCACCGCCGGGCTGCGCGCACCACTGGGCGCCGGGCCGCACCGCATGAACACCGCGGTCGTCCTGCGCGCGGCAGCCGGCCTCATGGGATACCTGCAAGACATCCGTGGCACCGCCGAGCCGCGGGTCGTCGTGGGCTTCGACGCACGCCGCGGCTCACCTCGCTTCGCCCACGACACGGCGGCCGTGGTGGAGGGGGCCGGGGGCCACGCCCTACTGCTCCCATGCCCCACACCGACGCCCGTGCTCGCCTGGGCGATCCGCGCCGTGCATGCCGACGCGGGCGTCATGGTGACAGCCAGTCACAATCCGGCCGCTGACAATGGGTACAAGGTCTACCTGGGCGACGGTCGTCAGATCGTGCCGCCTGCGGACGGTGCGATTCGCGCCAGGCTGGAAGCGATCCGTTCCGTTCGCGATGTTCCGCTCGCCGAGACGGGTTGGGAGACGCTCGACCCGACGGTGTTG
>CAJDWP010000060.1_pt1 | contig 11443 bp, 7 predicted proteins | sample 7391631 | NCBI WGS metagenome assembly CAJDWP01 (sample SAMEA7055740, study PRJEB34461) | soil metagenome | biome: terrestrial ecosystem; feature: Peninsula; material: soil | place: Antarctica | collected 2016 | reverse complement strand
CACCACATCGAGGCACACCCCAAGCCCTCGGGCGTGGCACGCGTCGACGAACCGCTGCAGCCCGCGCGGACCACCGACTGGCTCATGCACCGCCCACAGGCAGGTCCCGTCATAGCCCCACCCGTGCCTTCCCGGGAACGAGGCCACCGGCATCAACTCGACGACGTCGACGCCGAGGACTACGAGATGGTCGAGCCGCCCGATCGCCGCGTCGAGCGTTCCCTCATGGGTGAATGTGCCCACGTGCATCTCGTACAGGACCGCCCCTTCCAAAGGGACGCCCTCCCAGCTGCCATCGGTCCACTCGAAAGCGCCCGGGTCGAACACCGCCGAGCGTCCGTGGGGGCCGTCCGGCTGACGCAGGGATCGAGGATCGGCCAGGACCGGCCCGCCGTCGAGCCGGAAGCCATAGCGGGTCCCCTCGACCGCCGCGGCGTCGACGCTCGACCACCCCTCGCCGCGGTCGTGGTCGGCGGTCATGGGTAGCACCTCATCACCGAGGACGAGGTCGACACCGGTCGCGCGCGGCGCCCACACCGAGAAGGTACGGGCGCCGGACGTACGCGGTTCCTCGGTGAGTGCGGAGTGGGCGAGCGTCGCTCTCGCGGTGCTGTCTGGGTGGTTCATCAAGTCCTCGTCGGCGAACAGGGGCGTCGTCCAAAGAGCGCGCAGCGACGCGCTGACCATCCGACGGTACGCCATGAGGGAGGCGCGCCCCGAGCGAGGTCTCCCGCGTCTCGCGCGTCTACCGCGCGGTAAGCCGGCGAGGGATCCGTCACGTCTGCGTCACGTCAGTTTCACGTCGACGTCAGGTCACGTCACCTCGGCGCTGCAATAACACGGCGACCGGCAACTCCTGCAGGAGGCCGGCTACCGACGTCGGACCTCCCTCGAAGGCTCGACCGGTCAGGATGTCACGCCACTGCCCCTCGGGCAGGTCGACGCTCGTCTCGCCCCACCCTCCGGCGGCGGCCAGCCGTGCGGGGGCCCGAGTCACGAGCGTGACGAGGCGCGCCGTCCGGCGCAGACCGAGCGCCCCCGCGATCCCTCCGCCGCTCGCCCGCACGAACCCCAGGGCGTGCTCGCTGGGGCACACCAGCGGCGTGTAGCTGCCCCCGGTGAGAAGGTCCGGCTCCTCGCGACGCAGACGCAGTACACGGGTGGTGAGCAGTAGCTTCTCGGCGTCGAGCCCCCGCCGCGCGCGGGCCGGTCCCGGGCCGCCGGCCTCGCCGAGTCCACCGGCCTCGCCGAGCTCGACGGCCTCGTCCAGGCTGGTCAGCAGGTCACGGCGCACGCCATAGTCCACGGGCCGGCGGTTGTCGGGGTCGACGAGGGACAGGTCCACGATCTCGCAGCCCTGGTAACAGTCGGGGACCCCCGGCAGCGTGAGCTGCAACGCCTTGGCGGCCAGGATCGTGGCCCGAACGGCTTCGGCGTTCGCCGTCAGGGCCCGTCCGATCGCCTCGTACAGCCGTCCGTCGCGGCGTACCTTGTCCACGAACGAGAGCACCCGCCGTTCGTACTCCTCGTCGCCGTCCACCCAGGCCGTGCCCTGCTTGGCCTCGCGCAGGGCCTTGAGCAGGTAGGCCTCCATGCGTTCGGTGCCGATATCGCCGACACCGAGGATCGTCTGCCACAGCAAGTGCGCGGTCGGGGCGTCGACGCCCATCTCCGCCGCACGTTCGCGGGCCACGGTCGAGCACTCGATCCACGCGTGGGGGTCGCCGGCGACGGCGAGGATGCGGGCGCGCACGTCCTCGCTGCGCTTGGTGTCGTGGGTCGACAGGGCCGTCATGCCGCGCGGCCACTCCTGGACCTGGTGCTCGGCCCACTCATGCAGCTCCTGCGCAGAGCCGGTGTCGAGACCCTGCGGGTCGCCGCCGACCTCGTTGAGCGCGATGAGGCGGTGCCAGCGGTAGAACGTCGTGTCTTCGATCCCCTTGGCCATCACCGGTCCCCACGTCTGCTGGAGTCGGGTCGTGAAGTCCAGGGCCGATGGGTCGTGCTCGCCGGCCACGGTGAGCGGAATGAGCGCGTCCAGCTCCGTGTCGAGGTCGGGCCGGGCGGCGCGCGCCCGACGGAACGCGCCGGTGAGGTGCTCGACGGCGGCTGCCGAGACGCGCTCGTCGGTACGGACGTACGCACGATAGACCTGCCCGGCCACGAGAAGCTCCACGACCGCCATGCGGAGACGGTCGGGGTCGAGCTCGGGCAGCGCCTCGCGGGCACGGCGGGTGAGGCGCTCCACCTCGGGGATGAGCAGCTGGTCGACGACCTGTCGTTTGGCGAGGTCCACCGCCTCGGACAGGGTCGCGGGGCCGCCGGCGAGCGCCCACTGCTGCGTCAGGACCTCCGCATCGGCCGGGTCGACCAGCGCGTCGGAGATCGCGCGCAACCCGTCGTACCCCGTGGTGCCGTCGCAGGCCCACGTCGTCGGCAGGCGCTCGGAGGCCTCCAGGATCTTCTCCACGACGACGTACGTGCCCTTAGTGGTGGACGTGCGCAGCTGCTCAAGGTACCCGGCGGGGTCGGCGAGTCCGTCCGGGTGATCGATGCGGAACCCGTCGATGAGGCCCCGCTGGTTGAGGTCGAGCAGGACGGCGTGGGTGGCCTCGAACACCTCGGGCAGCTCGACGCGTACGGCGATGAGCGAGTCGACCTCGAAGAATCGGCGGTAGTTGACGGTGTCCTTGTCGCGCCACGACGTGAGGCGGTAGTGCTGGCGGTCCAGTACGGCCCGGATATCCGGTCCGTCGTCTCCGCCGCCGTTTCCGCTGTCCTCCGTGCCGAGCGCGACGGGCAGGACGTGCTCGTAATAGCGGAGGATCGGCACGTCCGCGCGGCTGGATGAGCGGGTGAGCGGGTCGGGCATCGTGTCGAACGTGATCTGGCCGTCCGCCAGGACCTCCGCGAGCGGCGCACCGAGGATGGGCACCCCCATGCGTCCGCCTCCGGCCTTCCAATCGATGTCGAACCACTCGGCGGTCCGGGCATCCCGCCCGTCCTTCAGGACCTCCCACAGCGCGGTATTGAGGAACTCGGGAGCCACGAACGCCATGTGGTTGGGGACGACGTCGACGATGATCCCGAGGTGCTGGGCCTGCGCAGCCCGCGCCAGTGACTCGAACCCGGCCACCCCTCCCAGCCCTTGCGCGATCGCGCTGTGGTCGATGACGTCGTAGCCGTGCAGGGAACCGGCCGAGGCCTGCAGGATCGGGCTGAGGTACAGGTGGGAGACGCCGAGGTCAGCAAGGTAGGGCACGATGGCCTCGGCGTCGGCGAAGGTGAAACCGTCGTGCAACTGGAGGCGGTACGTGCCGGTGACGGGCATGGGTGGGCTAGCTCCTCGGGTCGGGGGCGCAGTCATTGTTTCAGGTCCACGGCTCGCAGCGCAGGTGTGCCAGGCACACCCTCACGCCGGGCGACCTCCCGGCCGTGGTGGTTCTGGCACGACGATCCTTGCGCTCTGGGTGAGCTCCCGCGCGGCGCTCAGAATGGTGCGCGTCGCCGAGCAACCGATCCGGGTCGCGCCGGCTCCCACCATGACCAGCAACGTCTCCAGGTCACGGATCCCACCCGAGGCCTTCACCCCCATCCGGTCCGGCACGTTCGCGGCCATGAGCAGCACATCGGCAACGGTGGCCCCGCTCACCCCGGCGCCGGGGTGAGCCGCGCCGCCGACGACCGCGAATCCGGTGCTGGTCTTCACGTAGTCCGCCCCCGCTTCGACGGCGACCCGGCATCCGTCGACCTTGTCGGAGTCGTCCAGGTATGCGGTCTCCAAGATCACCTTGACCAGGGCGTCCGCCGCGTGCGCAACGCCCACCACGGCCGCGATGTCCTCGGTGACGGCGTCGAGATCGCCGCCGCGCAGGCCCCCGATCGAGAGCACCATGTCGAGCTCTCTGGCGCCGTCCGCCAGGGCCCGTTGCGACTCGGCGACTTTCGCAGCCGTCGTGGTCGCGCCGTGCGGGAACCCGATGACCGTCCCGACCCGCACCGTTGAATCCCGCAGCTGCCGCGACACCGCGGCGACGTCGATTGGCCGCACGCAGACGCTGCCCGGTGGGTCACCCCGGACGTCGTCCACCCCACGGGCTACCTCGACGGGAGTGAGGGTCGGGGCCAACAGCGCATGATCGATCAGCGCGGCGATGTCGGCGACGGACAGCTCCGTGCCGGGGGTGATGCGGGCCATGCGGGGAGCCTACGTCGCAACCGGCAGCAGCAGCTCCAGGGCGATCTCGTCTCGGCTCTCGATCCCGTAGTGCCCGATCAGCGGCACCTCATCGGCCCCCATGCGGCGTTTCGTGTCGCGCGAGAGGTCCATGGCGCCGACGAGGACCTCGACGATGCGCATGCCCCGCCGCTGGTAGAAGCGCAAGGCATCCAGGTTGTCGTTCGTCGTGATGAGCCAGAGCCTGCGCAGCCGCGCCTCGCGCGCGAGGCCCTCCGCGGCGGCGAGCAGCGCCGACCCGACGCCGCCTGTGCGGCGGCTCGCGTGGATCGTGACGATCTCCAGCGCATCGTCGGCGATCACGTACGTCACCAACCCCACCAGATCGGCGCCGGATTCGGCGAGCAAGGCCGGGATGGTCGCGCAATCGTAGGCCTGTCCGTGCGACACGACGACCGGCCCGCCCCACGCTTGCCGGAGGTAGCGCGCCACGGGTTCGGCGTCGCCGGGTCCCTTAGGACGGATCCGTACGCAAGGAGCCCTGTCGGCGTGGGTGGTGCCGCTGGTGGTGCCGCTGGTGGTGCCACTGTCGTCGCACATGGCCGCCAGTGTCCCACCCGGCCGCGTTCACCGTCGGGATCGATCCCGAGCACGCGGCGTCCTGCTCAGATCAGGAACCGGTACGCGGAGCTGTCGGCCGGGATCCGCTCGACGACCATGCGGCTCTCCGTCATCCGGGCCAGGAGGCTATCCAGTTCGCTGGGGTTACCGAGTTCTAGCCCGACCAGGGCGGGCCCGGTGTCGCGGTTGGAGCGCTTCACATACTCGAACAGCACGATGTCATCGTCCGGCCCCAGCACACGTTCCAGGAATGCGCGAAGCGCGCCCGGCTCCTGCGGGAAGTTGACGAGGAAGTAGTGCTTGCGGCCCTCGTCGACCAGGGACCGCTCGACGACTTCCGCGTACCGCGACACGTCGTTGTTCCCGCCCGAGAGCACCACCACGACGTCGCTACCCGGCGTCACGTCGACGCGTGCGAGCAACGCCGCCGAGGCCAGGGCCCCGGCGGGTTCGGCGATCACGCCGTCGGTCTGATAGAGGTCGAGCATCTCCGTACAGATCCTGCCCTCCCCGACCGTCACGATCGGCAGGTCGAACTCGCTCACCACCCCGTACGGGATGTCGCCCACCCGCCGGACCGCCGCACCGTCCACGAATGTCTCCATCTCGGACAGCGCCACGGGGGCGCCGGCCGCGAGGGCGGCGGTCATCGACGCGGCGCCGGTCGGTTCCGCACCGACGATCCGGACCCGCGGGTGGCGAGCGTGCAGCCAGGTGGCACAGCCGGCGAGCATGCCACCCCCGCCGACCGGGATCACGATCAGGTCGGGGTCGTGGCCCAGCTGCTGGACGACCTCGACGGCGAGGGTGCCCTGTCCGGCGATCGTGTCGAGATGGTTGAAGGCGGGCACGAGGACGGCCCCGGTCGATTCGGAGTCGGTGAGCGCGTCGGCGAACGCGTCGTCGTAGGTGTCCCCGCCGACGATGACCTCCGCGCACCCCCCGGACAGGGAGGCGATGCGGTCACGTTTTTGTCGGGGCGTCGTGCGCGGAACGTAAATGCGGCAGCGCATCGCCAGGTGAGCGCACGCATACGCGACGCCCTGGGCGTGGTTGCCCGCGCTCGCGCAGACGACGCCGCGCTCGCGCTCGTCGGGCGTGAGCTGGGAGATGAGGTTGTAGGCGCCGCGAATCTTGTACGAGCGGACCGGCTGAAGGTCTTCCCGCTTCACCCAGACGTTGGCCCCGGTGGCCTCCGAGAGCCGGGCGCTGCGCGGCAGGGGCGTCTCGCGGACGACACCGCGCAGCCGCACGTACGCGGCCTCCACGTCGAGGGGGCTGGGGAGCGTGGTCACGGCCCTATTGTGCCGCCCGCGACGAACGACTCCGTCCAGCCTCCCGGGCACACGACAGGCGGCGATGAGGCCGACGCCGATGAGCCCGCAGCGGCCGCTACCCTGTCAAGGCACCGGTTTGCGCGCTGCGCCTTCTCGTTCGCGCGGGAGCGACGCGCTTGGGCCAGGGCCCTTAGCTCAGTTGGCAGAGCAGCGGACTTTTAATCCGAAGCGCGCGGGTTCGAGACCCGCAGGGCCCACAGGTTTTCGCGTGAGTGCGAGCCCCGTTCACGCCATCCGTGGCGCGGGGCGACGAGAACCGGGTGAGAGCGGCGCCTCAGCGGTTCCGGGTCGAGGCCGATGGGAGAACTGGATTCCCGTCGACCAAGGATGGTGCCTGTGGCTGTGTCCGCGACCCCGCGCCAGCGGTCGCTTGCGCCTGCGCGTCCGCTGCTGTCGGCGGGGTGGATGCATGTGTCTCACGGGGTGTGGGCGTTCTTCGCGGGCTGGTTCGGCTTCCTCAGCGTCGACCCATCGACGGGGGTGTCTCGCCTGTGGATGGTGCACAGCACGATGTACGTGGCCTTCGCGATGTCGAGCCACCGGGATCCCGACCGACCGGTGCCGTCCCTGTGGGCGACCACGGCGGTCACGTTCGGGGGATTCGTGCTCGGCGGTCTCGCCGCCGGCGCCCCGCTCCTCTCCCTGCTCGGCTTCGGCGCGGCGAACGTGCTGGTGGCAGCCTGCGCGATCTGGTTCTACCAGTTTCGCGGGATCGTCTCCTGGGTGCCCCGCAACACCCAGGAGACGATTCGGTTGATGCTTTCCTTGCTGGCCGCCACGGTGCTGGGAGCGCTCGTGGGAGCGTACCCGAGCAGCGGGCTGCGCCCCGACATGGATCTGCAGCATACGATTTGGGCGGCAGCACGCAGCTACACCTCGATCACCATCGCCGCGAACTGCATCGTCCCGCTGTATTTCACGAACTCGGACTGCCTGCCGTCCCGCTACCCGATCAGCAAAATCGTGTGCAGCATCCCTCTGGGGATCGCCTGCCTGGCGCTGCCGGTGATGTTCCCGAGCTTGGCGATGTCCTGGCTCTACGCGATTCCGTCGCTGTGGGCAGCCCTCGTCATGACGCGGCGCATGACCGCGGCGTACACGTGCACGTTCACCTTGGTGGCCGTGTTCGTTCCGTACGCGGCCTTCCCGATGCCTCCGCTCGGTGGATTGCTGCTGCCGGAGGCCATCGTGGATGTCACGTTCGCTTTCGTCAGCCACCTCGCCATGCTGATCATCACGCTGCGCGACGAGACCACCCGCGTACAGCAGCACATGACGAAACTCGCCGAAGTCGACGCCGCGCATCACGAAATGTTCACGTCGGTGATCCACTCGATGGCCGACGGCCTGATTCTCACCGACCGCAGCGGCCGCGTCGCCATGACGAACCGGGCTGCCGACTCGGTGGCCGCGGAGGGCATTCCAGAACAACTGGACATCGAGTGGGTGCGCGCCTTCGAGCTGCAGGTGGTCGACGCGCAGCGGGTCGTGAGCGAGGTGCTGCTCCAGAGCTTGCTGGAACCCGAACGCGGCGCGGCGCGGCAACTGGAGATCGTGCTCCCGCGCCCGGAGGGCGCCCGGCGCATCTCCGTTTCAAGCCAGGACCTACCCTCGGGGTCCGAGCGTCTCACGTTGCTCATGTTCCGCGACATCACCGCGGCGCAGCAGCGCCAGCAAGAGCTGGAGTCGTTCGCGGGGACGGTGGCCCACGACCTGAAGGGGCCGCTGACATCGCTGAACGGTTGGCTGGAGGCCGCGGTCGACGAGCTGGCCGACCGCGATGTCGCCGCCGGGCGGATGGCCCTGGCACGCGCGCATCACGCCGTCGAGCGGATGCGGGTGATGATCGACGAGTACTTGGCGTACACCGTCAGCCAGGGCGGCGAGCTGCGCATCACCGACGTCGACCTTGCACGGATCGTGGGCGAGATCGTGTCGGTTTACTCGGCCACGGCCGGGCCGACCTTCGACGTCGACATCCACCATGTACTACGTACCGACGCCTCGTTGACTCGCCAGTTGATGGCCAACATCATCGGTAACGGCGTCAAGTACGTTCGCGAGGGCGAGCAGCCGTACATCCAGGTGAACAGCGTCGACGGGGTCCAGGGATGGACCGAGGTCCACGTCGCCGACCGGGGTCGCGGGCTGCAGCCCGGCGACGAGGAGCGCATCTTCGGCCGTTTGAACCGCAGCGATAAGGACGCGCGCATGATGCCAGGGATCGGGCTCGGCCTCGCGCTGTGCCACGCTATCGTGACGCGGCACGGGGGTCAGATCAGGGCAGAGAACAACGAGTGGGGCGGCGCCACATTCAGGTTCACCCTCCCCACGGTGGGCGCTGCCACGTGACCGCCGCGCCCACGAAGCAGTCCGTCCTGGACCGCGCCTTCCAGTACGCGCTGGTTCCGTCGGCCGCGATCAGCATGACGGTCGGTCTGGCCGCCTACGACCTGCAGCTGCAACAACCCCACCACTGGCCCGGGGCAACGGTCTTCGGCGGCGTGTGCACCTTCGCGTGGGTTCAGGGTCACTTCCGCCCACGTCGCGCGCTTGCGATCGTCGCCGCGCTCGTGTCGATCATGGTGCTGGTCGGCATGCGTTTCGGTTTCGCGCCCGCCGATCTGGCTCGCATCGCGGTCGTCGACGCGGTCGTGGTGTTGGCCATCCTGTACGGCTATCGACGGGGCTGTAGCACGGGCGACTGGTTCCCCGACGGCTGCTTCCACGTGGGGCGACTCATGGGTCTCGTCATCGTCGGGACGGCCGTCATGATGCTGGCCGGCGGCATCCCCTACGTCTGGTGGTCCGACGGCGCCTCGCTGAGCCAGAACGTCCTGTGGTTCGTCCGCATGGTGACGCACCTCTCGTTCGGCTTGCTCGTGATGTTTTCCCTGTGGTTCCCGCCACGCCCGACCTACTGCCGGATCGAATACCGGCGCTTCCTGCCGGTCATCATCCCCTTCTGCGTGGCGTGCCTGGTCACTCCCTTCCTCACGCCCAGCTACCCCTTGGACTGGATGGTCCTCATCCCCGCGGTGTGGGTCGGTGTGACGCTCACGCCGCGCACGGTGGCGTGGGGGGTGATCCCGATGTCACTCATCCCCACGGTGTTCCGCGATTCTCCGCACTGGCGGGTAGCGCCGGATCAGTTGCTGCCGGCGTCCTCGGTGTTGGAGCTCCTGCTGACGACTGCGACCGTCCTCAGCTTCGTGCTCGTGGCCTTCCGCGAGCGATGCGCCCGGCTCACCGCGCAGGCGGGCGAGGCCGCCGCCACCTCCGTGGCTCAAACCGAGTTGCTGAACTCTGTCATCCAGACGATGCGCGACGGGGTCCTGCTGGCTGACTCCGTCGGCCGGATCCAGCTGACCAACGCCGCGGCGCGCGCCATGCTCGGGCAGCCGACGTCGCGCTCTTCCGCGGCCGGATGGGCAGGTTCGTACTCCTTCCGCACCCAGGGCGGGTCGAGCCTGAGCGACGCCCAGCTCAGCGAGCTCCTGAACCCGCCCGCGGACGGCTTCGCCCGACTGACCGTCGAGGTGCCGGGCGCCGACGGGGACCGGAGTCGCTACGTCACCCTGGCGGCCCGCGCCCTGGTGCATCGCCACGACCGGCTCAGTCTCGTGCTCATCTCCGACGCGACGACCGAACACTCCCGCCGCCGAGAGCTTGAGTCCTTCGCGGGGACCGTCGCGCACGACCTCAAGAGCCCGCTGTCGGCCCTCAGCCTGTGGATGGACGTCGCCGAGACGGAACTCGACGACGACGTCGAATCCGGCCAGCACGCGCTGGAGCAGGCCCGCAAGGCCAGCCGTCGGATGAGCACCATCATCGACGAATACCTCAACTACACCGTGACGCGTGAGGGCCTCCTGCGGCCCGTTCCGGTGGAACTCGACCGTCTCGTCCGGGAGGTATCGTCCGCGTACGGCCAGGGCGAAGCGGCGCCCAGGATCGACGTGACGGTCAAGGAGACGGTCCAGGCGGACCGAGCGCTGCTCGGACAGCTATTCGGCAACTTAGTGGGTAACGCCGTGAAGTACGCGCACCCGGGCAAGCCGGCGTACGTCCAGGTCAGCTCCACTCCCGACGCCGAACCCGGCTGGGTACGCGTCCGCGTCGCGGACCAGGGCCTGGGCCTGTGCGACGAGGACACCGAGACGATCTTCGAGCCGTTTTCACGCAGCGCCGTCGGCGCCGCGCACGGCCAAGGGGTCGGCCTCGGCCTGGCCGTGTGTCACGCCATCGTCAGCCGACACGGCGGGACGATCAGCGCGCGCTGCAACGACTGGGGCGGCGCCACCTTCGAGTTCACGCTGCCGAGCGCGGACGCCCTGATCGACCATGCCGCGGCACCGGCATACGCCTCCCGGTAGCGCATGCCCGGCTACCGGACGCCAGTTCAAGCGCCAGATCTGGCGCGCGCCTGGCGATAGCGCCTGCCGCGTCGGCTACAGCCCCTGCCAATCAGGTTTGGCTTCGAACGCCTCCCGGTAGTAACGGCCCCACTGCAGCCGCCCTCCGGCCTCCTCATCGACCAGGACGGTGACATGCGGGTGCAGCTGCAGGGCCGTCGCCGGCCACATCGCGCTGATCGGTCCCTCGACCAGGTGGTGCACTGCCTCCGCCTTGGCCGCGCCCATCGCGACCAGCACCAGGTGGCGGGAGTCCAGGATGGTCCCGATCCCTTGGGTCACGGCTTGCGTGGGGACGTCCAGGATGGTCCCGATCCCTTGGGTCACGGCTTGCGTGGGGACGGCGGACAGGTCGCCGCCGAAGAAGCGCGCGTTGTCGCGCCGGGTCTGCTCGGTGAGCGTCTTCACGCGGGTCCGGGACGCCAGGGACGAGCCCGGCTCGTTGAAGCCGACGTGCCCGTCCGTCCCGATGCCGAGAATCTGCAGGTCGACCCCGCCCGCGTCGACCATCGCCGCCTCGTAGGCCGCGCACGCCGCCACGAGATCCTTTGCGCCGCCATCCGGACTCTGCACGTCCTCGGTGCGGATGTCGGTCGGTACGACCATCTCGCGTTCGATGACCGTGCGGTACAGCTCGGGGTGCTTCGGCGGTAGGCCCACGTATTCGTCCAGGGTGAATCCTCGGCACCGCGCCAGGGAGAAGCGGCCCGCCTGCACGCGGCGGGCCACTTCGGCGTAGATCACGAGCGGGCTTGAGCCGGTCGCGAGACCGAGCACCGCGTCGGGCACGTGGCCGACCAGCGTCTCGATGGCGTCGGTGACGAGACGACCGATCTCTTCAGCGTCCTGGGCGATGACTACTTCCATAGCTCTTTTCTCCTCGATGCTGGCGG
>CAJDWP010000107.1_pt1 | contig 11665 bp, 12 predicted proteins | sample 7391631 | NCBI WGS metagenome assembly CAJDWP01 (sample SAMEA7055740, study PRJEB34461) | soil metagenome | biome: terrestrial ecosystem; feature: Peninsula; material: soil | place: Antarctica | collected 2016 | reverse complement strand
ACGTCGGGGACCGGAACGGCGGCCTCGGCGCCGAGACCTGGGCCGAAGAGCATCCCGAGGGACAAGGAAATGGAGGCGATGGCAATGCGGGGGCGCGGTGACATGGGGTCTCCTTGGAAGACGCGAAGAAGTCGATGTGGGCAGACGGGCGGCAACCGTGGGGGTTCGCCCTGGAACTAGAGCGGGCCGGTGCCTGCGGGCGAGATGGGAGCGGGGTGTCGGAATGCGCCATCTCACACGTCCAATCGACCCGAGTACCAGGGTCACAACGCCTCAATAGTAAAGACTTAGTAAAGTCTTTATCAGGCTTCGTCCCCGCTCGCGCGCGTCGCTCGCCGTGATCGACCCGCGCGACGCAAGCGCTCCAGCCCGTTTCGGTGCACTGGCTCGTTCCGATGACCCGCCCGACGACTTCAGCGTGTTGAGGTGCTGCCCGGTCAGCGCGCCGCGCCGGGCAGGTCGACGGACTCCGGCGCGTGCAACCGCGCCATCGTCCGCAGGATGTCCTTCGGTACGCGGCGCGGCGTGAGGAGCGAGGCCACGATGCTCACAGCGAACGAGATGGGCACGGTCCACGCCGCCGGCTGCTCCAGCAGGGACGTGGTCCACCCGCTGGTGGGGGGCCCGGCGACGACCATGACGATTGCCGCGGTCGCGAGGACTGCGCCCGTGGTCATGCCGAGGATGATGCCGACGGCGGTCAGGCGCCGCCACCACACGCCGAGAACGAGCAGGGGGCAGAACGTCGAGGCGGTCAACGCGAACGCCAGTCCGACGGTCGTGGCGAGTCCAAGCCGTTGCACGCTGACCAGGAGCAGGCACGGAACGCCCGTCGCGATCAGCGTCGCCACGCGGAAGCTGCCCACGCCGTCCGGGTCGCCCCCGCTGATCCGGGCACGCAGCGGCCTCACCACGTCCTGCCCGAGGGCCCCCGCGACGGCGACCGTCAACCCGGAGGCGGTGGATAGGAACGCGGCGAAGGCGCCGGCCGCCACGATGGTCGTCAGCACCTCTCCGAGCGAGCCGGACGCGATCGCCCCGGGCAGACGCAGCACCACCGAGTCGGGGCTGCTCCCGGGCGTAGCGTCGAGGTAAATGCGCGCGAGAGCGCCGTACACGGGCGGGAACACGTAGAAGGCGCCCAGCAGCCCGATGACGATCATGGTGGTGCGGCGGGCAGCGCGCCCGTCCGGATTCGTGTAGTAGCGCACCACCACGTGCGGCAGGCCCATCGTGCCCAGCGCGAGGGCGATCAGGGTGCTGTACGACCCGTAAATCGCCTGGGCGGGCGAGCGCGTCTCGCCGTGGCCGCCGGAGGAACCGGGGCCGGGGACGGCTCCCGCGGGCGCCAGCTCGTGCGCGGCAGGGACGGGTTGTCCGTCGCGCATCCACAGCACGATCAATACGACCGCAGGCACCGCGATCGCGACGAGCTTCACCCAGTACTGCATGCCTTGCACGAAGGTCAGCGAGCGCATCCCGCCGGCCAACACGTTGATCGCTACCACGACCGTCACGACCACGCCCCCGACCCACGGCGGTGCGCCGGTGAGAGCGAACAGGGCGAGGCCCGCCCCTTGCAGCTGCGGCAACAGGTACAGCCACCCGATGAGGCAGACCAGGGCGGTGCACAGGGCACGCAGCCGTCGGCTGCCCAAGCGGATGTCCGCGAAGTCCGGCAGCGTGTACGCGCCGGAGCGCCGCAACGGGGCGGCCACCAGGACCAGCACCACGACGAAACCGAGCGTGTACCCCACCGGATACCACAGCATGTCGAGGCCGAGCGCGTACACCAGGCCCGCGATCCCGAGGAATGAGGCGGCACTCAAATACTCGCCGCCGATGGCCGCCGCGTTCCATCGCGACGAGACGCTGCGGCTCGCCACGTAGAAGTCGCTTGTCGTGCGCGACAGCCGCAGCCCGAGGCCCCCGACCAGGACGGTCAGCACACACACGGCGACGATCGCGGCCAGGGGGAGTGGGCTGGTCACCGCCGCCGGTCCCCACGTCGGCAGGGCGCGGTCGCGATCCGCCGGCCGCGTCCCGAGGATGTCAACGGGGACGCACGATCTGGTCGAAGTCGCTCTCGACACGCTCGGCGGCCTGCGTGTATGAGCGGGCCACGACCAGCAGGAACGGATAGAGCATCACGCCCACCAGCACCCACGGAAGCGGCAGCGGACCGACGCGAAGCTCCAGCGTCGCGGGGACCAGGGTGAACGCGGCCGGGAGGAACCCGACGGCCGTGAACACGCCGCCGAGCACCACCAGCGACAGCCGCAGCTGCGCGCGCATCAACGAGTTGAGGTAGACCTCTCCGAGCTGGGTCTGCTCGTCGATCTCGTGGGCCAGGGGGCGTGCGGGGCCGCGCCGGCGGGCCTGGCTGCGCGGGGAGGTCACCCGGACGCGACGGGCTGCGTTGTCCGCGCGCCCGCGGCTCGTCCCGTCGCCCGCGCGCCCACGGCCCGTTCCGTCGCCCCCGCGCCCACGGGACGAACTGCTGCCGCGGGCCTGGGAGGGGGTCACCCGGTCACGTTAGCCGGGCTCTTGGCCGGGTAGCCGGAGCAGACGCTCCCGCAGCTCGCGCGTGTGGCGCCGGCTCACCTGAAGCTCGATGTCGTCCAGGACGACGACGCAACGTCCCCGCTCGGTGCGGACCTGGGTGACCGCGGGCAGGGAGACGAGGGTGCTGCGGTGGATGCGGACGAACCCGTACGGCGCCCAACGCTCCTCCAGCGTGGTCAGCGACACCCGGATGAGGTGGCTCGCCGCGCGCGTGTGCAGCCGGGCGTAGTCGCCCTGGGCCTGCACGTAAATGAGGTCGCTGCGCTGCACGAAGGTGGTGACGCCGCCCAGCTCGACCGGAATCGTCTCGTCCTCCTCGGCGGCCGGGGCCACCGGCGTCCCCGTCGTCGATCGCGCCGCCACGACCCTGCGCACCGCCTCCGCGAGGCGCTCCTCTCGGATCGGCTTCACCAGGTAGTCGGCGGCCGACACCTCGAACGCGTCGACCGCGTGCTGTTCGTAGGCCGTCACGAACACCACCTGCGGGCGGTCGGCGAATCGGCCGAGGACGCGCGCTAGTTCGAGCCCGTCGAGGCCGGGCATGCTGATATCGCAGAACACGACGTCGGCCGGGGCCGCATGCAGGGCCCGCAGCGCGTCGGCGCCGCTCGTGGCCGTCCGTACGTTGGAGACGCGATCGTCCTGCCCGAGCAGCCAGGACAACTCGTTGAGTGCGGGGACCTCGTCGTCCACCACGAGGACCGCAAGGCCGTCCCCGGAACCGCGGGGTTGCGCATCCACAGTCATGCGATGAGCGTACTCGCCGGTGCGCTCAACGGTCTTGCGCGCGGCGTGAGTACTTGGGCACACGGAACGAGACGCGCGTTCCGGCGCCGATCGCAGTCTCCACGACCAGGCCGTAGTCCTCACCGTACGTCTGGCGAATCCGCGCGTCCACGTTCGCGAGTCCCACGTGATCGCCGCGCTCCCCGGCGAGCATCGCGCGGATCTCGTCCGGATCGGCGCCCACGCCGTCGTCGTCGATGAGGATCTCGGCGTCCGGCCCCTGGTCGCGGGCCGTGATCGAGATGTGTCCGACGCCGGGGCTGGACTCGATCCCGTGCTTCACCGCGTTCTCCACGAGCGGCTGGATCGTCAGGGTCGGGACCTGCACGGCGAGCACCTCAGGGGCGATGACGAGGCTCACGACCATCCGATCCCCGAACCGGGCCTCCTCCAACGCCAGGTAGCGCTCGATGTTGCCCAGTTCCTCCGAGATGCTCGCCATCGGACCGCTGGCGCGTAGGGCGTACCGCGTGAAGTCCGCGAACTCCAGAAGCAGCTCACGCGCCCGGCTGGGGTCGGTGCGGACGAAGCTCGCGATCGCGGCGAGGGAGTTGTAGATGAAGTGTGGGCTGATCTGGGCGCGCAGCGCCCGCAGTTCGGCCTCCATGACCCGCTCGCGCTCGACCGCCAGCTCGGCGAGGTCGAGCTGGGTGGAGATCCAGTCGGCGACGGCCTCGGTGGCGCGGACGAGGTCGGCGGAGACCGTGGGGCCGTACGAGGCCAGCACCGCAACCGTCCGTTCGTCGGTCACCACCGGCGCGAGGATCGCGTTGCGGATGGGGCAGTCGATCTTGGTGCAGGTCAGATTCTTCTCACCGAGGCGGACCGTCGCACCGCGCTCCAGGACCGCCTGGGACTGTTCGAGGACCTGCTCTTTGTGGTGCTCGCCGACGCCCTCCCAGGCCAGAACGCCGCCGGGGTCGCACAGTGAGACGGCGGCGACTTGCAGCAACGGGCGCAGATCCTTCGCGGCGCGGGCCGCCGCCTTGGGGGTGAGCCCGTCGCGCAGGTGACGCGCAGCCTCCGACGCGGCATGCAACGCGCGATAGGTCGCCACAGACTCCGGGGAGCTGAACCGCCCTCGGCGACGGATTCCAACGGTGATCGCGGCGGCGACGAGCGCGGCCACGATCCCTACGATCACGGCCGGCGCCCACGCCGGCAGGCCTTGGAGCAGGCCTTGAAGCAGTTCCCCGGATCGCGCCTGGGAAAGGGAGGGAGTCGTCAAGGCCGACGCGACCCCGGCGAGGGTCGTCGGCGGCGAGGTGCTCACGACGAAACTCTAGGCTTCAGACCATGGACAGGCGCAATGGCACGGGCGACGACACGGATCCGACGCTGGCGACGATCGCCGCTTGGCCCGCCGTCGAGCCGTGGGTGGGGCGCGTGCGGGAGGCCACGACAGCGCTGCGCTGGCATTCGGCGCCCGCCCGTCCGATCCGGTCGAGGCGACCGTCCGGGCTGCCGCGCGAGTGACCGCCGAGACGGAGTACGTGCGGCCCGCGCTGCGCCGCAGTCCGGCGCAGGCACTCGTGCGGCTGCACGTCGCGGCCGCCGCACAGCTGGTGGCTGACGAGGCGGTGGGGCGGCCGCGACGCGCAGGTGAGACGTGCGGGGAGTTCGCGGACCTCGGACCGGCGCCGGATCCGGCGGCGCTGGGGGCGCGGCTGTCGGGGGTCTACGCGATGTTGGCGGACGCCTCGGCGCCCGCGTTCGTCGCGGCGGCGCTGACGCACGCGGAGATCGTGCACGTGCGGCCGTTCGTCCGGGGCAACGGGCTGGTGGCGCGCGCGTTGGAGCGCGCCCTGCTGGTGGAAAGCGGCCTGGACCCGACCGGGGTCTGTGTGCCGGAGGGCGGCCACCTCGAGGTCGGGGCGACGGCCTACCTCGGGTCGCTCGTGGCGTATGCGGGCGGCACGCGCGCCGGGCTGGAGCTGTGGCTGGAGCATTGCGGCCGCGCGTGGTGCGAGGCGGCGGCCCTGGGCGCGTCCATCGCGGACGCGGTCCGTGCCGGGAAGCTGGATCCGAATCGCTGAGGAACGTGGACGGGACGCGGCCCTCGCGAGCGCCGCTCGCCGGTTCCTGAGATGGGACGTCCGTCATGCGACACGCCTCTTCCCTCGGCCGACGGGCCAGGAGTATAGATGACCTTGACAGATTTTTGATCGGTGTTTTTTTCGTCGACGGAAGCCGGGCGCAGCCCTGTGAACCTGGCGCGGGACAACGTGGTTCGAGCGGGCGAGGCGTCGCGGGTGCGGGCGGATCCGCGCGTCGCAGCAATCGTTTCGATGCGTTGGCGCACTGCGTCGAGGTTTGCTTAACATCCGTCCTAGAGGCACACTTAGAGGTAGCGCTCCCTTCGGGTTGAGCGCGGCGCACCAGCTCCTCCCCCCCGGAGTTCGGCGCGTTAGCGGCCCCCGTTGTCCCCCCAACGGGGGCCGCACCCATCTCTTTACGAGGGATCCCGGGGTGCCCGGCGGCTGAGCCTCACGAAAAGCTTGCTATCGCCTCACGGACACCTCACGATATTCGGTGATGAGTCCGGCGGTCCCCGGGTTCACGCGTCGACGATCGTGGCTGCTGGGTGTCCACATCCCGTCGCCGTCGGCGCGTCATCCACAGGGCGAGCGGGCGGCATCTTCCGGCTTGGTGGGGTCGGCCAAGGCTTGGCCCATGAGATCAGTGAGCAGCGCGCCCGGCCTACCTCGCGTCCTGGCCATTCTCGGGGCCTCCGGCGGCGTCGGGGCATCCTGCCTGGCAGCGGCGGTCGCCACCCGGGCGAGCGCTCGTGGGCGGCGCGTCCTCGCCGTCGACGGGGAGGGCACGCTCGGCCGGCTCGATGTGCTGTTCGACCGCGAGAGCGCGCCCGGCGTGCGATGGCCTGACCTGGCCGAAGCCCGCGGGCGGGTCGACGGCGAAGCGCTCCTGGCGCAGTTGCCCACGTCCGCCGAAGGGGTGCACGTGCTCTCCGGCCGCGAAGCCGGCCCCCCGCCCGCGGACCGACCGCTCGCCTCCGGCGACCCGGCCGGCGCGCCGGCCGAAGGCAGCGGTCTTGCCCCGGACGCCGTGGTGGCGGTGCTCTCAGCCTTGGCGTGCCCCGACGTCGGGCTCGACGTGATCGTCCTCGACCTGTGTCGTAGCGCCGACGCGTCGGCTCTGTTCGCGCATCGATGCCAGGACCTCGCGGTGCTGGTGGGCTGCGGGGTGCCGGCGCTCGCCCGCGCCGGTGACGCCGTCCGCCATGCGGACGACCTCGCCCCGAAGGGCTGCCGCGTGTGGGTCGCGCAGCGATGCCCGCGCACACGCAGTGACCTCGGCGACGTCGTCTCCGAGGCGCTCGGCGTCCCGCTGCTCACCATCGTGGGCGACGACCCGGACCTCGACCAGCGCTTGTCCCGGGGCCTTGCGCCCGGTTCTGGACGTGGGCCCCTCGCCGCGGCGGCCGACCGTGCCCTGCGCTGCCTCGACGAGCAGGAGACGCTGTGATCGGCGAAGACGGCGGCGCCTGGGGCGCCCGAGATGACTACGGCGCGCAGGTGCGCGCGTGGTCCCAGGCCGGCCGGATTCCCACGGCCGGTCGGGTGGCCCAATTGGTAGCGGGCCGCGCCGCGGTCCTGGGCGATGAGGGGGCGGCGAACGCGCGCCGGTCCCTGGCCGCGCGGGTGCTCGGCGCCGGGCCGCTGGAGCCGCTGCTTGCGCTTCCCGGTGTCACGGACGTGCTGGTCAACGGTCCGGACGGGGTGTGGGTCGACGACGGCAACGGGCTGCGCCGCGTCGCCTGCGACGTCGGCGGACCGGAAGAGGTGCGCCGCCTCGCTGTGCGGCTCGCGGGCCTCACGGGGCGCCGGCTGGATGACGCCTCTCCGTACGTGGACGGGCGCCTGCCCGGCGGGGTGCGACTGCACGCCATCCTGCCGCCCCTCGTCGAGAGCGGTGCACACGTCAGCCTGCGCGTCCCGCACCGCACCGCCCCACGCCTCGACGAGCTCGCAGCTTTGGGGTCCATGCCGCCGGCCTGGGCCGCGATCCTGCGGGCCATGGTGCGGTCGCGATGCTCGTACGTCGTCACCGGCGGCACCGGCAGCGGCAAGACCACCCTGCTCGCGGCGTTGCTCGGCGAGGTCGGCCACGACGAGCGTGTCGTGATCGTCGAGGACGTCCGCGAACTGGCCGTCGTCCACCCCCACGCGGTGCGCCTGGAGTCCCGCGCCCCCAACGTGGAGGGACGCGGCGGCATCGACATGGTCGCGTTGGTCCGCCAATCGTTGCGGATGCGTCCCGACCGGCTGGTGGTCGGAGAGGTGCGCGGCGGGGAGGTCCGTGAGCTGCTCACCGCACTCAACACCGGCCACGAGGGCGGCGCCGGCACCCTGCACGCGAACGCGGTCGACGACGTCGTGGTGCGGTTCGAGGCTCTCGGGGCGCTCGCCGGGCTGTCGCCTGAGGCGACCCGCGCGCAACTGACGAGCGCCGTCGAGGTGGTGGTCCACCTGCGGCGGGCGCGCGAAGGCCGGCGTGTCGAGGCGATTGCGGTGCTGGAGCGCCTCGACACCGGGTTGCGCGCGGTGCCGGCCCTGGCGTGCGGGAACCCGGACGGGACGGCGCCGGGATGGGGGCGCCTGGCCGAGCGGCTTCGCCTCGCCGGGCCCCTGAGCGCTTTGCAGGACGCCCCGTGAGGCCCGCAGCCCTCGGAGTTCTGGTGGCTGTTGTGCTGCTGCTCTGGTGGGAGCCGTTCGCCGGCGAGACTCCCCCCTCCTGGCGCCGGACTGGGCGTATCGGGCCTGCTCGGCAGGCAGCAGCGCAGGGCGGGGCTGCGGGCCACGATGGGAACGGCCCCGCAGACCGGCCGCGTTGGCCGTTTCGAGATCGTCGTCGTAGACGCCGAGGCGATGTACGGCGACAGGCCGATCTCATCTCCGCGGTCGACGCCCTGGCCGCCGCGTTGGAAGCGGGGTTGCCCGCCCCGTTGGCTGTCGACGTGGCAGGACGTGCGTCCGCGGAGCCGGACGTACGTGACTTCCTTGTGGGATTGGTTGAGGCGCCCGACGGTGGGCTCTCACCCGTACCGTCGGACATCCCGTCGTCGGACATCCCGGCGTCGGCCAACTCGATGCGCCCTGTCGGTTCTGGCGCCGAGCTGCTGACGCGTTCGTGGCGTCTGTGCCACGACGTCGGCGCGCCGCTCGCCGACGCGACGCGGACGGTCGCGACGCTGCTGCGCTCCGAACGGGCGCGGACACGTGCCGTCGCCGCGGCCCTTGCCGAAGCCCGCGCCACGGTGCGGATTCTCATGGGGCTCCCGCTGTTCGGCCCCGTGTTGGCCGCGGGCATCGGGGTGATGCCGGCGGACCTGTACTCCACGCCCGCCGCTGTCGCCTCTGGCGTCGCGGGCCTCGCGTTGCTCCTCGTCGGCCGCTGGTGGATGGCGCGCCTGGTCCGGCGGATCGACGCCACCCCCCAGCTCAGCGCTACATCCTTCCATGGGTGACCTGCCAGCCCTGCTCGCGGCGCTGCTGGTCGCGACGGCCGTGCTGACGTGGTCCTCAGGTCGTCGGCCCGCAGGGCACACGGCCCGGCCGGCCCAGGCGGTCCTAGCGGCCCGGTCCTCCCTAGCGCGGTATCGGTTCGTCCGGGGGAGGCCGCGTCGCGTCGGCCGCGAACCGACCCCCCGCATGGCCACCACCCTGGATGTCGCCGTAGCCGGCGACCTCCTCGCGCTGGCGCTGGACTCCGGAGCGGGCGTCGATGAGTGCCTTGAAGCCGTCGCGAAGCGTAGCGGCGGACTGACGTCAGCGCACTTGGCGACGGTGGCGGCAGGGCGACGCTGGGGTCTGTCCGACGAGAAGGCATGGGCCCTGGTCGACCCCGCCTGGGTCGGCGTCGCCCGCGCGCTGCACCTGGCGTCCTTGGCCGGAGTGCCGCCTGGCCGGCTGCTGACGGCCGCCGCGGCCGACCTTCGCGCCGCCGAGCAGCATCGCGTGGAGCTGGCCGTCGCTCGCCTGCGCGTCGCGGTCGTCCTTCCGCTCGGAGCGTGCTTCTTGCCGGCCTTCGTCCTGACGACGATCCTCCCGGTGATCCTGGCCCTGGCCGGACGCACCCTGGCGCCCTGACGGGTGACGTCGTGCAACTGCACAACGCCCTCTCCACACCCTCGCCCACCGCGCGGTCGGTCCACAGCTGTGAGCGGGCGGCCTCGTCAGGTGGCACGGGATTTTCGAGTCTAGATGCAGCCCGTCGGGTCGGATGTGACCCGGCGCAACACAAGGAGGACCCATGTCCGCGATCTGTCGTCTGCTCATGGTGGCCAGCACCGCCCTCGTCGGCGCTCTGCGCGCGCGGCAACCCCGCCGACGCCGAAGCGATCACCCAGGTGACACTGGTGAGTCGGGGATGACCACGGCCGAGTACGCGATCGGCACCATCGCCGCGTGTACCTTCGCCACCCTGCTCATCGCCGTGGTGCGCTCGCCCGAGATCCGCACGGCCCTGGTGTCGATCATCACCAGGGCTCTGGCCCTCGGGCAATGAGCCGCGCCGGGACCGTCCGTCCGGCGCGTCGCGAGCGAGGGCGAGGACGGTCGGCAGGGATGGTGACCGCCGAGACCGCCATGGTGTTACCTGTTCTGGTGCTGATCGCGGCGATCGGGCTCGCGGTCCTCGGGCACGGCATCGATCAGGTCCGCTGTGTCGACGCCGCGCGAGCCGGCGCTCGGGCGGCGGCTCGAGGTGATGCGGATCAATCGGTCGTCGCGCTCGCTCGAGTCGGTGCTCCCGACGGGTCGAGGGTGAGCGTGTCGGCGAGCGGCTCACAGGTGACGGTCGAGGTCTCGGCGCCAGGGCGCGCTTCGTGGCTTCCGGGGCTGCCCGGCCCTTCCGCCCGGGCAGTCGCGGACCGGGAGGTCGCGCATGCTCCCTGAGCTGAGGCTCGCTGCGGCGATGCTCCATGAGGTGAAGCTCCGTGAGGACCGGCTCCCTGAGGCGCTGCCCTGTGGGACGCGGTCAGCGCGCGAGCGGGGTTCGGGCACCGTGCTGGCGCTCGGATTCATCATGGTCCTGTGCACGGTGCTCCTGGCCGGGGTTGCCCTGAGCGGGGCGGTGGTGGCTGCTCATCGCGCGGCGGCCGCTGCCGACTTGGCCGCCCTCGCGGGCGCCCAAACGCTCTCGGGCGGATCCGAGGCCACCCAGGCCTGCGTTCGGGCAGCGACGATCGCCGGGGCCCAGGCCGCGGAGGTGCTGGGTTGCCGGGTGAGGGGCGAGGAGGTGGAAGTCAAAGTGTCGGTTCAGCTGCCCTGGGCGCAGGCCCTGATCCGGGAGACGGCGGTCGCGCGTGCCCGGGCAGGTCCGGCCCCCGAGGCGAGGTGACGGGCCTGTTTCGCCGCATCGGGGCACGCGACACAACGGCGGGTCCCGGTGGCCGGCGTCCGGCACGGGAACACCCACCTCGACGGGGAGGCGGGAGGGACACCCGGCCTGCTCACCAGGTCTCCGGCCGCACCTCGTCGCTGGCGGCCAGCACGTCCCCGGTGGCCGCCAGCAGCAGGTCCAGCACCCGGACCGCGCCAGGCTTGGACAGGGGCTCGTTGCCGTTGCCGCACTTCGGAGACTGGACGCAGGCCGGGCACCCGTCCACGCAGCCGCACCCGTCCACCGCGTCTCGCGTCGCGACCAGCCAGTCTCGTGCCGCAGAGAACCCCCGCTCGGCGAAGCCGGCCCCACCCGGATACCCGTCGTACACCATGATCGTCGGACATCCCGTGTCCGGGTGTAGCTCCGTCGACACCCCTCCGACGTCCCACCGATCCGCGGTCGCCACCAGGGGCAGCAGCCCGATCGCGGCGTGCTCAGCCGCGTGCAGCGCGCCTGCCACGTCCTCCGGCCCGAGACCTACCTCGGCCAGCGCCGACTCCAGCGACGATGCGTCCACCGTCCACCACGTGGCGGTCGTCTCCAGGAGGCGCTCCGGCAGCTGGAGCGGATGCTCGCCGAGCACCTCCCCGCCGGGCAACCGTCGCAGGAACGACACCACCTGTCGACGGACCAGCACGCTCCCGTACGACCTCGTGACCGACCCGCTCTTCTCGCTCCGCTGCACGGAGCGGATGTCGAACGCGCTGACCGCCCGTGCCTGCGTGAACCAGCCCGGGTCACCCTGGACCGCCAGGGCCGTCGCGCGGCCCAGGTCCAGACGCGTCACCACGTATGTCCGGCCCTGGTGCACATGCACCGCGCCCGAGTGCACCGTCGCGTCCGCCCGCGCGCCGTCGACGGTGCCGATCACGCGACCCGTGTCGACCTCGACCACCGCGACGGGCTG
>CAJDWP010000125.1_pt1 | contig 11667 bp, 10 predicted proteins | sample 7391631 | NCBI WGS metagenome assembly CAJDWP01 (sample SAMEA7055740, study PRJEB34461) | soil metagenome | biome: terrestrial ecosystem; feature: Peninsula; material: soil | place: Antarctica | collected 2016 | reverse complement strand
ACAGCACGACGCCCGCCTCGACAAGCTCCTCGTTGAACTGGTCCATCACCGCGAACTCCTCGGCGGGAGCGAACTCGCCGGACTCCGAGCGCTGCGTCGCCTTGACCAGAACCATGACCTTCATCGCTGTGCTCCTTCGCGTCCGCCCGGGATCAGCCCCGTTGACCGATACAAACCTGGCTCACCCATGCGTCGAACGGGAAGCAGTGGAATCGACACACCTGAACGTCCTCTTCGGAGTCTCCAGCAGCCGTCCCCGCAAAGGTCCCCGCCGACAGACTCAAGAGCGGGCCGCGACAGGGGTCAGGCGGTCACCTGGAACACCCAGGCCAGCAGCGTCAGCGTGACGATCGGGATGAGGACGACCCCGGTCAGGTTGAGCCACACTCCACCCTTGAGCATCTGCGCGGACGTGACGTAACCCGAGCCGTACGCGATGGCATTCGGTGGGGTCGCCACCGGCAGCATGAAGGCGCAGGTGGCGGCCAGCGCGACCGGCACGGCGAGAAGCATCGGGTGGGCACCGACCCCAACGGCCACGCCGCCGGCCACCGGCAGGAACGTCGCGGCCGTCGCGGTGTTGCTCGTCATCTCGGTGAGCAACAGGATCCCGACGGTGAACAGGACGATCAGCAGGATGGTGGACACCCCGGTCCAGCTGCTGACGCGGGTGCCAATCCACGTGGACAGCCCGGATTTGGTGAACTGCGCCGACAACGCCAGGCCCCCGCCGAACAACAGAAGCACTCCCCACGGCAACGTGGTGGCCGTGTCCCAATCCAAAAGGCGCACACCGCGGTTGGCGCCGGCCGGCAGCAGGAAGAGCAGGACCCCCGCGACCACGGCGATGCCCGCGTCGCTCAGCGGCGGCTTGTCCATGATGAGCGGCAAGCTCACCCATGCGACCGCCGCCAGCACAAAGATCACCAGCACCCGCATTTCGCCGCGGGACACCGGGCCCAGCTTGGCCAGCTCGTCGTCCATGAGCTGACGACCACCGGGAATCCGCTCGATCTCCGGCTTGAACAAGACCTTCGTCAAGAGGAACCACGCGATCACGTTGAACACGATCGCGAACGGCAGACCGACCATCATCCACTGTCCGAAGCCGATGTCGATGCCGAAGTTCTCCCGCAGGTACCCGACCAGCAACGTGTTCGGCGGTGTGCCGATGATTGTCGCGAGGGAGCCGAGCGAGGCCGAGTACGCGATCCCGAGCATCAGGGCAGTCCCGAAATTCGTCTTCGTGACCTCGTCCTTGGTGGGCCGCCTCGTCGGGTCCTCCGCCGTCGTGACCGCGCCCTCGGGGGCCTGTTCGGCCACCAACAGCAGCACCGAGACGCCGATGGGAAGCATCATGACGGCCGTCGCGGTGTTCGACACCCACATGCTGAGAAACGCGGTCGCCAGCATGAAGCCGGCGATCACATTTGTTGACTTCGTGCCCATCAGCCGCACCGTCAGCAAGGCCATCCGACGATGCAGATTCCAGCGCTGCATCGCTAGGGCAATGAGGAATCCGCCCATGAACAAGAAGATGATGTCGGCGCCGTACGAGGCTCCCACCTCGCTCACGGACACGTGTTGACCCACGGCGGGGAAGATGATCAGCGGCGTCAGCGCGGTCGCCGGGATGGGGATGGCCTCGGTCATCCACCAGACCCCCATGAGGACGGCCGTTGCGGCGGTGAGTTTGCCGGGGTGGGAAAGGTCGTCCGGCATGGCGAGGTACACGAGGAGCGCGAGCGCCGCCCCCACGATGAGGCCGATGCGCCGTCGTCTCGTGAAGTTGCTGCTCTCCGGGAGTGCTCGCTCCCCTGGTGACTTCTTGTCGAGCTCCGCACTGCGCTCCGGATCGGCCTCGAGTCCGTGCAGATGTGCCCCAGGCTGAGGTCGATTCATGGAGGCTTCCTTCGCACGGGTCGCGGGGGCGAGCGGGAGGGACGAGCTGGAGGGACAAGCGGCCCGTTCCGCGGGACCGTCATTGAGTGTGACACGTGTCTCATCGGATGACCCGTGTTCGCGTCGGAACGCTTTTCGTGCAGTGTGGGAATTACGGCGAATCGATGGATCGATGGATCGATGGACCGATGGACCGATGGACCGATGGATCAGCAGGCCGGCGTGTCAGGCTGACGGTGGTCGATCACACCCGGCGCGTGTCGCCGTCCCAGTTGGCCGGGTTCTTCTTGCTCGGCTGGACTCGCGGCGGCTCGCCCGGCGTCTTCGGGTAGTCCGGCGGAAAGTTCAACTCCCCCAAACCGCGGTCCAGGTCGGCCTGCCACAACAACAGCGCGCCGACGACCGACCCGGTCGAGGCCGGTTCGTCCATCCCCGCCCAAGGATCGCCGTCGACGGCGACGATCCCCGGCACATTCCGTACCGTGAACGCCGCCGGATCCGCGCCTGCCAGAGCCGACCACGGCACCGGCATCGACACCGGCGCGTGCGGCAGCGGCCGCGGGCTGTAGGCGGAGGCGATGGTCCGGTCTCGGGCGGCCTGGTTGTAGTCGACAAAGACCCGTCGCCCGCGTTCCTCCTTCCACCATGCCGTCGTCACGAGATCCGACAGCCGGCGCTCCAGCTCGCGCGCAATCCCGATCACCGCGTGCCGCACGTCCGCGAACTCGTGGGTGCGTTGGATTCGGCTGTATACGTGCACACCGCGGTTGCCGCTCGTCTTGGCCCAGCAGGTCAGACCCAACTCCTCCATCAGCTCCCGCAACGCAAGAGCAGCTTCGGCGGCGTCAGCGAAGTCGCGACCGGGCTGCGGGTCCAGATCGATGCGCAGCTCGTCGACCAGGTCGTTGTCCTCCGATCGCACCGGCCACGGATGGAATGTCACCGTGCCCATCTGGACGGCCCATACAGCGGCGGCGATCTCGTCGATCACCAACTGCGGATGGCTACGCGCGCTCGGATAACGGCACATGACCGTCCGGGTCCAGCCCGGCGCCCCACGGGGTGGGTTCTTGCTGTAGAACTCCTCGCCGTCCACCCCGCCCCGGAATCGCTGCAGGGTGACAGGCCGGTCGGCCAGGGCGCGCAACAACCCGTCCTGCACGGCGATCACGTAGTCCGCCAGATCTGCTTTCGTGATGCCCTCGGCGGGCCAAACGGGTCGGTCGGCGTTGGACAGGCGGACGATGCGCTCGCTCCCGTCCGGGGCGGGGATGCTCAGGATCCGCGCGTCGCTCGCCATGGGCACACGGTACGGGAGAGCAGCGTCGCCCGCGTGAGGGCAGGCAGCGCGACCGTGGCGTCGGCCAGACCAGATCTCGCCCGCCCCCGACGACGCGGTTATGGTCGGACCAGGTGCCCGAGAGAGGGAGACAGAGACACACATGACGATCGAGCCGACCTACCCGACGCAGCGGAGCGAGCAGGAGTGGGCCAGTCTGCTGACGCCGGCGGAGTTCCAGGTCCTGCGCCGCGCAGGGACCGAACCGCCCGGTATCGGGCAGTACACCGACACGACCACGACGGGCGTCTATTCCTGCCGGGCATGCGGCACCGAACTGTTCCGTAGCGACGCCAAGTTCGCGAGTCATTGCGGATGGCCGTCGTTTTTCGCGCCGCTGGCCGAGGACCGCGTCGAGTACGTCGACGACGTCTCCCTGGGGACGGTGCGCGTCGAGGTCCGCTGCGCCCAGTGCGGCTCACACCTGGGTCATCTCTTCGAGGGTGAGGGCTACCCGACCCCGACCGACCAGCGGTTCTGCATCAACTCGATCTGCCTACGGCTCGAAGAACAGCCCTGACCGGGACGGCGGAGCGCGTCCTCCGCCGAAGCGACCAGCCCGTGCCCCTCACGGCAAAGACGCGACTATCTCATGGATGTCCTTGCGCGGACCCGTGAAGAACGGGACTTCCTCGCGAACGTGCAGGCGGGCTTTCGAAGCGCGCAGGTGGCGCATCAGGTCGACGATCCGGTGCAGTTCTTCGGCTTCGAACGCGAGCACCCACTCGTAGTCGTTGAGCGCGAACGACGCGATCGTGTTGGCGCGCACGTCCCCGAAAGTCCGCGCCATCTGGCCATGCTCGGCGAGCATGGCGCGCCGCTCGGACTCCTCGATGACGTACCAGTCGTACGAGCGCACGAACGGGTACACGCACACGTACGCACCGGCCGGTTCCCCTGCGACAAATGCCGGGAGGTGACTACGGTTGAACTCCGCAGGCCGGTGCAGGGCCGCGGACGACCAGATCGGGACCAGGTGCCGTCCGAGCTGGCTGCGCCGGAAGCCCGCGTACGCGGCCTGCAACGCCTCGATCGTCTCAGCGTGCCACCAGATCATGAGGTCGGCGTCGGCACGCAGGCCCGATAGGTCGTACGTTCCCCGGACCACCACCCCCCCGTCGGCGAGCCCGTCCAGGTATCCGGCCGCGTCGGCCGCGACGGCCTCTCTCTCGCCTTCGACCAGGGGCTCGTCGGCCGCGAAGACCGACCACATCGCGTAGCGGATCGAGTCGTTCAGCTCGCGGACTTCCGTCGGGGTGGGGCGCTCACTCATGGGGCCATTCTGGCCGACCGTCGGGAACGGGCCACCCGTGGGGTACGTCCGGTTCCGCGCGGCACGCGGCTACTCGCCGAGCGAACGGATGAGCTCGACCACGCGCGTGAGGACACCAGGATCGGTGGCGGGTGGCACCCCGTGGCCCAAGTTGAAGATGTGTCCGGGGGTCGCGCGGCCTTCGCCGACGATGCGCCGCACATGCTCTTCGACGACGGGCCACGGCGCGAAGAGGAGCCCCGGGTCCAGGTTGCCCTGCACCGCATAGGACGGACCCAGTCGGCGGCTGGCCTCGTCCAGTCGCAGTCGGGAGTCGACGCCGACCACGTCGGCGCCCGCTTCACCCATGGCGACCAACAACTCACCCGTACCGACCCCGAAGTGGATGCGCGGCACCGCCCCGGCGACCGCCCCCAGCGCGGCCGCTGAGTGCGGCGCGACGAATGCGCGATAGTCCGCGAGCGGCAGCGCTCCCACCCAACTGTCGAAAAGCTGCACGACGCTCACACCCGCCCGGACCTGGACGGCGAGGAACTCCCCCGCGATTTGAGCCAGTCGCCCGCACAGGTCGTGCCAGAGTTCGGGGTCGCCGTGCATCAGCGCTTTGGTGTTCTCCAGGTTTCTGCTCGGGCCGCCCTCCACCAGGTAGGATGCGAGAGTGAACGGCGCCCCCGCGAACCCGATGAGCGGCGTGTCGCCCAGCTGCGCGACAAGCAGCCGCACCGCCTGGGCGACATCGCGGACGTGGCCCTCCTCCAAAGGCGCCAGCTGCGCCAAGTCCTCCCGACGCCGGATCGGCCGGGCGACCACCGGCCCGACGCCCGCGACGATGTCGACATCGACCCCGACGGCCGCGAGCGGCACAACGATGTCGCTGAAGAGGATCGCCGCGTCGACCCCATGTCTGCGCACCGGTTGTAGCGTGATCTCGGCGACCAGCTCCGAGTCCCGGCAGGCCTGCATCATCGGGATGTCGGCGCGTATCGCCCGGTACTCCGGCAGAGAGCGCCCCGCCTGGCGCATGAACCACACCGGCGGTCGCGCCCCCGGATGGCGACGTGCCGCGCGCACCAGCAGGCTGTCGGATAGGCGGTCGGCGTCGGGGGTCACGGCAGCCATCCTCACACGCCGGTCCGCGCTCATGACACGGCGGCTCGGGTCGGCGACGCGCCGACCGTGCCAGGACGAGTTCGGCTTCTTGTTCGCGTGTCCGGCGTGGTGACCTCGGGCCACACGGCCACGACCGTAGGCTCGCAGCCGTGAACAGCCGTCAGATGCTGCGGGGGGGCTCCGAACTCTTCGCTCAGTCCGTGGACGAACTGACCCGCGTGCACGTGCGCCCCGAGGTGCACCTCGGCGACCTGCCCGCGCCGCAAAGGATCGCGCCGTTCAGCACCGCGCTCTCCGCGGAGGTCCTCCTTCCCGGCATCGAGGAGCCCCCCGCCTCCGGACGATTCATCGTGCTGCACGACCCGGGCGCCCCCGATGTGTGGGACGGCAGCTGGCGGCTCGTCACGTACGCGTCGGCGCGGATGGAACCCGAGCTCGCGGCGGACCCCCTGCTCGGGGAGGTGGGCTGGGCGTGGCTAACGGACACGCTGGACGACACCCCGGTGGTGTATCGGGCGCTCGGCGGTACGGTCACCCGCGTGGTGTCGGAGAGCTTCGGCACACTGGTCGACAAAGAACCCACCGTGGAACTGGAACTGCGGGCGTCGTGGACAGCGCAGGGCAACGATCTCGTAGCCCATCTTCGGGCCTGGACCGATGTGCTGTGCACGCTGGCGGGATTGCCGCCGTTACCTGAGGGTGTCACGCCGCTGCCCGGGGTGAGACGGTGAGTGCGTGAGATCCTGGCCCTCGGCATGATCACGCCCCAGCAGGACGAGCATCCCGGGTCCGTGACCGCTGACCCCGCTCTCACCGGCGATACCGCCCCGACCCCCCGCACGGGCCGGAGACGACGGACCCGCGCGTCGCGCGCCGCGGTGCAGGACGAGATCGCGCAGTCGCGCCGCGGGCGCGCCGCCCCCCTGGATGACGCAGCGCGCGCTGGGCAAGGGCTCGATGCGGGACCCCCTGAGGGGCCGCTCGAGAGGCCGATCGAGGGGGCAGCTCCATCGTCGCCCGACGAGGAGCTTGATGCTCCGTCGGCAGAGCCGCTGCTGATCGCGCAGCCGCGCGACGGCACCCCAGAGGTCATCGAGGAGGAGGAAGCGCTCGCGGAGGCGGCGTCGGCGCTCGCCTCCGGGTCCGGTCCGGTCGCGCTGGACGCCGAGCGCGCGTCAGGCTACCGGTACGGCCAACGCGCCTATCTCGTCCAGCTGCGCCGGGCGGGCGCGGGCACCCTCCTCATCGACCCCATCGCGTGCCCCGATCTCTCGCCGATCGGCCGCGCGCTGGAGGGCGTCGAGTGGGTGGTCCACGCGGCGAGCCAAGACCTGCCCTGCCTAGCGGAGGTCGGACTGCGTCCGCAGCGGCTCTTCGACACGGAGCTGGGAGCCCGCCTCGCGGGCCAGCCGCGCGTGGGCCTGGCGACGGTGCTGGAGCACTATCTGAACCTCACGCTGGCCAAAGAGCATTCGGCGGCGGACTGGTCCACCCGTCCCCTGCCAGAGCCCTGGTTGCGGTACGCGGCCCTCGACGTCGAGGTGCTGATCGAGTTGCGCGACGCGGTCGAGGCGGACCTGGACGCACAAGGCAAGCTTGCATGGGCTCGTGAGGAGTTCGACGCGCTCACGGGCTTCACTGGCCCCCCGCAGCGGGTGGAACCATGGCGGCGGCTATCGGGCCTGCACAAGGTCCGAAGCCGTCGCACCCTCGCGGTGGCGCGCGAGCTGTGGTGGATCCGCGACGAGATCGCCCGGGCTCGGGACATCTCCCCAGGCAGGATTATCCCCGATGCCGCGTTGATCGACATCGCCCAGGCGGCACCGGCGACCGCGGCCGATGTCGTCGCCGCGACACCCAACCGCTCGGCGCGGCGGTACGCGGTGCACTGGCTGACCGGGTCGAAGAAAGCGCTTGCGGTGCCCGAATCGGAGCTGCCGTCCCGAACGCTGTCCACGACGGGGCCGCCGCCGCCGAGAATCTGGGCAGACCGTGACCCGCTCGCGGCCCACCGGCTGGCCCGAGCGCGCGCGGCCATCGCCGACCTCGGCCGGGAGTATCGCGTCCCGGTCGAGAACATTTTGGCCCCCGACGTGCTTCGACGCGTTATGTGGGAACCGCCGCCAGCTGCGCTGGAGTCCGTCCGCGAGGCGCTCGCAGGGCGCGGGGCTCGGCCGTGGCAAGTGGAGATCGTGGCGCCCGGCCTGGTGGCTGCCCTCGCTGACGACCCCCCCGACTCAGAGCAGGAGCCGCTGGACAGCCCTGACGCGGAGCAGTGCGCCGCACCACCCGACGCGCCCGCCCACTGACTCGCGCGCCGCCCAACCTGACTCTCGCCGCAGCTCCGGGAGGGTCCCCCACGTCGATGCCGGCGGCGCAGCTCACACTGGGCAGCACGGCTGCCCTGGCATGCCGCGGGCTAGCGTGAACAAACGGCGTGAGCCGGGCCCGCGACGCGCCCCTGGCAGGAATCCTACCCGTCGGTAATACTGGCATCGGTGGCCGCAGCACCGTGTGAGCACCCGTCCGGGCTGCCTGTTCCTTCAGTGAGGGAGATTCCGTGTCTATCCCACGTCATGAGGTCGTCTTCGTCGACGGCGTCCGTACCCCGTTCGGCAGGGCCGGCGACAAGGGCCTGTACGCGCAGACGCGCGCCGACGACCTCGTCGTCGCTTGCGTGCGCGAGCTGTTGCGCCGTCACCCCGAGCTGCCCCCCGAGCGGGTCGGCGATGTCGCGATTGCCGCCACGACACAGACCGGTGACCAGGGTCTGACCATCGGCCGCACTGCCGCGCTCCTGTCCGGGCTCCCGGTGACGGTCCCGGGCTACGCCATCGACCGGATGTGCGCGGGCGCGATGACGGCCGTCACGACAGCGGCGTCGCACATCGCGTTCGGCGCGTACGACGTTGCGATCGCGGGCGGCGTGGAGCACATGGGAAACCATCCGATGGGGCAAGGCGTCGACCCGAACCCGCGGTTCGTCGCCGAGAAGATCGTGGACCCCGAGGCGCTGTCCATGGGCAACACCGCGGAGGCGCTGCACGACCGCTTCCCGCAGCTCACCAAAGAGCGGACCGACGCGTACGCGATCCGTAGCCAACGCAAGTTGGCGGCCGCCTACGAGAGGGGAGACATCCAGGCTGATCTCGTCCCGGTCGCGCTGCGGCACGCCGAGCTCGGGTGGGGACTGGCCACGGTCGACGAGCCGCCGCGACCCGACGTCACGATGGAAACCCTGGCGGGGCTGAGGACGCCGTTCCGTCCCCACGGCCGCGTCACCGCGGGCAACTCGGCCGGCTTGAACGATGGCGCGACCGCATTGCGTCATCGCGTCCGAGGAGGCCGCCGCCGAGTTGGGCCTGCCCGTGAAGATGCGGTTGGTGTCCTTCGCGTTCGCCGGCGTCGAACCGGAGATCATGGGCTACGGCGCGGTTCCGGCGGCCGAGAAGGCGCTGGCCAACGCCGGACTGGTCGTCGGTGATATCGGTTTGTTCGAGATCAACGAAGCGTTCGCCGTCCAGGTGCTCAGCTTCACGGAACACTTCGGGCTGGCTGACGACGACGCGAGGGTCAACCTGTACGGCGGCGCCATCGCGTGCGGCCACCCGCTGGCGTCGTCCGGCGTCCGGCTGATGATCCAGCTGGCCCGACAGCTCGAGCAGCACCCCGACGTGCGCTTCGGCATGACGGCCATGTGCATCGGCATCGGCATGGGGGCGGCGGCGATCTGGGAGAACCCGCACCACGAGGGCCAGGCGTCCGCGACGAATGAGGAGAGCGCGCGATGAGCATCGACTTTCAGGAGATCTTCCCCGACGAGGTCGTCACGCGGTCCATCCCGCGCGACGTGCAGCTGCCCGGAGGCGCCGGGACGTTGGCCCTGATCACGCTGGATAACGGGATGGACCACACTCGTCCCAACACTCTCGGCCCGCAGACCCTGCTCGGGCTCGGCGCTGTCCTCGACGATTTGAAGGCCCGGGCCGACGCGGGCGAGATCGTCGGAATCGGCATCACCGGGAAACCGTTCATCCTCGCGGCCGGGGCCGACCTATCCGGCGTGTCACGGGTCACGAGCGCTGTCCAGGCCCGCGCGATCGCCGAGCTCGGGCACGCGACATTCGCGAAGATCTCCGACATCGGCGTACCGAGCTTCTCCTTCATCAACGGGCTGGCGCTCGGCGGCGGGGTGGAGATCAACCTGTTCTGCACGTACCGGACGGTCTCCAAGGCCATCCCCGCGTTCGCGCTGCCCGAGTGCTTCCTCGGTCTGGTGCCTGGTTGGGGCGGCACCTGGATGGTGCCGCGTCTGATCGGCATGGAGAACGCCGTCAAGTTGGTCATCGAGAACCCGCTGTCGATGAACAAGATGCTGAACGGGCCCGCGGTTCACGCGATGGGGCTCGCGGACGTGCTCCTCGAAGGAGCGGACTTCCTCGCCGAGTCCTTGCGTTGGGCGGGCAAGGTCCTCACCGGCGAGATCGTCGTGGAGCGCCCAGGCGTGGGCCTGGACGACGCGGCCGCTTGGGCGGCGACCATCGCCACCGGCCGGGCACTCGTGGACATGAAGACGGGTGGCTACGCGCCGGCGCCGTACCGCGCCCTGGACTTGATGGCCGGCGCGCGCACCGCAAGCCGCGAGGAGGGCTTCGCCGGGGAGAACGACGCCCTGGCCGACTTGATCATGAGCGACGAGCTGCGAGCCGGGTTGTACGCGTTCGATCTCGTGCAAAAACGCGCCAAGAGGCCGGCCGGTGCCCCGGACCGGTCGCTGGCACGGCCGGTGACGAAGGTCGGGATCGTCGGAGCGGGTCTGATGGCGAGCCAGCTGGCGCTGCTGTTGGTGCGTCGCCTCAAGGTGCCCGTCGTGATGACCGACCTCGACGAGCAACGGGTGGGTCAGGGCATCGCCTATGTGCACGCCGAGCTGGACAAGCTCGTCAAGAAGGGGCGGCTGAGCCCTGATCAGGCGAACCGCTTCAAGGCGTTGGTCACGGGGTCGACCCAGAAGTCGGGCTTCGCGGACGCCGAGTTCGTGATCGAGGCCGTCTTCGAGGACCTGGGGGTCAAGAGGCAGGTCTGGCGTGAGGTGGAGGAGGTCGTCTCGCCCGAGTGCGTCCTCGCGACCAATACGTCGTCGCTGTCGATCACGGCGATGTCGGCGGACTTGGCGCATCCGGAGCGCGTGGTGGGCTTCCATTTCTTCAACCCAGTCGCCGTGATGCCGCTGCTGGAGATCGTGAAGGGCGAACACACCGACGACGCGACCCTGGCAACGGCGTTCGCGACGGGCCGCGCGCTCGGCAAGACGACGATCTTGGTCAAGGACAGCCCGTCGTTCATCGTGAACCGCCTCCTCGGCCGGTTCATGTCCGACATCGGGCGGATCGTCGACGCGGGTACGCCCATCACGGTGGCCGACCAGGGCTTCGCGGGGGTGGCCCCGATGCCGCCGTTCGTGCTGCTCGGCCTAGTGGGCCCGGCGATCGCGCTGCACAACGGCGAGACGCTCGCGGCAGCGTTCCCGGAGCGCTTCTACGTCTCGGAGAACCTGCGGCGCGTCGTGAACGCCAAGAAGTCGAGCTTCTACACCTTCGCGCCCGAGGGCATGGTGGCTGACCCGTCGGTGCTGGAGCTCTACGAGACGCCGCAGAACCCGGTCGTGCTCACAGCCGAGCAAGTACGTGAAAAAGTACTCGCCGGCCTTGCCGAGGAATCGCGGATCATGCTCGACGACGGCATCGCCATCGCCGCGCAGGACATCGATCTCGCGATGATCACGGGCGCCGGGTTCCAGTTCTGGAACGGTGGACTGACGCCGCTCCTGGACCGAGCGGGGGTCGCCGAGAAGGTCACGGGCGCCCGGTTCCTCCCGCCGGGGGTCGCCAGCCTGCCCACCTGACCTGCGGGTACCCCGTCTGTCTTCACGTGCTGGACGAGCACGAGCACGAGCACGAGCACGAGCGTGACGGGCCCCTCGCACCCATGCGATCTGTCGTTGCGTCGTCGCTTGCGGACTGCCGCGCGTGGCAGCTGCTCA
>CAJDWP010000113.1_pt1 | contig 11731 bp, 11 predicted proteins | sample 7391631 | NCBI WGS metagenome assembly CAJDWP01 (sample SAMEA7055740, study PRJEB34461) | soil metagenome | biome: terrestrial ecosystem; feature: Peninsula; material: soil | place: Antarctica | collected 2016 | reverse complement strand
CGAAGGACCGCCGGGACCTCGCCGCGACGATGCGAGCCCGGATCGACCCCGCCGCACCCCCGGTGGCCGGCGGCGAGGATCCTCGCGGGAACGGGGCCGTACCCGCGGACCAGATGCAGACCCGCATCGACGAACTGCGTCGCGCTCTGCGCGCCCACCCGTGTCACCGCTGCCCGGACCGGGAGCACCACGCCCGATGGGCGGAACGATGGTGGCGCCTCGGGCGCGAGACCGAGGGCCTGCGGCGCACCATCGCGAGCCGCACGAGTTCGGTGGCCCGCACCTTCGACCGACTCAGGGGCAGCGCCTGCGTCACATCTACTCCGAGCGAGACTTGCTCGTCGCGGAGTGCCTGCGTCGCGGGCACTGGACCAGCCTCGACCCGGCCGCGCTGGCCGCGATCGTCTCCTGTCTGGTCCATGAGCCGCGGCGAGAGGACGCGGAGGCGTTTCCCCGGCTGCCCCCCGACGTGGGCGGGGCGTTCGAGGAGATGCTGCGTGCGTGGGACGACCTGCGCGAGGCCGAGTCCTCATATGACTTGCCGAGCGGTCCGCAACCCGATGCCGGCATCGCCTGGCTGACCCATCGCTGGGCGCGGGGGCACTCGCTGGACGCGGTGCTGCGCGACGCCGACCTGGCCGCCGGCGACTTCGTCCGCCGCTGTAAGCAGCTCGTCGACCTGCTCGACCAGATCGTCCACGTGGCTCCGGAACCCGCGCTGCGCGTCACCGCGCGGCGCGCTCTGGACTCGGTGTTGCGCGGCGTGGTGGCCGCGGATCGCCTCGACTGACCCCGTACCCACCCGTCCGGGCTGCCGGACGGGTGGCGCACGAGTGGGGTCCGAGAGGGGTGCGGGTCCCCCCGGGGGAGCCGCGGGCCGGAGATCAGTCCAGGCCGAGCGCCGCCAAGACCCGATTGAACTGGGCCGTCAGCCGGTAGGTGACGGCCAGCTCGGACAGCAGACGCGCGTCCGCGACCGACGCGGGCAGCGCATCGTCGAGGAGCGGGATCGGGCAGGAGCGTTCGACGCGCACGACGGTCGGGGCCACGTCAAGGTAACTGCGCGCGGCGAGCAGTTTCGCGCGCTGCGCGCCCTTCAATCGCGCATCGCCGGTGTCGATCACGGCGAGCAGGCCGGCCAGATCCCCGTACGTCGACAGCAGGCGGGCGGCGGTCTTCTCCCCGACGCCGGGCACCCCGGGCAGCCCGTCGGACGGATCCCCCCGCAGGACCGCCAGATCGGCGTAACCGTCACCGCCGCGCACCCCGTACCGCACCTGCAGGTACTCCTCGTCGACCACATCGGCGTCGCGCACGCCGCCGCGCGCCGTGTAGATCATCCGCACCCCGGCATCGCCGGGCGACGGGTCGCGGACCAGCTGGAAGAGATCCCGGTCGCCGGTCACCACGTCGACCCTGCGGCGGCCCTCCTCGCGCGTGGCGAGCGTGCCGATCACGTCGTCCGCCTCGAAGCCGGGACAGCCCACGCGGGCGATCCCAAGCGCCCCGAGCGACGCGGCGATCACCGGCACCTGCGGCGTCAGGTCCGAAGGTGTCTCCTCCTCGTCGACGGTGCCGTCCGCGAGGCGGTGCGTTTTGTACGAAGGCACCGCGTCCACCCGGAACTGCGGGCGCCAGTCGTCGTCCCAGCAGGCCACGATCCCTGTCGGGCGGTGCGTCGAGATCAGGGTGGCGACCATATCGAGGAATCCGCGGACGGCGTTCGTGGCTGGCTCCGACTGGTTGGTGCGCCGGTCCGGCACCCCGAAGAACGCCCGATAGTACAGACCCGCGGCATCCAGCAGCATCAGCGATGGCTGCTCTCTTGAGGTGCTCATCGGGCGAACGTGGCCCCGGCGTCGGCAAGAGCGGCCGTCGCCAGGGTACCGCCCCGCCGGGTGACGGATCGCGCGTGAGCGCGTCGGTCGAAGGACATGGCGCCATGCTCTCAGTCCGTGGGCGTCAGGAAGCTCGCGCGATGTCCCGTCCTGCCGGTCGGCGTGACCCGACGGCGGGGAGCATCTGACACGCAGAGCGTCGGCGTTGACTTCGCCGACGGCTCCGCCGGCGAGAGTTAAATCCGCGTCGCGACGAAAGTGCCACGCCAGACACGCTGTCCGACCTGCGGGAAAGCGCCTCCCCGGCGCGAGGCGGCCGTTTTGACAGCCGAGGAGGCGGGGCTAGGTTTGGCAGCGACCGTCTCGGCGGGCGTCCACACCGTGGCGGCGTTCGGGGCCCCGCACGCCCAGTAGAAAACACCCCTCCCTGGGGAAGGCCCCACCGGCGTGCGGGCCCCGTCCTTCGTCGCTGATGAGGCGATGCGCCGGGGGCGCCGAGGTGATTCAAAGGCGCAGGTAACCTGGCACGCGTGTCTCTTCGCCTCCTGCTGAGCGTCGTCGGGGGGCTGTCGCTGTGGGTCTCCTTCCCCGGGCACTCGCTGTGGCTGGCCGCGCCTCTAGGCGTTGCGCTATGGGCGCTGGCGGCTCGAGACGTCGGCGCTGGACGCGGGGCCGCGTTGCTCGGCGTGGGCGCGCTGGCGTTCATGATGCCGACCCTGTCCTGGTCCGGGGTCTACGTGGGCGTGGTGCCCTGGCTGGGCCTGGCGGGAATCTCCAGCGCCTACTTTCTGTTGCTCGGCGCGCTGCTGGGCGGTGTCCGGGTCCGAGACAGGTCGTTTCCCCTGCTGGTGGGGGCCGGCTGGGTCAGCGTCGAACTGGCCCGCAGCACGGTGCCGTACGGCGGCTTCCCCTGGGCACGCCTTGCCTTCTCGCAGGCCGACGCGCCGTTCGGGCGGGTAGCGTCGCTGCTCGGGGCGCCGGGCGTGACGTTCGCGGTCGCGGCCGTGGGCGGCGCCCTCGCGGTGGCGGTCGGTCGGGTGGCGCGAGCCGGTTCGTTCGGCGACAAAGTGCGTTCGGTCGCGATGCCCCTGGCTGTCGCCGCCGCCGTGACGGTGGTCCCGCTCGCCGTCCGGGTGCCCACCGACGGCCCCACGGCGCGCTTCGTGGCGATCCAGGGCGATGTCCCCCAGGCGGGTCTGGACTTCAACGCGCAGCGCCGCGCGGTCCTGGACGCTCATGCGGCTGTGACCCGGCAGGCCGCGCAGCAACTGCGAGAGGCGGGCGTCCCCCCGCCCGATCTTGTCGTGTGGCCGGAGAACGCCTCCGATATCGATCCGCTGCGTCGCCCGGACGCGGCGGCCGTGATCCGTGACGCGGTAGGTGCCATCGACGCGCCGGTCGTCGTGGGTGCGGTCCTCGACGAACCGCTCGACCACCTTACGACAAGCGGCACCCGGCCCCGTTCGCCGAGTACATACCGCAGCGCTCGTTCTGGCGGCTGTTCTCGGACAAGGTCGACCTGGTTCGCAAGGACTTTGCCGCCGGATCCGACGTCGGTGTGTTCCGTGTACCGCGGGCCGGGGGAGCGCCCGACATCACGGCCGGGGCGAACATCTGCTTCGAGGTCGCGTACGACGACCTGGTCCGCGACGGCGTCCGTGACGGGGCGAACGTGATCATGGTGCAGACGAACAACGCCACGTTCGGCCTCACGGACGAGTCGGTCCAACAGCTGGCCGTCTCTCGGATCCGGGCGATCGAGCACGGCAGATCCGTCGTGCACATCAGCAACGTCGGCGTGAGCGCGCTCATCACACCCGACGGCGTCCCCCACCTGACGACCAGCCTGTTCGAGCCCGCCGTGCTCGCCGACGCGCTGCCCTTGCGTTCCGAAACAACCCTCGCCACCCGACTCGGCGACGTTCCCGCGCTGCTCGCCGCAGCGGCCACCGCCGTGTTCGCGGGTCGCGGCGCGTGGCCCTGGCTGCGTCGCCGCGCGATGCGACCAGGCGCAGGCGGGCCCGCCGTAGACTGACTTGGTCACCCGACCGGCCACGAAGGACACCCATGCCCGCGTTCCGTCGCTCCCGCCAGCAGGCCGCCCCCGAGCTGGAGCGTCCGCCCCTGGATCACGTGCTCATCCTCATCCCGACGTACAACGAGCGCGCAAACCTCCCGACGACGCTCGAGCGGATCCGTTGCGCGGTGCCCGCGGCTGACGTGCTGGTCATCGACGACAATTCTCCGGACGGCACGGGAGAGGTCGCCGACGAGATCGCCGCGCGGGACAGCCAGGTGTCGGTTCTCCACCGTCACGGCAAAGAGGGGCTCGGCAAGGCCTACCTGGCAGGTTTCCACTGGGGACTGGAACGCGGGTACGACGCCCTGATCGAGATCGACGCGGACGGATCCCACCGCCCGGAGCACCTGCCCACGCTGCTCGCCGCCGCCGAGAATGCCGACGTGGTGATCGGATCCCGATGGATCCCGGGCGGATCCGTCGTCAATTGGCCGTGGCACCGCAAAGCGCTGTCCGTGGGCGGCAACGCATACATCTCGGTCCTGCTGGGGATGCCCGTGCGCGATGCGACCGCCGGCTTTCGCGTCTACCGCGCCGACGCGCTGCGACGGATTGGACTGGACCACGTGGAGTCGCATGGCTACTGCTTCCAGACCGACCTGACCTGGAAGGCCGTCAAGTCCAGCCTCAAGATCGTGGAGGTCCCGATCACGTTCGTGGAGCGGGAGGTCGGCGATTCGAAGATGACCAAGGACATCGTCCGGGAATCTCTGATCAACGTCACCGGATGGGGCGTGAAATACCGTGCCGGGCAAGTGAAGTCGTTGGCCAAACGGATTTCGGGCGCTCGGTGGATTCACCCGACTGACTAGGCCGACTCGTCAGGCCCTTCAGGCGAGGGAGGTGGCCCATGCGACGGGGTCAGGCGGTGCGCTTCGTCTTGTCCCCGCGGGAGGCGCGAAGCTTTTCCAGCCGCTCCTCCAGAAGTTCTTCGAGCTCGGCGATGCTGCGGCGCTCCAACAGCATGTCCCAGTGCGTGCGCGCCACTTTGCCGGGTTTGATGTCGGGCTCCGGCCCGTCGACGAGCTTGCCCTCCTGGCCGCAGCGGCACTCCCACGTCGAGGGAACGTCGGCTTCGATCGAGAACGGCAACTCGCTGATGTGGTTGTTCGCGCATACATACTTGACGATCTGCCGTTCGGATAGGACGACGTTGTCGTCGGTCTCCATGCTCAGCGCGGACAGGTTAGTACCTCGCAACGAACGCTCCGCCATCGCCCCTCATCCTCCGTCACCCGTACGTTCACCCTCGGTGCGCCAACCCATCGGTTGTCTCCACCACTTCTAACCACCAGGGCGCGTGCCTTGTTCCCCTCCGCGTCGCCGTGGCGGCGTTGTGGAGTCTGGCTCCGTTGGGCGCCAACTGTTTCCGATAGAGGTCGTCCAGGCTGCGTGCCAAGCTGCATACCCGTCGAATCCCGCACGGGCGCGTGACGGGCGGTGGGGTCGACGCAGTTCGGTCAGCGTATCGGGTCCTCGCGGGCCCGGGAACCAGCCCGAGAACCTTCGGGCGAGCCGCAGCGCGTGCGCGGGTCGGGACACGTGCGCGGCGAGCGCTCGCGTGGCTCAGCGCATTCGCGAGGTTTCGGCCGCGAGGTGGCGGGTACGGGAGTAGTGACTGGGGCGTTGACCCCGGGCGCCGTTGGCGGATCGCCGCGGCGTGATCACGCGGCCGGCGTGCGCCGGTCATGATACGAGGAGAAAACATGGGACTAGGCGACAAGATGCGCAACGCGGCGGACAAGGCCACCGGAAAGGCGAAGGAGGCGGCCGGCAAGGCCACCGACAACGAGCGCCTCGAGGCAGAAGGCCAGGGCGACCAGGCCAAGGGCAGCGTCAAGCAGGCTGGCGAAAACGTCAAGGACGTTTTCAAGGACTGACCCGATCCAAGGGGGCCCGTCGGCGAGCGATCGCGGCGGGCCCCTCGCGCTGTCGCGGTCGGCCGGATGGTTCCTCGCGCCCACTACTCGCGCCAGCCATTCGCGTCGACTACTCGACAGCGTCGGCTATCCCGTCGAGGATCCCGGCGAGGTGGTCCGACGTGCATCGACGGTCGGTGTCGGGCAACTCCGCGGCCGGGTTGAGCCACCAAAAGTGGAGCGTGACCCGGCTGGTCAGCTGATCCAGCTGGTCGAGGTCGATCCGCAGGCGCCACCCGGACGCCTCCGGCCCCGATGAGAGAGAACCCAACTCCAAGCTCTGTCCGCGAACGAACCGGGTGACCTCTACCGGGCAGTCTCGCTCTTCGTCGGTCGAGAAGGCTAGACGCTCGACGAACTGTTGACCGACCTCACGCAGCAGCTCGTCAGTCGGCGCGCCTCGAAGGACCCCGGTGGCGTCCATCTGGGCATGGCGCGTCGGATCGGTGATCGCCGTGAAGATGTCCTCCGGCGCCGCACGGACGATTCTTTGCACGCTAAGGGTCGCAGCAGGGACACGCATGGTGATCAACTTACGGCTGGTCGGGCGTTCAGGACAATCCGCCCACGAACGTGGAGTTTCACTCATTAACCCGTGACCAGCAATAACGAGATCGATCCACCCGAATCCGCTTTCTGCAGCGGGGTTTTGATCGGTCAGTCGGGTGTGAAAAGCTCAACGGCACAGGTGACGGTCCTAGGGCAAAGCATCATCGGCCCTTGACGCAAGTCATACCTAACCCGACGTCAGGGTCGTCGCCGCATCTCGCAGGCGTACCGCGAGCTCAGCGGGAGGCGTGCGACGATCGCGCGGTGACCACACGCGCCACCGCACCGCAGGACTCGCCAAACGCCGCTGACAGCCACGACCTGATCCGCGTGCAGGGCGCGCGCGAAAACAACCTGAAAGACGTACATGTGACGATCCCCAAGCGTCGCCTCAGCGTCTTCACGGGGGTTTCCGGGTCCGGCAAGAGCTCCCTGGTGTTCAGCACGATTGCCGCCGAGAGCCAGCGGATGATCAATGAGACGTACAGCGCGTTCGTGCAGGGCTTCATGCCGACTTTGTCGCGACCGGACGTCGATCACCTGCAGGGCCTGACCACGGCGATCATCGTCGACCAGGAGCGGATGGGCGCCAACCCGCGTTCGACCGTCGGTACCGTGACGGACGCCAACGCCATGCTGCGCATCCTGTTCTCCCGCCTGGGCCGGCCGCACATCGGTGGCCCGCAGGCGTACTCCTTCAACGTCCCGTCGGCCTCCGGCGGAGGGTCGATCACCGTGCAGCGCGGGGACAAGACCATGGCGCAGAAGGCGACGTACTCGATCACCGGCGGCATGTGCACACGCTGCGAAGGCCGGGGATCGGTGAGCGACTTCGACCTCGCAGCCCTGTACGCAGAGGACCTCTCACTCAACGGCGGCGCTCTCGTCGTCCCCGGCTACAGCATGGACGGCTGGTGGGGGCGCATCTTCCGCGGCTGCGGACTCTTCGACCCGGACAAGCCGATCAAGACGTACACCAAGCGCGAGCTACACGACCTGCTCTACAAGGAGCCCACCAAGGTCACGATCGAGGGGATCCACCTCACTTACGAAGGCATCATCCCCAAGATCAGGACGTCGATGCTCGCCAAGGATCCCGAGGCGATGCAGCCGCACATCCGGGCCTTCGTCGGACGGGTCGTGACCTTCCAGATCTGCCCGGAATGCTGCGGCACGCGGCTGGCCGAGGGGGCGCGATCGAGCAAGATCGCCGGAAGCAGCATCGCGGACGTCTGTGCCATGCAGATCACGGACCTCGCGCAGTGGCTTCGCGAAGTGACGGACCCAGCGGTTGCGCCGCTGCTCACGGCGTTGCAGCAGCACCTCGACTCGTTCGTCGAGATCGGGTTGGGATACCTCTCGCTCGACCGCCCGTCAGGGACCCTCTCCGGCGGGGAGGCACAGCGCACGAAGATGATTCGTCACCTCGGGTCCGCGCTCACCGACGTGACGTACGTGTTCGACGAGCCGACGATCGGTTTGCACCCGCACGACATTGCCCGGATGAACGACCTCCTCCTGCAGCTGCGCGACAAGGGCAACACCGTGCTGGTCGTGGAGCACAAGCCGGAGATGATCGCCATCGCCGACCATGTCGTCGACCTCGGGCCGGGCGCCGGAACTGCCGGGGGAGAGGTGGTGTTCGAGGGCACCGTGGAGGGGCTGCGGGCCGGCGGCACACTCACGGGCCGGCATCTGGACGACCGCGCGCGCCTCAAGGATTCGGTGCGGGTCTCCACGGGCGTACTGGAGATCCGCGGTGCCGCGACGCACAACCTGCGCGACGTCGACGTCGACGTCCCGCGCGGCGTGCTCGTGGTCGTGACGGGCGTCGCGGGGTCGGGCAAGAGCTCGCTGATCCAGGGATCGGTCGCGGGTCGCAAGGGCGTCGTGGTCGTCGACCAAGGCGCGATCCGCGGGTCGCGGCGCAGCAATCCGGCGACGTACACCGGTCTGTTGGACCCGATCCGCAAAGCCTTCGCCAAGGCCAACGGCGTGAAGCCGGCGCTCTTCAGCTCGAACTCGGCGGGGGCCTGCCCGCAGTGCAACGGGGCGGGCGTCGTCTTCACCGACCTCGGCATGATGGCGACCGTGTCGAGTACCTGCGACGAATGCCAGGGCAAGCGGTTTGACGCTTCCGTGCTGGAGTACACGTTCGGTGGCAAGGACATCAGCGAGGTGCTCGGGCTGTCGGCGGCACAGGCGGCGGCGTTCTTCGGCGAGGCCGAGGCCCGCACGCCGGCAGCCCACCGGGTCGCCACCCGGCTGGTCGACGTGGGCCTGGGGTACCTGACCCTCGGCCAACCGCTGACGACGCTCTCGGGCGGCGAGCGGCAACGGCTCAAGCTGGCGGCGCAGCTGGCGGACGCAGGCGAGGTGTACGTATTGGACGAGCCGACGAGCGGGTTGCATCTGGCCGACATCGAGCAGCTGCTGGCCCTGCTCGACCGACTGGTCGACGCCGGCACGTCGATCATCGTGGTCGAGCACCACCAGGCCGTGATGGCGCATGCCGACTGGATCATCGACCTCGGCCCGGGCGCAGGTCACGATGGGGGACAGGTCGTGTTCGAGGGCACGCCCGCGGAGCTGGTGGCGTCGCGCTCCACCCTGACCGGCGAGTACCTGGCGGCGTACGTCGGCGCCTAGCGAGGCGATCCGGGGCGCGAAGATGCCCGGGGCGCGAAGACATGGAAGACGAGGGGTACGCCCAAAAACTGTTCGCGATCCTGACGAACCCGCTTCCCGAGGAAATCGATCCCGAGGATCCGTACGGTGAAGGTGAGGACGGAATCGACCGCTATAACGGCTTCGGTCGAGACGTCTGGGTGGAATCCGTACAGGTCGTCGACGGCGAGTATGGAGCGGAGCTCGTGGTGGAGTTCGCGCCGGCGCCTGACTCGGCTCCGGACGCGGTTGATCCGCGCTGCGGGCCGGTGCGGCTCCCGTTCGATGCGCAGTGGCGCGAACTGAGCGGCTACGGCAACCCTGGGGCGTACGCCCCAGCCGTGGCACGTGAGGTCGAGATCGCCGATTCTCAACACGTCGAACGCTTGCTCGGTCATCCGCCTGGCCATCTGGAGGGCGATCAGGATCGGGCGGTGTTGCCCAGCCGGGCCAGGCAATGGCAGCTTCTCCTCGACGCCTTGAGGCATCTGGGACCCGTACGACAGGTCGGCCCGGAGAGAATCGAGCTTGATCATTCGGGAACGGTGGTCACTGTTCTCGTCAGTGCCGACCAGTGGGAACAGGTGCTTATCGAGCACGCTTGGGGCACTGTCGACCTGTACTTCGCTGAGCTGCTCGATCCCCGGCAGGAAAACGAGACGTTCGTGGTCCTCTACTGGCAGCGCGTCGTCGAGCACGCCCGTGCCGAAGACCCCGACGCGCAATTCAGGTGGGACGCGGGCCGCCATGGTGGCGGCTGCGGTGCGCTCTACTAGAGCGCGTCTCCCAATGTTGAATGCGTTGTTCGCCGATGATCGTGTTCATGGTGCGTCTGGGACAGATTTCCGATGAGTTCTGGGCGGTTGTCGAGCCGTTGTTGCCTCGGTCGGGCGGGAAGGCTGGGCGGCCGTGGGCCGATCACCGGCGGATGCTGGAAGGTATCTGCTGGCGGTATCGCACGGGGTCGCCGTGGCGTGATCTGCCGGTCGAGTTCGGTCCGTGGCAGACGGTATGGAAGCGACATTTCCGCTGGTCAACGGATGGGACATATCAGCAGATCTTGGAAGCGGCGCAGGACGCGGGCCTGGTCGAGGAAGGCCCCGATGCCGATGTGGAGCAGCTGCTGTCGGTGGACTCCACGGTGGCGCGGGCGCATCAGCACGCAGCCGGTGCCCGCCGGGACTCCGCCACCGTGGAGGACCTCGGGCCGAGCGGGGTCCACACAGGGGGCTCAGTCGAATCACAAGAATGTGCCCGTCGAGCCAGTTGACCATGCTCTGGGCCGGTCCCGGGGCGGGTGGTCCACCAAGATTCACACGCTGGCTGACCAGTCCACCTGCACGGTACGGGTACGGCTCACGCCCGGTCAGAGCGGCGACAATCCGCAGCTGCTGCCCCTGCTGGACGAACATCGCAGCACTGGCCGCGGCCGCCACTTGCGTCTGCTCGCCGACAAGGCCTACTCCCACCCGTCCACCCGGGATCAGCTGCGCCGCCGCAAGATTGGGCACACGATCCCGGAGAAGTCCGATCAGATCCAGCGACGCAAGGCCAAAGGAAGCCGGGGCGGCAGGCCGCCTGCTTTCGATGCTCAGACCTACACGAAACGCAACACCGTCGAACGCGGGTACCTACGCCTGAAGCAATGGCGCGGCATCGCGACCCGCTACGACAAACACGCCCTGGCAGCGCGTCGTCGAGCACGCCCGTGCCGAAGACCCCGACGCGCAATTCAGGTGGGACGCGGGCCGCCATGGTGGCGGCTGCGGTGCGCTCTACTAGGCCACCAGGCCGGCCAGGACGGGAACCGCCTCCGCGGGCGGCGGCAGCTCGCCCATCGCGGTCGCGATGCGGCGCGCAGATGCGGCGTACGTAGGAACCTCCAGCAGCCGGGGGATCTCCGCAGCGGCACGCGCAACAGCTGCCGGCCCCATCCCCACGGTGAGCCCGGCCCCCACCGACGCGACATGCTCGCCGTTGACGACCTGGTCGGAGGTGAAGAGTGGCACGACCAATTGGGGGACACCCGCTGCCAGGGCGCCCATGGTCGTGCCGAATCCGCCGTGCCCGAGCATCGCCGAGGCGTGGGCGAGGACGGCATCCTGAGGCCACCATTGCGTGACGAGGGCGTTGCACGGCAGTGGTCCGAGGTCGGCAGGGTCGAGCTTCCGTCCGACGGTCAGCATGACGCGCGCATCGACATCAGCGAGGGCGTCCAGCGCTGCACGGAACACACCGGCAAAAGGGGGCAGCGATCCGGTGACCGAGCCGAACGTGACATAGATCAACGGGGCGTCTGGATCGCCCCAGTCGGGCAGGGGGTGACCGCCGGTGATCGGCGGCGGCGGTTCATGGAATCGCATGAAGTCGTCCGCTTCAGGACGGATCTGGCCGGTCGCGTTGTCGAGAACCTCCGGCACCAAGCTGAGAACGGTCTCGGCGGCGAGCGCGTCCGTCATCCGCCCCGCGCCGAGACCGGCGAGTCGACCCAGTTCCTCCATGGGGTCGCCGATGGTCTCGGTGAATCGAGAAACGATCTCGTGCATGCCGATGCAGACATGCACGTGCGGCACGTTAAGGCGCTCGGCGGCGGCAAGCGAGGCAAGCTCAGCGGACTCACGGATCACCACGTCGGGCCGCCAGCGCTCGACCGTCTCGATCAGCGACGGCAGCCCAGC
>CAJDWP010000054.1_pt1 | contig 11767 bp, 13 predicted proteins | sample 7391631 | NCBI WGS metagenome assembly CAJDWP01 (sample SAMEA7055740, study PRJEB34461) | soil metagenome | biome: terrestrial ecosystem; feature: Peninsula; material: soil | place: Antarctica | collected 2016 | reverse complement strand
AAGTAGCAGGTGCCGGCCCCTCGTGCCAGTTGCCGGGACGAGAGGCATCTCGTCCCCCTCGAGTGCAGGATTGGACCATGAGGCCCCAGACGCGTGAGACACGCGCGGACCGGCCCGGGTCGTCCCGTTCGGTCGGCACTCGGGCCGCCATCCTGGACTACCTCCGCAGCGCGCGCGAACCCGTCGGCGTGGCGCGAATCTGCGACGCCTTCGGGCTCAATCACACGGGCGTACGTCGACACCTGGCCAACTTGCGTGACGCAGGTCTGGTGACGCAGCACGTCGCCGCGCCGTCCGGCCGGGGGCGCCCCACCCTGGAATTCGAGGCCACGCCCGGAGCGGACGAACCCGAGCTCGAGGACTCGCAGCGCGATCTGATCCGTCTTCTGCTGGAGATGGTGACGACCGGCGAGAATGCCCGAGTTGTCGGCCGGCGGGCCGGGGAGCGCCTGGTCGCCGGTCTCGACCTGGGTCAACGCGCGCGCCCACCGGGACCCGGCGACACGCTCCGAGCCGTGCAGGATGCCGCGCGCCGGATGGGATTCGAGCCAACGCTGCAGGTCGGTCCGGACGGTACGGAGGAGGTCCTGCTGCGGCACTGCCCGTTCTCGGACGGTGCCACGCTCGAGCCCCAGGTGGTCTGCGAGTTGCACCTGGGCATGACCGAGGGAGTGGCCCGCGCGATGGGCTCGGCGGCGCGACTTTCGTTCGTTTTCGCGGATCCACACGCGGCGGGCTGCCGAGTGGTCGCGCGCTGAGCCGCTCCCACTGAGCCGCTCGCACTCTTGTCCGTCGGCCTCGGGACGAGCTGTTCCGGTCACTGACCCCGGACGACGATCGTCGGAACCGTCGACATCTGCGCCAGTTTGCGGCTCGTCGAGCCCAGCAGAAGCCCAGCGAACCCGCCGCGTCCCCGGCTACCGACGACGATCAGCGAAGATGTCTTCGCCGCGTCGGTCAGGGCGTCGATGGCTTTGGCCCGCGAGACGACCGGCTCGATCGTCACACCGTCGGTCCCGCCCACTTTGCTGAGCGCCTCCTCGATGTCCTCTCGGCCTTCCTCCAACAGCTCATCCTCAGTGAGGGTAAGCGCGAGGATGCTCGTCATGCGCATGTAGGCTTCCACGTCCACGGCGTGCACAGCCTTCACCGGCACCCCGAGGGAGCGCGCGCTGTCGACGGAGAAGGCGAGCGCCCGCATCGAGTCGTCCCCGATGTCGATACCCACGGCAATGCCACCCAGGTGCGGGGGCTTGGCCTCGTCGGGCACGATCGCCACCGGGCCCGTCGCGTACGTGACCACGTCGTCCGAGGTCGAGCCGAGCAACATGCCCGCGATCGCGCCGACGCCGCGGGTGCCCACCACGACGAGCGCGGCATCCTTGGACGCTTCGACCAGGATGTGCGAGGCCGTCCCCGTGACCGCCACGGCGACGACGTCGAGCTCTGGGCGCTGGTCCATGAGGCGCTCGCGCTCGATGTCCAGGTGGTCCTGGGCCACCTTGCGCAGGCTCTCGTCGTAGTCCGCCGAGTCTTGACGCGAGACGCGGGAGGGGAACGGCCGGACGGTTCCGACCAGCGTCAGACCCTTCCCGATGCCCGAGGCCCACGTGGCCGCCCACTCGACGGCGGCGCTCGCCGGACGCGATCCATCGGAACCTACGACGACTCGATCGGCGCTTCGAACGGCTGTGCTCATCGTCCCTCCCAGGATGCTGGTGCAGGCCCACAACCCTGCATGTCCGGTCAGCTTACGACGCTGAACCCGAACGAAGGGTCACTTAATCCTCAGTTCGTCGAGGTCTCGGCCCAGCCGACGCTGCCAGGCGCTACCGTCGAGCCAGCCTGTATGAGGTTCCGAGAGAAGTGAGGTCGGCCGTGCGTGAGTCGCCCGTCCCAAGGTCCGGGTCCGAGTCGTCGCAGTTGCGAGGCGGGCCATCCGCGCTGGAGGCAGACGGCGCGGCCGACGGGTTGGTTCTCGCGGTCGACATCGGGGGTACGAAGATGGCCGCGGGGCTCGTCGACGGGCGCGGATGCGTCAGCGGGCGGGCTACGGCGGCCACCCCGGCGCAGGACGCGCCGGCGGTGCTGGCGGAGGCCATCAAGCTGGGCCGGTCCGTCTGTGACCTGGCCGAGGTTTCGCCTGTCGCCGTGGGCGTCGGGTCGGTGGGGGTGATTGACGGGCGCGGAGTTATCACGCAGGTGACGGACGCGCTGCCTGGCTGGGTCGGTACGGACGTGGCCGGGGCGTCGCGGGAGGCCTTCGGTGTGCCCTCCTTCGCGATCAACGACGCTCACGCGTACGGGCTGGGTGAGGCGCGTTTCGGCGCCGGTCAGGGTGTGTCGAACCTGCTGGTCGTGGTAGTCGGAACGAGAGTCGGCGGGGCGCTCCTGCACGATGGCCGGCTGCTCGGCGGTGGGCACTTCGCCGCCGGGCAGTTGGGGCACTTGCCCGTCCCGGAGGCAGCCGGGGTGATTTGTCCGTGTGGCAGGGAGGGTCACGCGGAGGCGGTCGCGTCGGGTCACGGGATCGTGTCGGAGTTCCGGCGCGCGGCCGCCGCGCGTGGCGCGGGCGACCGGCCCGACTACGCGGTCGACGACGCGCGGTCGGTTTCTCAGAAGGCCCGGGAATTCTCCGCGGTCGGGGAACTGGCGAAGGCCGTGTTGAATCGTTCGGGTCACGCGCTCGGCCGGTCGATCGGGATGACACTCAACGTGTGCGACCCGGACCTGGTGATCCTCACCGGCGGTGTCGCAGAGAACAGCGCGGTGTGGGCTCAGGGTGTCGCCGCGGGCATCGCGCGCGAGGCGCTGCCGTGGGTAGCGGATTGTCGTGTCTCGGTGGCCCGTCTCGGCGCGGACGCGGCGCTGATCGGGGCTGCGGCCAACGCCCGCGATCGCGCTCGACGCTCGCCGTCCGGCGCAGGCTGAGCGCTCCGGACCGCATGGCGGACGGTGGCTATCCGCGGCGGGCGAGCCAGCCCCGCAACCCTTGGGGGGCGTCCGCCTCGTCACGACGGGGGCGGACGGCATCCACCCCGGCCTCTTCTTGGGCCTCCTCGCGCGCCGCCGCGACTTCGGCAGCCTCGCTTGCGGCGATCGGCCGGGTGAGCAGTGCGCCGTCACGGACCAGGGGATGGTCGTCCAGACGCGGGGTGATCGTGCCGATCTGGCGGGGCACCGGAGGATCTTGGCGTCCCTGGGAGAGCTTGCGTGCTGAGTCGGTGAGCGCGGAACCACCGTCGATGAGCCCGGGGAACATGTCGTCGCCCGAAAGGTAGTGCCACACCGTGTTCGCCACGGCGAGGAACGGAACCGTGAACAGCGCGCCCGGGAGCCCGCCGATGAAGCCACCCGTGGTCACTCCGAGGATCACCGCGAGCGGGTGCAGGCTCACGGCCTTGCCCATGAGGTACGGGCTCAGCAGGTTGCCCTCCAACTGGTGTACGGCCAGCACGATGATCAGCATGGTCACCGCCACACCGACACTCTTCGTGATCAGCGCCACGGCGACCACGAGTACCCCCGACAGCAACGCTCCCAGGATGGGAATGAAGCACATCACGAAGACCATGGCCGTGAGTGGGAGCACGAACGGGAGCCCGAGCAGCCACACGCCTGCTCCGATGCCCGCCGCGTCCACGCCGGCGACGACGATCTGCATCTTGGCGTAGGTCCCCAGGGTCACCCAGCCGCGCCGGAACGCCTCGTGTACGTCGCGGCGGTACCCGCCTGGCAGCCGCTCCACGAACCAGCACCACAGGCGATCGCCCTCGGCGAGCATGAAGAACGTCGCGACCAGGGTGAGGATCATCCCGGTGAGGAATCCGGTGACCGACGATCCCGCCCGCAGCACCTCCTGCGTGAGCACCCCCGAGTTGTCGGTCAACCATCCCTGCACCTGGTTGAGGCCCTGCTGGACCTGCTCGTGGCCCACCGGCAGCGGCGAGTTCACCAGGAGGTCCTCCAGGCGCTGCAGCCCGTCAGCCGTACTGAAACGCAGCCCGGTCACGCCGTTGACGAACTGTGCGCCGGCGACCCAGATCAGCCAGCCCAGCGCACCGAGCAGGACGAGGAGGCAGACCCCCGCGGCACCGTGACGAGGTACATGCAGTCGGTGGTTGAGCAGGGTCTGCACGGGCATGAGCAGGCCTGCGAGCAGCACCCCCAGCGCGACCGGCACGAGCACGGCGGCCACGAGCGTGAAGACCTGCCCGAACAGCCAAACGGTGGCCGCGAGGAGCAGTGCCGTGCCGCACGCCCACCAGAGCAGTCGCAATCGGTCGGACGCGGGCCACGCCGAGTGGGGCTGGACCCCTTGCGCGGCGGTCCGCGCGTTCGTGCCGTCACCGGTCATGGCACACACCGTACGGATGTGGTCTCCTCCGTGCGACTTTGCCGATCGGGCCTCGGCCGGAAGTAGACTCGGCCATCGCCGGGGCGAGATATCGCCCGCGACACACACCGTCCTCCCACGAAAGGCCTCACCATGCCCGGACGTAGCTACCGCCTCCTGGAGATCGTCGGCACCTCTGCCAACGGGGTGGACGAAGCGATCACCAACGGCATCGCCGACGCCGGCCAGGAAGGACGCCAGCTCAACTGGTTCCAGGTGGTCGAGATCCGCGGCCACATTCAGGACGACGGGGTCGCGCACACCCAGGTCACGATGAAGCTCGGCTACCGGGACGTGTGACCGGCAACCTTGCGCTCCTCGCTCTTCGGAGCGGGCGCGAACGGCGCGCGTCAAGAGCGAGTCGAACCGCGCGCGTCAAGAGCGAGGGGCCAGGACCAGGTTGTCGATCAGGCGCGGGGGCCCGACGCGGACGGCCAGCGAGGCCAGCGCCCCGCGGCCGGGCGCGACGTGGTCCAGTTCAGTGAGCGTGTCGACGTCGGCGACGCTGACGTAGTCGACCGCCGCACGCGGCTCCGCGTCGAGTACGCGCAGCATCTCCCGCCGCAATGAATCGCCGCTGGCCTCGCCCGAGCTCCAGGCGGCGTCGGCGGCGTGCAGCGCGCGGATCAGTACGCCGGCCGCCTCGCGGTCGCCGCCCAACAGGTAGGCGTTGCGGCTGCTCATCGCGAGCCCGTCGTGTTCTCGGACGGTCGGGCAGATCACCACCTTGACCGGCATCCCCAGGTCGGTCACCATCTTGCGCAGCACGACACACTGCTGGGCGTCCTTCTGCCCGACGTAAACGCTGGCCGGTTGCATGGCGTTGAGCAGGACGTTCACGACGGTGGCGACACCGCGGAAGTGCCCAGGCCGGGAGGCCCCCTCGAGCACCTCGGTCACGGAGCCGACGTCGATGTGGGTGTCGAAGCCTGAGGGGTACACATCTTCGGCCCGGGGTGTCCACACCAGATCGCAGCCTTCGGCCTCTAGCACGGCGAGGTCGTGGTCGAGATCGCGCGGGTAGGTCGCGAGGTCCTCGGCCGGCCCGAATTGCTTGGGGTTGACAAAGATGGACGCCGCCACTTGGCCGTGCTCGGCCTTGGCCTGCCGCACGAGGCTCAGGTGCCCCTCGTGCAGGTAACCCATCGTCGGTACGAGGGGCAGCGCGTCGAACGGCGCCACTGTGACGACCCGCCGCAGCTCGGCCCGGGTCGTCACGACCTTCACGCGACCTCGTTGTCGGGCGCGGCGGGTCGCACGAGTGGCCCGGGCAGGCCCGCGAGCGCCTCGGCGAGGATGCCATCCTCGATGCGGGCGCTGTGGGCATCGGTCGGGAAACGCGCTTCCCGCACGTCGCTCGCGTACTCCTCCAACGCCGCGACGACCTGCTCGCCCAGAGTGGCGAATCGTCGGGTGTGGCGGGGGAGGAACTCGTCGTACAGGCCCAGAATGTCGTGCCAGACCTGCACTTCCCCGCCGCAGTCGGCCCCCGCGCCGATCCCGATGGTGGGGATGGCAAGACGGTCCGTGATCTCCCGGGCGAGCGCCGCGGGGACGAGCTCCAGGACGACGGCCCACGCGCCGGCTTCTTGCACGGCGAGCGCGTCCTCGACGAGCTGGCGGGCCCGCGCGGCGTCCTTGCCCTGCACTCGCAGACCCAGCTGGTGCACCGATTGCGGCGTGAAGCCCAGGTGCGCCATCACTGGAATGCCGGCGTCGACCAGGCGTCGGATCACCGGGGCCTGTGAGACGCCGCCCTCCAGCTTCACGGACTGGCAGCCACCCTCGGCCATCAGCCGACCCGCGGAGCGCAGCGCGTCTTCCTGCGTGGCGTAGGTGAGGAACGGCAGGTCCCCCACCACGAGCGGCCTGGTGGAGCCACGCAGCACCGTGCGCAGGTGGTAGACCATGTCGTCCAGCGTGACCGGCAACGTCGAGTCGCGGCCCTGGACGACCATGCCGAGCGAGTCCCCGACGAGGATCAGCGGGATGCTCGTCTGGTCGACGAGACGTGCGCTCGTGTAGTCGTACGACGTCACCATCGTGATCTTCTCGCCGCGTTCCTTCATGGCGGCGACGTCGGCGAGACTCACCCGCACGGGGTCTCCTCGAGGTCGAAGGAGTCGAGGCTGTCCACGCCAAGGCTTGCCGCGGAACGGCCCGTGGGGTCGAGGGTCGGGTCATGCAACGTGGCGCCCTTGAGGGCGTGCGGGTGATTCTTGTCGCGGATGACCTCGACGATGCTGTTGTCCCGGGGGTCGATGAGCACCACCTTCGGATGCCAGTCGCTTGGGACAGGCGTGAGGATTTGCTGGTACGCCATGATGATCACGAGGTCACCGGCCTGCACGAGGCGGGCGGCGGCGCCGTTCAGTTGGATCTCGCCGGAACCGCGGCGTCCCGCGATCGTGTACGTCTCCAGGCGCGCCCCGTTGTCGATGTCGACGACTTGGACTCGCTCGAAGGGTTCGATCCCGGCTGCGTCCAGGAGGTCTTCGTCGACGGTGATCGAACCGACGTAGTGCAGGTCCGCCGCGGTGACGCGGGCGCGATGAATCTTGCCGCTGACCATGGTCTTGAACTGCAACGTAGTGATCCTTCCGGGTCACGGGATGTGGCGTGGGGGATAAAACGGCGGTGCCTGCCCGGCAACAGCTCGAGGGCCGGTCGAGGTACGTCCGGGAAGGGCCGGTGCCAGGCAGAGTACGGGAGGGCCGGGGCGTGACGTGACGTGTGTGTGACGGGGACGGTTCGGGTAGGAACTCCTCGTGACGCAACTGCTCGTGACGTGCTGCTCGTGCGATGCGGTCCAGGTGTGGACCTCGGGTGCGCCGGATCATGATCAGACGCGACGACGGTTACCGGTCGGCCTGCATCTTATCCAACGAGCCCGGGCGGCGAGCATGCCGGGGGTCACATGAGTGATCTCACAAAGCGGGCCGGATGACTGCCGCCCACCTCAAGCAGATCACCCAGCGGTTCTACTCGGACGTCTTCCACCATGAGCTCACCGACGCGCAGATCGACGAGATTCTCGCGGGCCGGTGATCCTCTCGTACCGTAGGGGCATGCTGATCGAATTGTCCGGGCGTGTTCCTCGCATCCATGACGCAGCCTGGGTTGCCCCGACTGCGACCGTCATCGGTTCCGTGGTCATGGAGGAGAGCTCGAGCGTCTGGTACGGGTGTGTGCTGCGCGGCGATCGCGACACGATCACGATCGGCGCGGGCAGCAACATCCAGGACGGCAGCGTGCTGCACACCGACCCCGGGCTGGAACTGCGGATCGGGGCGCACGTCACGGTCGGGCACATGGTGATGCTGCACGGCTGCCAGGTGCGTGACGGCGCGTTGATCGGCATCGGCGCTCGCGTGCTGAACGGCGCCGTGATCGGGGAGGGGTCGATCGTCGCCGCGGGGGCTGTCGTCGGCGAGGGGGTGGTGATCCCGCCGCGCTCGATGGTGATGGGTATCCCGGGCCGGGTGAAGCGGGAGCTCGACGACGCGCAAGCGGGGGCGGGCCGCGCGACGGCGGAACGTTACGCGGGCTTCGCCACCGAGCACCGCGCGGCCCTGGGGCGCGGGTCCGGCACCTGAAGGTCGATGGCAGGGAGCCGACCGGCTCTCAGACCGCCGCGAACGTCGGGGCGTGCCGCTCGTGCCGCTCATGCCGCTCCGGCGAGGAGGATGTCAGGCGGAAGCGATCGCCTCGCCCATCCGTTCCACGCACTCGGTGAGGATCGCCCGCGACGTGCCGAAGTTCAGCCGCGTGTGATGCTCACCGCCGGGGCCGAACGCCGGCCCCGGGTTGACGGCCACCTTCGCGTGGCGCAACAGCCAGGCCGAGGGATCCTCTCCCTTCAAGGCGTCCACGCCCGTGAAGTCCAACCACGCCAGATAGGTTGCCGCCGCTGGCACGTAGCCGATCCCGGGCGCGGCCGCGGACAACGCCCCCACGAGGTAGTCGCGGTTGCCGCGCAGGTAGACAAGCAACTCGTCCAGCCACGGTTCGCCCCGCTCGTAGGCGGCGATCGACGCCTCGATCCCGAGCGTGGAAGCGCCGTGCAGGACCATCCGGTTGACCTGCGCCAGCACCCGAAGGTCGCGGTCGTGGGAGAACACCAGCTGCGCGCACTTCAGGCCAGGCGTGTTGAAACCCTTCGAGCTGGCCAGCAGCGTGATCGTGACCTCGGCGGCCAGGTCGGACACCGAGGCGGTCGGGACGTGCCGCCCGTCGTAGACGAGCGTCGCGTGGATCTCATCGGAGATGACCCGAGCGCCGTACCGCTCCGCCAGCGCGCAGACGGCGTGCAGCTCCTGCGCGCTGAACACGGCGCCGATCGGGTTGTACGGGTTGCACACGATGATCCCGCCCGCGCCGCGCCGGAACGCGTGCTCGATCGCCTCCAGATCGAAGTGGTACGCGGCGTCGTCGCGCAGCATCGGCACATACACTCCCCGCCGGCCGGTCAGGTGCAGGACGTCGAAGAACGGCATGTACGCGGGGACGGGCAGCACGATGTCCGAACCGGGCGTCGTGAAGTGGTTGATCACCAGCTCGACGCCCCGCAACACGTCGGGGATCTCGCGAATCCGCGCGGGGTCCACGGCCCACCCGTACCGGCGCTCACACCAGGCCGCCGTTGCGCGCGCCAGGCGACCGTCGCGGGTCTCGTAGCCGAACACCTCACGCGCGGCCGCTTCCCGCACCGCCTCGCCCACCGCGGGGCACGTCGCGAAGTCCATCTCGGCGACCCACAGCGGCAAGATCTCCGGGTCGTGACGCGTCCACTTCATCGTGTGGCGGGCGCGCAGCTGCGCGGGGGTGAGAGTGACCGGCATGGTGCCAGCCTGACCCGTTCGTCCGGGCCGTAGCAAGCCCGTAGCAAGCCGCGTGCAAGCCCGGAGCAAGCCGCGTGCAAGCCCGGGGCCCGCGGCCCGGGTGGCCTTCGGTGCCCGGACGCGGCTTTCGTTGTGTTCCGTCGTCCGGGCGTCGAGGGTACGGATGCCGGCCAGAAGTCGATGCTACGAACGAGGCCCCGCCACCGGAGGGTCCGTACGACGCAAAGACGAGGAAGAGCATATGCCCCCGCGCTGAAGCTGGAATCCAACATCTTCCAGCTCGACCGTTTCCAGAACGGCTATTTGCTGCATTCCTACGTGGTCGGCACCAGCGCCCTGCAGGACACCGACCCGGACCGAAAGGCCTTCCTTGAGGCCGTCGCGGCGGTAGACGACAATCTGGCGAACTTCCCGCCGCTGACGCTGGACAAGACGCGCGCGGCGCTCGCGAGCATCAAAGAGAACGTCGGGGAGTTGAAGGCGTCCGACGCCCAGGTCGTGGCACTCGCGCAAGCCGGCAAGCAGAAGGAAGCGGTGGATGTGGCCCTCGGCCGGTCGGGGACGGCCGTCAACGACGCCGCCACGGCTGCGAGCCAACTTCTGGAGGCCGTCGACGCGCAGGCGGCCGCGGCGAATGACGAAGCCAACGCCGCAGGCAGTCGGGCCGCCGTCCTCGTGGCGGTGATCGGCGTGGTCGCGGCGATTCTGCTACTCCTGCTGGGTTGGCGTATCGCCGAGGCCACGCGTGTGTCGATGCGCGACGTGCTCGGTCAGGTGGGCCAGGCGTCCAGCTCCGTCGCCGCCGCCTGTGAGGAGCTGTCCACCACGTCCGCGCAGATGGGAGCCAACGCGCAGTCTGCCTCGCGTCAGCTGAGCACCACGATCGAGGCGGCGCGGGCCGGTGAGGCCGGCAAGGGCTTCGCGGTGGTGGCCAACGAGGTGAAGGATCTCGCCCAGGAGACCGCAAAGGCGACCGAGGACATCTCTCACCGGGTCGAGCAGATTCAGGTGGACACGCAGGCCTCGGTGGCGGCGATCTCCCAGGCGCTTCGTGCTCTGACGCCCGAGCGCTGGCAACCGTCAAACCGGCGAGGCACCCACGAGGCACGGCGCAGGTTCGCGTGCACTCGGTGGTGCAGGATCACTCCTGCCCGCCGAGCGCACGCACGATGCTGTCCGGGACCGCGATCAGCCCGCCCGCGGCATCCAGGCAGGCGCAGTCGATGGTGGCGGTCAGCACGACCTGGCCCGCGCGCTCCAGGCGCTGAGAGAACCGCAGCCGGTAGGCAGATTCCAGGACCGCCTGGGAGACGACCTCGAGCACGTCGCCGAGCCTGGCCGGCTGGCGGAACTTCGCCTCCAGCGAGTGCACCACGATGAGGACCCCGGACGCGTTCAGCTGCGCGACACCCTGACCGCTGGCCTGCAGGTACTCGGTGCGGCCCCGCTCCAAGAAGTGGAAGTAGTTCGCGTAGTAGACGACCCCGAGACTGTCGGTGTCCTCGTAGTAGACCTTGAAGGACACCCGGTGCTCCGGGGTACCCGGCGGGGGACTGCTCGGCCGACCGTGAAGCCGGCTTGGGGGCACGCTCACGTGCTCACTGTAGGCGGGGGTTCGCGTGCTCCAGGGGTTCGCGTGCTCCAGGGGTTCGCGTGGCCCAGGGGTTCGCGCGGGTTGGCACGCCCGGTGGGGGCGCACTCAACCGGCGATGTCGCCGAACTGGTACGCAGACCGGGTCTTGGCCTGGCCGACCATTTGGGGCACGAACACCCCGAACGCCAAAGAGATCGAAAGGGCCGTCTCCCACAGGAGCCGCTCGGCCTCCTCGGCGTCCAACCGACCGGGATACTCCACGACGACCGGGGCGAATGCGTTGTAGCCGGCCGCGGGACGCAACGCGTCGCCGCCGTCCTCGTCAAAGGCGCGCAGCTCCAAGTCCTCGCCGGGCACGTCGCTGGCGATCCCGATCATCAGGTGTCGCGGCCCCGTGTGGTCCAGCTCGTCGGCCAGGCATTCCAGCAGCACGATCGTGTCGGACAGGACCGACTCGACGTCGCTGAGCATCACGTGTGAGGGTCGGGCCGTGTCGTCGTCGAGGCAGCCGCTGCGCGTGAGCGCCACCGACAGCAGCCCCTGCGCGCCGATGCCCACCCGATACTCGAACCGCCGCTGGGCCTCCAGGTCGAACTGCGCCACCGCCTCCTGGCGGCTGCCGAAGGTCGCGAATTGGGCTAGACCGGGGGTGAACGGGAAAGGGCCTGCGGGGAAGGCCCCGGAGTCGAAGGCGCTGCCCACGACCGGACGAAGCTCGGCAGGCTCTGAACCACCCCGGACGCGTGTCAGCCGGCCGACGCCGATGACCCAGGCCCGGGTCTCCACGTCGAGGCGGTCACGCGTCGCCGCGAATTCGGCGCCCAGACTCTGATCCGACATCGACGTGGTCCGCTCCTCCTGCTCCGGCCCACGCGCTTCGAGAGGTGCCGCGACCCGAATCCTTCGGATCGCACGAAGCGGGCGACGGGTCGAATC
>CAJDWP010000072.1_pt1 | contig 12017 bp, 10 predicted proteins | sample 7391631 | NCBI WGS metagenome assembly CAJDWP01 (sample SAMEA7055740, study PRJEB34461) | soil metagenome | biome: terrestrial ecosystem; feature: Peninsula; material: soil | place: Antarctica | collected 2016 | reverse complement strand
ATACGGGAATCCGGCGGAGCCGGGACGCAGGGACGCGTAGGGTCCGGCGGCGGCGAGCGCGGGGATGGCGACGAGCGCGTTCTGCGCGAGGGGGTAGCGAGCCAGGATCTTCGGAAGGAGCGTCCGGGGTGGAGGCGCCGAGGGTTCTCTATGCGGGTTCATGGGCTCCCCGGTCGGGTCGGTGACGGGCGGGTTCCGCGCTCCGGCTCCAGCGGATGACGTTGGCGCCATAGCGATTTCGTGCCCTTCATGCTAGGCCGACCGGTGGTCGTCCCCACCAGGACGGCGTTTCGGGCCGATCCGGGCGGCCCCGGTCGCCCGACCTCGTCCGTTCCGGCGGCGCGTCGATTGCCGCGCCTCAGGCGGATGGTGTATTCCGTTAGAGTTCAGGGAAAATCGATGAAAGAGGCCGCCCGGTCTGCTGACGCGGAAGGTGCTGGTCGTGACGATCATGGTGCTGACGTTGCTGGTCACTGCCCTGGCAGCGCCGGCCGTCGCGTGGCTCATGGGCCGGCGGGACGTGCTCGACGTGCCGAACGAGCGATCCTCGCACGTCGCCCCCGTGCCGCGCGGGGGAGGGCTCGCCGGGCTGGCGAGCCTGGCCCCCGTGAGCGCGCTCGTGGCCGTGGCGGGCCACAACGAAATCCTGCCGCCGCTCGGGGTGGCGGCCGCTCTGGGCTTCGTCGGTCTGCTGGACGACCACGCGGTGCTGCCTCCCATGCCGCGCTTGACGGCTCAGGTCGTGGCGGGTGGCGTCGTCGGAGCCTGGGCGGGCGGCCCGGCCGCCGCCGTCGTGGGGGTGTTCCTGATGCCGGCGGTCGTCAACATGGTGAATTTCATGGACGGTATCGACGGGATCAGCGGGGTGCATGCCGCGCTGTGGGGTCTGACGACGCTCGTCGTCGGCCGCTCGGACGGCTCGGAGACGTTGATCGTGCTCGGCGGGGTGACCGCGGGCATCGGGCTCGGCTTCTTGCCGTGGAACATCCCGAAGGCGCGGCTGTTCCTCGGCGACGCGGGTAGCTATCTGCTCGGCGGCCTGATCGGCTCCGGTCTGCTCGTCGCACTCGTGTTGTGTGTGCGCGGCGACCTGCCTGTGGGCCACGTGGCGGCGATGATAGGCGCTGTGCTTCTCTACTTCGTGGACACATCGGGCGCTCTGGTGAGGCGGGCGCGACGACGGCAGAAGCTGACGCAGGCGCATCGCGAACACGTCTACCAGCGGCTCGCCAACGAGGGCGGCTACAGCCACGTCAGGGTCTCTCTGGCGATGCTGGCCGGGGAGGCAGCGGCCGTCGCGGCGTTGTGGGTGTCCTGGCCGCACGGGCTCGTCGTCGCCGCGGCGGTCGCGTTCCTCTACGTGTTGTCCCCGCGCCTGCTGCGCGTCGAGCCGTGAGCGACACAAAGGGCCAATCCGCAACAAGCGGTCAGCGGTCGAGCGGCCGGTTGTATGGCGGCCCGCTGCGGGTCGGCATGGTGACGCAGTGGTATGACCCGGAGCCGGCATCCGCCGCGCAAGCAGGTGTCATCGCGCGCGCTCTCGCGGCCCGCGGCGCGCAGGTGGACGTGCTGACCGGCTTCCCGAACTACCCGACCGGCGCGCTCGCGGACGGCTACCGGGTGCGGCCGTACCAACGGGAGGTCCTTCGCTCCATCCCGGTGCACCGCGCCCCCCTGTGGCCGAATCACGATTCCTCGGGCGCCCGCAGGGCCGCGAACTTCCTGAGTTTCTCGGCGGGCGCGACGGCAGTCGCCCTGACGCGCTTCCCCAGAGTGGACGCGTGCCTGGTGCACTCGACGCCCGCCACCGCCGCGCTGCCGGCCATGGCGATGAAGGCGTGGCGGGGCATCCCGTACGTCGTGCACATCCAGGACCTGTGGCCCCAGACCGTCCTCTCCTCGGGCTTTCTCGGCGAAGACGCGGGGCGTCGGGTCGAGGCGGTCCTGCACCGGATGTGCGACCGGGTCTACGCCGGCGCCTCGGCGGTCGCGGTGACCTCACCCGGGATGGCCCCGTTGATCGAAGCCCGAGGAGTGCCCGCGGCCAAGCTCCGCTGCGTGTCGAACTGGGCCGACGAGCAGGTCTTCTCCCCCCAGCGGCCGGATCTCGACTTGGCGGCACGCCTCGGTCTGAACCGGCCCTTCACCGCGATGTACGCCGGGAACTTCGGTGAATACCAGCGCCTCGACATCCTCGTCGAGGCCGCCGCCGCGTTGGTCGACCGGCCCGACATCGGGGTGGCGCTCGTCGGGGGAGGGGTCGAGGAGAGTCGGCTGCGTGAGCGGGTCGCCGCGAGAGGGCTCACCAACGTCACGTTCGTGCCCGCCCAGCCGTATGCGTCGATGGGTCCCGTTCTGGCGCTCGGCGACGTGCAGATCATCAGCCTGGCGGACCTGCCGCTCTTCCGGACGACGCTGCCCAGCAAGCTTCAGGCGACGCTGTCGGCGGGGCGCCCGGTCGTGGCCGCGCTCGTGGGGGACGCGGCGGCGGTGGTGGCCGCCGCCGCGGCGGGCCCCGTCGTCGCACCCGGAGACCCTGCGGCTCTAGCGGACGCGATCCGCGCGACGGCCGACCTGGGTCTCGAGGAGCGGGAGGCCCGCGGGCGGCGAGGGCACGCGTACTACCGACAGCACTTCAGCGAAGACGTCGCGTGCGAGGCGCTGCTGGGACTCTTGATCGAGGCGGCGGCGACGGGTCGCCGTTGGGAGGGCAGGGAGCGATGACCGAGCGGTTGACCGTCGCCGTGGTGGGCGCGAGCGGTTTCGTCGGGGGCGCGGTCGCCGCCGAGTTGGAGCGGCGCGGGCATGCGGTCCGACGGCTGAGCGCGCCGCGACAAGCCGCCGCGGACCCGACCCGTGTCGACGCGAGCGTCGGGGATCACGACGCCCGGACGTCGTTGCTCACCGGCGTCGAGGAGTTGGCCGGGCTCTTGGCCGACGCGGACGCGGTCGTGAACTGCGCGGGCGACCCGGACGCGTCCCGTCGCGACGTGGCCGCCCTGTTCGCGGCGAACGCCCTGGTGCCCGGAGTCGTGGGGGCGGCGGCGGCGGCTGCCGGCGCGGCTCGGTACGTGCACGTGAGCAGCGCCGTCGTGCAGGGTCGGCGTGACGTTCTGGACAGCAGCGAGGACGTCGACCCGTTCACGTCGTACGCGCGTTCGAAGATCGCGGGAGAACAGTGGGCGCGCGCGGCGCGGCCGGAACACACCGTCATCTACCGGCCGCCAAGCGTCCACGCCGCCTCGCGCCGGGTGACGCGGCTGACCGGGCGGATCGCGCGTTCGCAGCTCGCCTGCGTCGCGGCGCCAGCTGACTCACCGTCCCCGCAGACGCTGATCGAGAACGTGGGCTCCGCCGTCGCGTTCCTCGCCGTCTACGCCCCCGACCCGGACGAGCCTCCCGCGATCGTGCACCACCCTTGGGAGGGGCTTAGCACCGCAGGGCTCCTGACCGCTCTGTCAGGGAAAGTCCCGCGGACCGTGCCGCGCGCGCCGGCCCGCGCCCTGGTCCGCGCGATGGAGGTCGCAGGTCACCGGGCGCCTCCGCTGGCCGCGAACGCGCGGCGTGTCGAGATGATCTGGTTCGGGCAACCGCAGGCCCGCAGTTGGCTCCAGGACGCCGGTTGGCGGCCGCCCGCCGGGCCCGAGGCGTGGGAAGCCCTCGGACGGCAGCTCGCCCTGCTCGCGTGAGTGAAACACTCATGAGAGCCGATCATGGGCCCCGATGTGGCCCGGACATCGGGCCCGGACATCGGGCGGACATGGGCCCGGACATAGGCCCGGTCATGGGGCCTGGAAGGACGGGTACGCGGCGGGATTGCGTCTGGCCGGCGCACGGTCGTCCCGGGACGTGACGAGTCATCGCCGCCCGTCGCCGGAGTAACCTACCCAGGAGGAACCTGACCGACCTGATCGTTCTCCGCCCCTGCCTGAGGAGGGACCCGTGCCGCCAGCCGATTTCGTGCCGTTCGCGCTGCCGGACATCGGCGAGGCGGAGATCGGGGCGGTCACCGACGCGATGCGCTCGGGATGGTTGACGACCGGCCCCCGGGTGGCGGCGTTCGAGGAGGAATTCGCACAGTTCCTCGGTGGAAGCCTGACGGCGGTGGCGGTGAACTCCGCGACCGCCGGCCTGCATCTGGCGCTCGAGGCGTGTGGAGTGCGGCCCGGCGACGAGGTGCTCGTGCCCGACTGGACGTTCACGGCGACGGCCGAGGTGGTGCGGTACCTGGACGCCGAGCCGGTTATCGTGGACGTCGACCCGGTCCGGCTCAACATCGACTACGCGGCCGCCGAGCGCGCGATCACATCCCGTACGACGGCGGTGATGCCGGTGCACTTCGCGGGGTGCCCGGTCGATCGGGCGGCGACCGCGGACTTCGCCGCGCGATACGGGCTGAAAGTGGTCGAGGACGCCGCGCATTCCTTCCCTGCGCTGTCGCGTGGCGAGCTGATCGGGCGGGGAACCAGCGACGCGGTGGTATTCAGCTTCTACGCCACGAAGACCATGACCACCGGCGAGGGCGGCATGGTCGTCGTGAACGACGAGTCGATGGCGGCACGTGTCCGGACGATGCGGCTGCACGGGATCAGCCGGAACGTCTTCGACCGATATCGCAGCTCCGCGCCGAGCTGGTTTTACGAAGTCGTCGACGCGGGATACAAATACAACCTCACCGACCCGGCCGCCGCCATGGGGCGGGTGCAACTGCGGCGAGCCGAGGAGATGTGGCGGGCGCGACGGGCGCTCGCGGACCGGTACCGGGAGGCGTTCGCGGATCTGCCGGTCGAGTGCCCAGCCGAGGCGGGCCTACCCGGGGAGCCGGAGGGTTCGCGGCATGCCTGGCACCTGTTCGTGCTCCGCTTGAGTGACGACGCGCCCCTGGGTCGGGATGAGTTCATCGAGGCCATGGCGGCGGCCGGGGTGGGCTGCAGCGTGCACTTCATCCCGTTGCACCGGCATCCGTACTATCGGGACCGGTACGGATTGGTGCCCGAGTCGTTTCCGGTGGCCGAGCGCGAGTTCGCCCGGGCCGTGAGCTTGCCGCTGTTCTCATCGATGACCGAACAACAGCGGGAGAAGGTCGTGGCGGCCGTGCGAGAGGTGTTGTCGTGAGCGAGAGGACGCTGCGCCTGGTCGGGGCGGAGGAGCGTCGCGCGCGTCCTTCGCGGAACGGATGTGACTCCCCACACGTCAAGCGGGCGTTCGACGTCGTGGTGGCCGGGGTTGGCTTGGCGATGTCGGTGCCCGTGCTGGGTGTCATCGCAGCGGCCATCGCCGCGGAGAGCCCCGGCGGAATCCTGTTCCGGCAGGAGCGGGTCGGCCTGGAAGGGCGCACGTTCCGGATCCACAAGTTCCGCACGATGCGCGCCGAACACGACGGATCGCTGGTCAGCATCAGCGGCGACGCGCGGGTGACTCGGGTGGGTCGGATGCTGCGCAAGACGAAGCTCGACGAGCTACCGCAGCTATGGGACGTGGTCGTGGGCGACATGAGCCTGGTCGGCCCGCGACCGGAAGTGCCCGTGTACGTGGCCCAGTGGCCGGCTCGGCTGCGCAAGGAGATCCTGTCGGTACGGCCGGGCGTCACCGACCCGGGCAGTATCGCGTTCCGCAACGAGGCCGACGAGCTGGCGGTCGCCGACGATCCGGAGCGGCACTACGTCGTCTCGATCCTGCCGCGCAAGGCGGCGCTCTACGCCGCGTACGTGCGGGAGCGGACCTTTACGGGCGACTTGCGCATCCTTGCGGACACGGCCGTGGCGGTCCTGCGAGGTTGACGCCGGTGATGATGTCGCGGTGCGCATGAACGGCGCGGAGGAACCACAGGGGCCACCGGGCCGACTGGCGCGGCTGCTGTCCTTGGGACGTCTCGGCCACGGGGGTTCCGGCCGCCACGTGGCGCATCTGACGGCTGGGACGGCGATCGCGCAGGTGATCATGCTGGCCGCCCAGTGGGCGTGCGGGAAGTACTACGACGACACCGACTTCGGAGTGTTCGGCAACCTGATCGCCTTCGCGACGATCGTGTCGATGATGGCGACGCTGCGGTTGGAGATGGCGATCCCGCTGGCGGCGCAGGAGGACGAGGCAGACGACCTGGCGCGGTTCACGCTCGTGTGCGCATCGGTGGTGTCGGCGCTGCTGGTCGCCGTGTCGCTGCTGGTGACCGTGGGCGTGGGAGCGGTGCCGTCGGAGTATCGCCTGTCGGTGCAGATCGCTCCGTTCATCGTGTGGGCGTCCGCCGGGTTCGCGGTGCTGCGGGTGTATCAGAGCCGGCGGGGGCAGTTCCGGCAGATGAGCGACGCCAACGTGGCGGGGACCGCCGCGACCGGCGTCGTTCAGGTGGGACTGGGCGCGGCGCGGATGACGCAGACGGGTCTCGGGCTGGGTTACGGGCTCGGGCGCCTGGTGTCGACGGTCATGATGATCCGGCGCAGCGGGATGCCGGTGCGTGGGACGGTGCGGGGCTCCCTCGTCCGGCAGTGGTCGCAGTTCCCGACGTGGGTGCTGTTGCCCGCCGTGCTCAACGCCGCCACGGTGGGGGCGGTGACGCCGTACGTGACCGCGTTGTACGGGGTGGCGTTCGCGGGGCAGTTCAGCTTCACGCAGCGGCTGCTGACGGCGCCGGCCGCGTTGCTGGGACAGGCGGTGGCGAGCGTGTTTTATGTGCGCTTCGCGGAGCTGCAGCGAAAGGAGCAGGATGCGGCGCCGGCCATGGTGCGCTTGGCGCGAGTGTTGCTGGCTATCGCGTTGGTGGTGTTCGTCCCGGTCACGCTGTTGGGACGCGAGGCGTTCGTGTGGATCTGGTCGGGCCCGAAGTGGGAGACGGCCGGATTGATCTCGGGGGTTCTGGCCCCGTGGCTGATGATGAGCTTCGTGTCGTCGCCGCTGTCGGGCTACGCGACGGTGAAGAACGAGGTTCGGCGGCTGTTCGCGTTGGCGTGGCTGGAGGCGGGGGTTCGGGTGCCGGCGTTGGCGCTCGGCGTGTGGGTCGGCGGCCCTCTGCTGGGCGTGCAGGCGTACTCGTTCGCGGGGCTGGTGATCTGCGTGTACTGGACCCTGTGGGTGATCCGCTTGAGCGGGGCGACGATGCGTACGGCGTGGGGCGTGGTCACGGTCCCGCTCGTAGTGGTCCTGGCCGCGTGGGGGTTTTCGCAGGTCGGTCGCGAGGTGCTGGGGGAGGGCCCGTACGTGGTGGCGTCGTTGGCCGCCTGCGTGCTCGTGGTCGCGCTGAGCGTCCGCGGGGTGCTGCGCGCCCTGCGCGCCTGAGGAAGTCTCGGTCAAGTGCAGGGGCAACCATGTCAGCACGTGGGTGCCCCACCTAGCGCGCTTGCCGGTGGGGCCACGCGAGAACGTGTCACAGGGGCGCTCGGTCCGGAGCTGATGCCTAGGTCCCGGTGAGTCGCCGGTGGGCGGACAGCTGCGCCTCGCCGAAGGGCAGGGCCAGGTCCCTCGCATCCAGGTCGTCGGGGTCGAGTTCGGCTTCGACCGCGTCGATCAGCTCCGCGGCCGTCAGTGGACGGGGTGTCGCCTCCACGGGGGGCGTCTCCGTCGGCTCGTCGCCGGCCAGGCCCAGGTCGTGCATCTTGCGCGCGGTCACCAGCACCCGGGTCTCGAGGGTGCCGACCAGGGAGTTGTAGGTCTCGACGGACCGCCGCAGGGAGGATCCCATCCGGGTCAGGTGGCCGCCGAGGGTGCCCAGGCGCGCGTACAGCTCATCCCCGAGCGCCAGCAGCTCCCGCGCGCTGGAGGTCAGGGCATCCTGCCGCCACGCGTACGCCGCGGTGCGCAGCAGCGTCAGTAGGGTCGCCGGGCTGGCCAGCACCACCTTGCGGGCCGCGGCCGCGTCGTATAGCCCGGGGTCCGCCGACAAAGCGGCGGCCAGCATCGCGTCGGCCGGCACGAAGCAGACCACCAGCTCGGGGGCGTTGGCGAAGGCCGACCAGTACCGTTTGCCGGCCAGTTCGTCCACGTGGCCGCGCAGCGCCCGCGCGTGCTCCCCCATCAGAGCGGTCCGCTCCTCACCGCCGATCCCGTCGGCCTGCGCGGCGAGAAACGCGGCCAAGGGCGCCTTGGCGTCGACCACCAGGCAGCGCTGCCCCGGCAGGTGCACGACGAGGTCGGGTCGCACGGCCTTGCCGTGCGAGGTCACCGCGGTGACCTGCTCCTCGAAGTCGCAGCGCGGGAGCATCCCGGCGTGCTCGCAGACCCGGCGCAGCTGAGCCTCCCCCCAGGCGCCGCGCACGGTCGAGGAGTTCAAGGCGCCGGTGAGCGCCGCCGTCTGGGCCCGGAGCGCGCCCGTCTGGGCGCCCACCTCGCTCAGGCGCTCGGCGAGCGAGCCGTACTGCTCGACCCGGTCGCGCTCCAGGAGCCCGACCTGCCGCTCGACGCGCGTCATCGCGTCGCGCAAGGGCGCGAGCGCCGCCGCCACGGCGCGGTCGTCCTCCCGCGAGCCCGCCACCAACTCCAGCCGGTCGGCCAGGTCGGCCTCGCGATGCGCGAGCAGATCCCGCTCCCCGCGCAGCTGCGCCTCCCGCGCGCCCGAGCGGCCGGTCGCCGCCAGCCACGAGAACGCGGCCCCCACGGCGGCGGCAAGCAGCATCAGGAGCGTCAGCAGCGGCCACGAGGTCGTCATGGGAAACAGCCTGGCATGGAGAACCGACAACGCTGTGACCTGTGCAGACAACGCGTACGCGCCAGCGGTCGACGATCCGACGACGCCCGCCGCCCCGTCGGCGAGCTCTCGGCCAGTCGTCGATGAACCGTCGATGAACAAGGGTGCGCACCCCGGTAGACTCCCCGCCTGTGGCCCTGGAGATCGGAATCGTCGGACTGCCCAACGTCGGCAAGTCCACCCTGTTCAACGCGCTGACGAAGAACAACGTGCTCGCGGCGAACTACCCGTTCGCCACCATCGAGCCCAACGTCGGTGTCGTGCCGCTCCCCGATCCACGGCTGCACATCCTGGCCGAGATCTTCGGCAGCGAAAAGATCCTCCCCGCCACAGTCTCGTTCGTGGATATCGCAGGCATCGTGCGCGGCGCGAGCACGAACATCCGCGAGGCCGACGCGATCTGCCAGGTCATCCGGGTCTTCGCCGACGACGACGTGGCGCACGTCGACGGCAAGGTCAGCCCGAAGGGCGATATTGAGACCATCAACACCGAGCTGATCCTGGCCGACCTGCAGACCCTGGAGAAGGCGATTCCCCGCCTCGACAAGGAGGCCCGAGGCATGCGGAACGACAAGAGAGCCGCCGAGACGCTCGGTGCGGCGCTGGCCGCGCAGGGGGTGCTGGAGGCGGGCGACACGCTCTACGCCAAGGCGGCGGACGCCGGGGTCGACACCGAGGCGATCCGCGAGCTGGGCCTCATGACCACCAAGCCGTTCCTGTACGTCTTCAACGTCGACGAGGATCAGCTGACCGACGCGGCTCTGCACGCCGAGCTGTCCGCGCTGGTCGCTCCTGTCGAGGCGATCTTCTTGAACGCGAAGCTGGAGGCGGACCTGGCCGAGCTGGACGACGCGGAGGCCGCGGAGCTGCTCGAGTCCGTCGGAGTGAGCGAGCCGGGCCTGCACCAGCTGGCCCACAGCGGATTCCGCACGCTCGGACTGCAGACCTATTTGACCGCTGGGCCGAAGGAATCGCGCGCCTGGACCATCCGCTCGGGGTGGACCGCCCCGCAGGCCGCCGGCGTGATCCACACCGACTTTCAGCGCGGCTTCATCAAGGCGGAAGTGGTCTCGTACGAGGTCCTCGTCGCGGCCGGGTCGATGGCGCAGGCGCGGGCGGCCGGCAGGGTGCGCATGGAGGGCAAGGAGTACGTGATGGCCGACGGCGACGTAGTGGAGTTCCGCAGCGGATTAGCCTCGGGCAGCAAGAAGTGACAATGACGGCGGAGGACGCCAGCGGAGCAGTTGACACCGAGGCGGATGGTGATGTTCGCCGAGACTCCTAGCTGGACGGTCGCCTGGGGAGATGTGGCCGCCTGGGTTGGCGCTCTTGGAACACTCGGCGCGGCCTTTTGGGCCGTCTTTCTTTTCAAGCGCACTCTCAAAGACGGTGAGCGAGCGCAGGCGCGACTCCTTGCTCCTGTTGGAAGGGCTGTGCCAGTCCAAGCGCTTCCAGGCACACCGACCCAACCCGAGAGTGCTGGGACGCAGGACCTCCTGGGCTTCGGGGCTGATGGACGGGCTATTGTGATCGCCGAGGCGTACATGGCTAAGGTGCGACTCGTTTCGACAAGTGAAGAAGCGTTCTCAGGCCTTAGTGCCTCGCTGCTTATGGAAGACGGACGTGAAGTGGCGTTCCCGTTGGGTTTCAGCGAGATCGCGCCGCGTGAAGAGAAGAGCTTCATATACTACTACCCTCCCGGGAATATTTCTGGCTCTATGCGAGTGCGCCTACGGTTCAAAGATGCTAACGGGCAGGCTTGGGAGCGGATCAGCGGCGAGCCGGTGCGCTTGCTTCGGCGAGACCGAAAGTACAAGAGTGCGTCCGGGTGAAAGCCTGGGTTAGTCATTCGATTTGAGCAGGACGTTCTCAAAAACTGTGTCTACGCATCGCCATGTTTGGGCTGAGTCGTAGTAACGCCGTCGAGCTCAAGAGAGGATTACAGTCGAATGGGAAAAAGTGACCAACTCTGTGCACGTTTTGCGCTACGGCAGGATGGACCGCTCGCGCTGCGCTGTATGGCAAAGCGTGAAAAAGAGCCGATAGGCGACGTGGTGGAGTTCCGTCGCGGCTTGGCCTCTGGCGGCAAGAAGTGAGCGATTTCCGGTTTCCGCCCGCCGCGCTGTTCGCGGGTGCCGCGGCCAGTCAGCATCTCCTGGCTCACCGCCGCGCGGTGAGGCCGACGACATTTGTGGCGGCTGCGGTTGTCTCAGCGGCGTCCGGATGGCTTCTCGCGGGGAGCGTGCGGGAGTTTCGTCGTCAGGGCACCGGCTTCGATCCCATTGATGTCGCTGGTGCTACGTCTCTCGTCGTCCGGGGCCCGAACAGGTTGACGAGGAATCCGATGTACGGCGGTCTGACCGGCCTGCTGGTCGCGCATGCGATCCTGCGGCGCTCTGCCCTCGCCGCGCTGCCGGTCGCCGCCTTCGTCCTGGTGATCGACCGCGCTCAGATCCCCGTCGAGGAGGGTGCGTTGAGCGCCAAGTTCGGAGATGACTTCGAGCGCTACCGCAGGTCGGTGCCCCGCTGGTTGGACCGACGCTCGGCGCGGTTCCGCGACCACGCGTAACACTCGCGGCCGGGCGTGTCTCGGCCCGCGGTCGTCGCGGCACGCAGGCGTCAGGCACCGACCAGCCACCGTCGCACCTGGCACTACGCTTTTTCTGTGACCGAGCAGATTAACCAGCGGGAACTGCGCAACGACAGCGGCCGGATCATGCGGGGTCTGGACGAGGGACGCACCTACATCGTGACCCGGCGTTCGGAGCCGGCTGGTGAGTTGCGCCTGCTGCGCCGTCGGCGGTTCGTCGACGCTCGCGCGGTGACCGAGATCTTCCGTGGTGCACCGGCGATCGACCGGGGTCGCTTCCGGGACGACCTTGATGCCATCGTCGACCAGGGCGCTGATCCGCGTGCCTGAGCGCTTGGCCGTGGGCCTGCTGGATACCTCCGTCGTCATCGACCTGCAACGCGTTCAACCCCCTGTCGTTCGGGGTTGAGGCAGCCCGTGCCTACGGAAGGGTGTATGCCGCGGTGCTGGAGGTGGGTCGCACGCCGCGCGGACGGTTCGCAGGCCTGCTCATCGCGGCCGTCGCGCCGCTCGGAGGTAAGCGCTGACGTTGATGACCTGCGCCCGGTGGGTGATTGATGGCCCACCCTCGTGCCGGAAACTGGGCCCTACCTTTCGCTGCGGCGGTCGAGCTGCGCGTGCTGTGCCGCATCGTCCTGGGCACCATCGTCGGGTCGTCACTCGAGTGACGTCGACGCCGCGACGGCCTTGAGGGCGTGCTCGGCGCCGGGTTGGCTGCGCAACGAGGTGCCGAGCGCTTCGAGCCGGCCC
>CAJDWP010000084.1_pt1 | contig 12120 bp, 12 predicted proteins | sample 7391631 | NCBI WGS metagenome assembly CAJDWP01 (sample SAMEA7055740, study PRJEB34461) | soil metagenome | biome: terrestrial ecosystem; feature: Peninsula; material: soil | place: Antarctica | collected 2016 | reverse complement strand
GGCCAGCAAGACCGCCGACGTCCGTCCGAAGATCACCCTTGCCTGCGTGGATTGCAAACACCGCAACTACATCACGAAGAAGAACCGTCGCAACGACCCTGACCGGCTGGAGTTGCAGAAGTTCTGTCCGGCGTGCCGGAAGCACACCGCGCACCGCGAGACGCGCTGAGCTCCGGACACTCCGCAACGACACGCGAGGACGGCAGCCCCGATGGGCTGCCGTCCTTGCGTGTCGGGCGGTCGGATTAGGCTGGGCGCCATGCCTGTGAGCACCGCCTTCTCCGGCCGCGTCTACCCGCCGTCTTCGCCGTGGTCGGTGGGCCGGGAGTCAGTTCGGGAGTTCGCTCGCGCCGTGGGGGCGCGCTCGACGCTTCACCATGACGTGCGGGCGGCCCGAGCCGCGGGGTACGCCGACCTGGTGGCCCCTCCCACGTATGCGGTGGTGATCGCGCAGCGCTGTGAGGCGACCTACGTAGCAGATCCGGACTCGGGGATGTTCTCGTACGAGCGCCCGATCGTCGCCGGCGAGGAGGTCGTCGGGACGCTGCACGTGGAGCGGGTACGCGAGGTCGGTGGCCACGCGATGGTGACGACCCGGGTCGAGTTGGCGGGCGCGCCGGAGGGCAGGGAGTCTCGCCACATCGGTTCGGTGACTTCGACGCTGGTGGTGCGGGGGGAGGACGTCTGATGCTGTCCGTTGGAGCGGTCTCGGCCGGTCAGGAGCTCGGGCCTGTGGTGGTCGACGTGGATCGGTCGCGGCTGGTGGCCTACGCCGCCGCCTCCGGGGACCACAACCGGATCCACTGGGACGAGCGGTTTGCGCGCTCCGTCGGGTTGCCGGACGTCATCGCCCACGGGATGTGGACGATGGGCGCGGCGTGCGCGCTGGTGTGCGATTGGGTGGGCGACCCTGGCGCGGTTCTGGAGTACCGCACGAAGTTCACGGCGCCCGTGGTCGTCTCGTACGACGACGGCGCGCGGATCGAGGTCCGTGGCCTGGTCTCGAAGGTGACGGCAGGCACTGAGGAGGAACCGGGCACCGCGTTGGTCGAGCTCACCGTGACGTGCGCCGGGGAAAAGGTCCTGACGCGTGCCCAGGCCAGAGTGCGGCTGGGTGGCGGGTGACCGGCTTTCCCGGGCTGTTCGGCTACGTTTCTCGTGAGGAGCGGCTCTCATGCGTGAAGACCGTCACGCCCCCCTGGCGCCGCTGACGACGATGCGTGTCGGCGGCCCCGCGACGCGGCTCGTGACGGCGGAGAGCGCCGATGAGCTCATCGAGACGGTGCGCGCCGCGGGGGAGCGGGTGCTGGTGCTGTCCGGGGGGTCGAACCTGCTGGTCTGCGACGAGGGTTTCGACGGCACGGTGGCGCGGGTGGCGAGCCGAGGCGTCGACGTCGACTTGGCCGATCGATGCGGGGGGGTGTTCGTGACGGTCGCGGCAGGGGAAAGCTGGGACGGGTTCGTGGCGCGCGCCGTCGAGGCCGGCTGGGCCGGGGTCGAGGCCTTGTCGGGCATCCCCGGGCTGGTGGGGGCCACCCCGATCCAGAACGTCGGCGCTTACGGCCAGGAGGTCGGCCAGACGATCTGGTCGGTTCGTGTCTGGGACCGCCAGGAGACCGCGGTGCGGAGGATCGCGAACGCCGAGTGCGCGTTCACCTATCGGCACTCGCGTTTCAAGGGCACGAGCCGATACGTCATCCTCGACGTCCTCTTTCGCTTGGACGTCGCCGACCACTCACGTCCGATCGCATACGGTGATCTCGCGGCGGCCCTCGGGGTCGGGCTGGGCGCCCGGGTGCCGCTCGCCGACGCGCGAGCGGCCGTGCTGGACCAGCGGCGGCGACGCGGGATGGTCCTCGACGACGGCGACCATGACACCTGGAGCTGCGGGTCGTTCTTCACCAATCCGATCCTGAGCCGCGCCGAGTTCGAGGACTTGGCGGCGCGGGTCCGGGTCGGCTTCGGCGCCGACGTCGTCCCGCCGAGCTATCCGGCGCACGGCGGGCCGGGCAAGGGCGCGCTGAAGACGAGCGCAGCATGGCTGATCGACCGGGCCGGGTTCGCCAAGGGGTATGGGATGCCCGGGCCTGCGGCGCTGTCCACCAAGCACGCCCTGGCCGTGACCAACCGGGGAGGTGCCACGGCGACCGATGTGGTGGCGCTCGCCCGCGAGATCCGCGCGGGGGTGGTCGAGACGTTCGGTGTGAGATTGACCCACGAGCCGGTCCTGGTGGGACTCGACCTCTGACTCCCGTCAGCCCGTCAGCCCGCGAGCCAGGCGTCGACGCCGCCGAGCAGCCTATTGCGCACGTCGTCGGGCGCTCGGCTGGCGCGGATCGACCCGCGGGCGAGCTCGGCCAACGCCGCGTCGTCAAAACCGTGCACCCTGCGTGCGGTGTCGTACTGGTCCACAAGGCGCGACCCGAATAGCAGCGGATCATCGGCGCCCAGCGCCACCGTCGTGCCAGCAGACACCAGCGCACGCAGCGGCACGAAGCAGTCGGCGGGGTACACCCCGAGCGCGACATTGCTGCCCGGGCATATCTCCAACGCGACACCGTCGGCCGCGACCCGCTGGAGCACAGCGGGATCCTCCACAGAGCGCACCCCGTGCCCGATGCGATCGGGGCGGAGGACATCGAGGGTCTGTCGGACGGCGCCAGCGCCGAGCAGTTCCCCTCCGTGCGGCATGAGCGCCAACTCCGCGCCCCGCGCGATACGGAACGCGGCCCCGAACTCCTCTGTATCACCGCGCCGTTCGTCGTTCGACAGGCCGAACCCGACGACGCCGCCAGGGGCCGCCCCCGCGTATCGCGCCGCGAGCCGTGCGAGCGTCCGCGCGTCCAGTGGGTGACGGATCCGGCTCGCCGCCACGATGATCGCGACCCCGATCCCGAGATCCCGGGAGGCGGCGGTTGCCTCGTCCAGCACGATCTCCAAGGCGGCGATCAGACCCCCGACGTACGGGGCGTAGCTGGTGGGGTCGATCTGTAGCTCCAGCCATCCGGAGCCCTCGGCGACGTCGTCTTCGGCGGCCTCGCGCACGATCCGTCGCATATCCACCTCGGCACGTACGCAGGCCCGCGCGGCGTCGTAGAGCCGTTGGAACCGGAACCAGCCGCGAGCATCGGCGCATTCCGTCAGCGGGGGCGGCCAGTGCGCGGTGAGGGCGTGGGGCAGGCGCATCCCGTGCCCGGCAGCGAGGTCGAGCAGAGTCCCGAATCGCATCGACCCCGTGAAATGAAGGTGCAGATGCGCCTTCGGAAGATCGACCAGGGAGCGGCTCACCCCCTCAGTCTCGTCCACCCCTCGATGCTCATCCTCGAGGGTCTGCCTAGCGCCCCGCGCGGCAGAGATCTGAGGGGTGCTGGCGGGCAGGCCATCTCAAGGCCGTGTCGGGGGACTCGACGCCGCGGGCAGTGGTTGGCCATCGACAGGGCCCGTCACGTATGCTCGTGCACGGACGTTTGACGTCCCAAAGGGCGACGTTTGACGTCCCAAAGGGCAGTGGCTCAACTGGCAGAGCACCGGTCTCCAAAACCGGCGGTTGGGGGTTCGAGTCCCTCCTGCCCTGCGCAGTCCGGTCCCCGGACAGGTGCCGCGCCGCGTCGCGACCGGTTCGGCGGCCGGAAGAGGGACGAGTGGACGCAGTTGCGCGCCACGGGGATCACCCGCGGTCGTGCCGATCAGGTTGAGTGAAGGCGCACAGCGCCGACCGTAGGGGAGTTGAGAAGCGTGGCCGACGACAGCGTGACCAGATCGCGCAGTTCCGTGGCCGCGAACGGACCAGGCGCGGCGGGCTCCCGTCGCGGTGGTGTCCTCTCGGCGGGTCGCTTCATCCGGCAGATCCTTGACGAACTCCGCAAGGTCGTGCGGCCGACGCGCCAGGAGTGGACGACCTACACGATCGTGGTGATCACGTTCGTGGTGACGGTGATGATGATCGTCTTCGGGTTGGACACGGTGTTCACCAAGCTCGTGTTCTTGGTGTTCGCGGGGAGCGGATCGTAACCGCATCGGACGTAGTGATATCGGCGTGCTTTGGCCCTGATGACACCTCCGTGCGGGAGGCCGCAGAGCGGGGCGCCGAGGCCTGCGATCCTCGACCACCAGAGACCAGCCCGTACGTTCCAGGAAGAAGGTCATCCCGTGTCTGATCCGTGGACCCCCGGATTCTCGGCCGCAGAGGCCGGCCGCACCGGTCCGCCTGCCGACGTCGAGGAGGCCACCTCGGGCGAAGCCGCGACGGACGGCCTTGCCGAATCCGCCCCCGGCCAGGACATCGAGGTCGAGGTCGCCCACGATGTCGATGCCGAGGTCACCGACGAGAAAAGCGCTGTCGTCGACGAGATCGCGGTCGAGCCGACTGAGGACGCGGTGGTACACGAGGTCGATGCTGTCGAGGTCGACGCTGTCGACGAGGATGACGGTGTTGGTGCGGTCGATGCTGTCGAGGTCGACGCTGTCGACGAGGATGACGGTGTTGGTGCGGTCGATGAAGACGACGTTGTCGGCGCGACCGACGTGGACGTGGCTCCGACCACCGGCGAATCCGTGGATGACACGGCAGCCGAAGACGCAGCGTCTGACGTGCCTCAAGAGCCTGACGAGGATGACGCGCCCCGAGAGGGTGACGTGGCTGAGGTGCCTGAAGAGGATGAGGCCGAGCAGCCGCCGGACCCGGCCGACGAGTTGCGGCGAGAGCTACGCACCCTGACCGGCGACTGGTACGTCATCCACTCTTACGCAGGCTACGAAAACCGCGTCAAGGCCAACCTCGAGCAGCGGGCGCAGTCGCTGAACATGGAGGACTATATTTTCCAGGCCGAGGTTCCCATGGAGCAGGTCACCGAGATCAAGAACGGCCAGAAGAAGCTGGTCCGGCGGGTCCGGATGCCCGGCTATGTCTTAGTTCGCATGGATCTCACCGACGAGAGCTGGGGCACCGTCCGGCATACGCCGGGCGTCACGGGGTTCGTCGGCAACGCCTACTCGCCCGTCGCGTTGGGCTTGGACGATGTGTTCTCGATGCTCGCGGCGTCCCTGGTGGACGCCGAGCCCTCGGCTGGAGGCAAGGCCGCGCCGCAGGTGGCGCACGACGCTGCGGCGGCGGACTTCGAGATCGGTGAGTCGGTCACGGTCATGGAGGGCCCCTTCGAGACCATGCCGGCGACGATTTCCGAGATCATCCCTGAGACCGCCAAGCTCAAGGTGCTTGTTTCGATCTTCGGCCGGGAGACCCCGGTCGAGCTGTCGTTCAACCAGGTCGCCAAGATCTGAGCCAACCGACCGCATCCCGTCGGCGCGTCCGCGCCGAGTGCAACCGGGTCATCGCCCACGGCGTGGGCCCATATCAGAGAAGGAAGCGCATGCCTCCCAAGAAGAAGGTCTCCGGCTACGTCAAGCTGCAGATCAATGCAGGTCAGGCCACCCCGGCTCCGCCGGTGGGCCCGGCTCTCGGTCAGCACGGCGTCAACATCATGGAGTTTGTCAAGGCGTACAACGCTGCCACGGAGTCTCAGCGCGGCAACGTGATCCCGGTCGAGATCACCGTGTACGAGGACCGCTCGTTCACGTTCGTCACGAAGACGCCGCCCGCCGCGGAGTTGATCAAGAAGGCGGCCGGCGTCGCCAAGGGCTCCGGGGAGCCGCACAAGACGAAGGTCGCAACGCTCACGCAGTCCCAGCTCCGCGAGATCGCGCAGCAGAAGATGGTTGACCTCAACGCCAACGACGTCGAGCAGGCCATGCAGATCATCGCCGGCACAGCCCGGTCGATGGGAGTCACCGTTCAGTGACGCCGACCGTCGGCGAACACCGGCGGTGACACGGTCCCTGCGCATCGCAGCGGACCGGTGGGAGGGCCGCGCGCGGCCCGAAGACCACAACTCCGACACGACACTCCAGGAGACGCAGTGAAGCGCAGCAAGAGTTACCGGGCCGCCGAAGAAAAGATCGGCGACAAGACCCACCCACCGCTCGGCGCAATCCGGCTCGCCAAGGAGACCGCGACCACCAGGTACGATGCCACCGTCGAGGTCGCGCTGCGGCTGGGCGTCGACCCTCGCAAGGCCGACCAGATGGTCCGGGGAACGGTCAACCTGCCCCACGGCACCGGCAAGACGGCGCGAGTCCTGGTCTTCGCGACCGGCGCGAATGCGCAGGCGGCGGAGGAAGCCGGGGCGGATTACGTGGGCTCTGACGACCTGATCGCCAAGATCCAGGGGGGCTGGCTGGACTTCGACGCGGTTGTCGCGACGCCGGACCTCATGGGCAAAGTGGGCCGTCTGGGCAAGGTCCTCGGCCCCCGCGGACTTATGCCGAACCCAAAAACCGGCACGGTCACGATGGACGTCACCAAGGCCGTGTCCGACATCAAGGGCGGCAAGATCGAGTTTCGTGTCGACAAGCACGCCAACCTGCACTTCATCGTCGGTAAGGCGTCCTTCAGCGACCAGCACCTCGCAGAAAACTACAGCGCGGCGATGGACGAGATCCTGCGGCTCAAGCCGTCGGCGAGCAAGGGTCGCTACCTGCTCAAGGGCACGATGGCGACGACCATGGGCCCAGGCATCCCGCTGGATACCTCCAAGACGCGCAGCCTCACGGCCGAGGACGAGTCTTCGGCCTGATCTCCGCACCGCCGCCGGCCATCTCGCCAGCGCGATTTGGCCGTCGGTGCGGCAGGCGTCTAGGCTGGACAACGACCAATGACCGCCGGTTGCCGTTTCGCTTCACGCGATCCGGCCGAAAGCCCCCACGACGGGGCGACCGACGCAGGACGCGAACCACGCTCGGCGTACGTGGAGTGAGCAACGCTCAGTCCCGTACCCTGGTCCGGCTCCCGCGCTCTGTGCACGGGAGCTTTTTCGTGGGCCACCGGTGGCATCCACCATCGAAGGAGGCCTTATGGCAACGCCCGAAAAACAGGCAGCCATCGCCGACCTCGCGGACCGATTCCGCGGGTCCGGTGCGGCCGTTCTCACCGAATACCGCGGGCTGACCGTGGCCCAGCTCAAGGAGCTGCGGGATTCGTTGCGCCCGAACGGTTCGTACACCGTGGTGAAGAACACGCTCACGAAGATCGCCGCCGAGCAGGCTGGGATGACGGCGTTCGAGGGACAGCTCTCCGGGCCGTCCGCGATCGCCTTCATCACGGGTGACGCGGTCGAGGCGGCCAAGACTCTACGTGACTTCGCCAAGGCACACCCTCTGCTCGTCATCAAGGTCGGCATTCTCGACGGCAAGACGATGACGGCCGAGGAGCTCAGCACGCTCGCCGACCTGGAGTCGCGTGAGGTCCTGTTGGCCAAGCTGGCCGGCGCTATGAAGGCCTCGCTCAACCAGGCCGCGTATCTGTTCGTCGCGCCGCTGTCGCAGGCAGCCCGCACGATCGACGCCCTGCGGGCGAAGGTCGAGCAGGGGGACCCCACGGGGGCGGACGCGTCGACACCCGCTTCCGCCGCGGCGGAGCCCACGCAAGATGTCGCCGAGGGTGGCGACCCGAGCTAGCACGACCTGTGTGAGCTCCGAACATCGACACAGCCACTCACGGCAGAAGCAAGGAAGGTAGCCATCATGGCCAAGCTCAGCACCGACGAGCTCCTGGACGCGTTCAAGGAGATGACGCTCATCGAGCTGTCAGAGTTCGTCAAGCAGTTCGAGGAGACCTTCGAGGTCACCGCCGCCGCGCCGGTCGCGATGGCGGGCGTCGCGGCGGCCGCTGGCGGAGACGCGGGCGCGGCGGCCGAGGAGGAGCAGGACGAGTTCGACGTCGTTCTCGAGGCCGCCGGCGACAAGAAGATCCAGGTCATCAAGGAGGTCCGCGCGCTCACGACGCTGGGCCTCAAGGAGGCCAAGGACCTGGTCGACGGCGCGCCGAAGCCGGTACTGGAGAAGGTCGACAAGGACGCGGCCGAGAAGGCGAAGGCCGCGCTGGAGGGTGCCGGCGCGACGGTAACTCTGAAGTAGTCGCCTCGGCGCGAGTATTCGCGCGCGAGACCAGGCGGGCCGCACCCTGAGGGGCGCGGCCCGCTTCGTCACGCATCACGAGCCCTTGACGCGTCGACGACGGCAGGGCATTCTCATGTGTTCAAGGGCGGATCGACCGTGCCGATCTGTACCTGGACGGCCCACGGGCCGACCCGCCACGCAGGGCGACGTCGCCGCGACTCACGGGTTACCTCGTCCTGCCTGCGAATTTGGACTCTACGTCGCCACACCGGTATGCTGTCGCTTTGCGCTGCCCGTGTGGTGCAGTCTCGTCGACTTGGCCGACCCCATCGCTCATCTGAGCCCCTGATCAGCTACGTCAGCTGCGTCCTCCAGGGGGGGTCTGCGCGGCCGGGCCACGCAGCGGTGGCGTACCGCCGAAAATGAACACAGGCCTGTGGAAGGACCCTCCTTGGCTGCCTCGCGTATCGCGAACCAGAAGTTGTCCCACGCGCTCACGGCGTCCGGCCGGGTGTCGTTTGCCAAGATCCGAGAGCCCCTGGAAGTCCCCGATCTCTTGGCGTTGCAGACGGAGAGCTTCGACTGGCTGCTCGGCAACGAGGGCTGGCAGGCTCGTGTCGCAGAGGCGCTGGAGGCCGGTCGTCACGACGTGCCGGAGCGCTCAGGTCTGGAGGAGATCTTCGAGGAGATCTCGCCGATCGAGGACTTTGCCGGATCGATGTCGCTGTCGTTCCGTGACCACCGCTTCGAGGAGCAGAAGTACTCCATCGAAGAGTGCAAAGAGCGGGACATGACCTACAGCGCGCCGCTGTTCGTCACGGCCGAGTTCATGAACAACAACACGGGGGAGATCAAGTCTCAGACCGTGTTCATGGGCGACTTCCCGCTGATGACCGGGCGCGGCACCTTCGTGATCAACGGCACGGAGCGCGTTGTCGTGTCCCAGCTGGTGCGCAGCCCCGGTGTGTATTTCGAGCGGTCGCCCGACAAGACCTCTGACAAGGACATCTACTCGACCAAGGTGATCCCGAGCCGGGGCGCTTGGCTGGAGTTCGAGATCGACAAGCGGGACATGGTCGGCGTGCGCGTCGACCGCAAGCGCAAGCAGTCCGTCACGGTGCTGCTCAAGGCGCTGGGTTGGACCGACGCCCAGATCTTGGAGGAGTTCGGCGAGTACGAATCGATCCGGCTCACCCTGGAGAAGGACCACACCGCAAGCCAGGATGAAGCGCTCCTCGACATCTACCGCAAATTGCGCCCCGGTGAGCCGCCGACGCGAGAGGCGGCGCAGGCGCTGCTCGACAACCTTTACTTCAATCCGAAGCGGTACGACCTGGCCAAGGTGGGCCGCTACAAGCTCGACAAGAAGCTTGGGATCACCTCCGACCTGACGACGTCCACGCTGACGGTCGACGACGTGGTCGCGACGATCCGTTACCTGGTCGCGCTCCACGCGGGCTCCACCAGCCTGCCGGGCACCAGGCACGGCCAGCCGGTCGAGGTGCGCGTCGAGGTCGACGACATCGACCACTTCGGCAACCGTCGCCTGCGCAACGTCGGCGAACTGATCCAGAACCAGGTGCGCACCGGTCTTTCCCGCATGGAGCGGGTCGTCCGCGAGCGGATGACGACGCAGGACGTCGAAGCGATCACGCCGCAGACCCTCATCAACATCCGACCTGTCGTGGCGAGCATCAGGGAGTTCTTCGGCACGAGCCAGCTCTCCCAGTTCATGGACCAGAACAACCCTCTCGCGGGCCTCACTCACAAGCGGCGTCTGTCCGCGCTGGGCCCGGGGGGCCTGTCCCGCGATCGCGCGGGCATGGATGTCCGCGACGTGCACCCGAGCCACTACGGCCGGATGTGTCCGATCGAGACCCCGGAAGGGCCCAACATCGGTCTGATCGGTGCGCTCGCGTCGTACGGACGGATCAACCCCTTCGGTTTCATCGAGACGCCTTACCGCAAGGTGTTCGACGGGCTGGTGACAGACGATGTCCAGTACCTGACGGCGGACGAGGAAGACGAGTTCGTCATCGCGCAAGCCAACGCGCCGCTGACCGACGACAACCGGTTCGCCGAAGAGCGGGTCCTCGTACGCACCAAGGGCGGCGAGGCGATCGACGTGCCCGGCTCGGACGTGGACTTTATGGACGTATCGGCGCGACAGATGGTGTCGGCCGGCACTGCGCTGATCCCGTTCCTCGAGCACGATGACGCGAACCGCGCGCTGATGGGCGCCAACATGCAGCGCCAGGCGGTGCCTCTCGTACGCAGCGAAGCCCCGCTGGTCGGCACCGGTATGGAACTTCGCGCCGCGCTGGACTCCGGTGACGTGGTGCGGGCGCACCAGGGCTGCGTGGTCACCTCGGTTTCGGCCGACGTGGTGAGCGTCGCCAACGACGACGGTACGTACGAGACGTATCGCGTGGCGAAGTTCACCCGCTCCAACCAAGGCACCAGCTATAACCAGCGCGTCATCGTGGCTGAGGGACAGCGGCTGGAGGTGGGGGACGTCATTGCGGACGGGCCTGCCACCGACGGCGGTGAGATGAGCCTCGGCCGCAACTTGCTCGTGGCGTTCATGCCGTGGGAGGGCCTGAACTACGAGGACGCGATCATCTTGTCTCAGCGCCTGGTGCAAGACGACGTGCTCTCCTCGATCCACATCCAGGAGCACGAGATCGACGCCCGCGACACGAAGCTGGGCCCGGAGGAGATCACTCGGGACATCCCCAACGTCTCCGAGGAGGTGCTGGCCGACCTCGACGAGCGCGGCATCATCCGCGTCGGCGCCGAGGTCCGCGACGGCGACCTTCTGGTGGGCAAGGTGACCCCTAAGGGTGAGACCGAGCTGACCCCGGAGGAGCGGCTGCTGCGCGCGATCTTCGGCGAGAAGGCCCGCGAGGTGCGCGACACGTCGTTGAAGGTGCCGCACGGCGAGACCGGCACGGTCATCCACGTGAAGCTGTTCGACCGCGAGGAGGGCGACGAACTGCCCCCGGGCGTGAATCAGCTCGTGCGCGTCTACGTGGCCAATCGCCGGAAGATCACCGACGGTGACAAGCTCGCGGGCCGGCACGGCAACAAGGGCGTCATCTCCAAGATCGTTCCCATCGAGGACATGCCGTTCCTGGAGGACGGGACGCCGGTCGACGTGATCCTCAACCCGCTGGGCGTGCCCGGCCGCATGAACATCGGCCAGGTCCTGGAGATCCACCTCGGGTGGGCCGCGAGCCGCGGCTGGAAGATCGATGGGGTGCCGGAATGGGCGCAGGGTATCGCGGAGGAGGTCCGCGACGTCGGTCCGAACACCCGCGTGGCCTCGCCGGTGTTCGATGGGGCCAAGGAGGAGGAGATCACCGGACTCCTGGATAGCACCCTGCCCACCAGGGACGGGCACCGGCTCATCGGCGGGTCCGGAAAGACGCGGCTTCTCCGTCGGCTACATGTACATCCTGAAGCTGCACCACTTGGTGGACGACAAGATCCACGCGCGCAGCACCGGCCCGTACTCGATGATCACCCAGCAGCCGTTGGGTGGGAAGGCCCAGTTCGGTGGGCAGCGATTCGGTGAGATGGAGGTGTGGGCGCTGGAGGCCTACGGTGCCGCCTACGCCCTGCAGGAGCTGCTGACGATCAAGTCCGACGACGTCACCGGACGCGTCAAGGTCTACGAGGCGATCGTCAAGGGCGAGAACATCCCGGAGCCAGGGATCCCGGAGTCCTTCAAGGTCCTCATCAAGGAGATGCAGTCCTTGTGCCTCAACGTGGAGGTGCTCAGTTCTGACGGGTCGCACATCGACCTGCGCGAGCCGGACCAGGAGGTCTTCCGCGCAGCGGAGGAGCTCGGGATCGACCTGTCCCGCCGGGAGCCCAGTAGCGTCGAGGAGGTCTAACGCGTGTCGCGCGTTTCGACCGTGATGACGCTGTGCGCCGTGAACTACGGCACCGGCCACCGATACACCACGTACGACGACTCGACAGCGAGAGTGGGTAGCACGAAGTGCTCGATGTGAACTTCTTCGACGAGCTGCGGATCGGCCTGGCGAGCGCGGACGACATCCGCGCCTGGAGCCACGGCGAGGTCAAGAAGCCCGAGACGATCAACTACCGCACTCTCAAGCCCGAGAAGGACGGCCTCTTCTGCGAGAAGATCTTCGGCCC
>CAJDWP010000158.1_pt1 | contig 12268 bp, 10 predicted proteins | sample 7391631 | NCBI WGS metagenome assembly CAJDWP01 (sample SAMEA7055740, study PRJEB34461) | soil metagenome | biome: terrestrial ecosystem; feature: Peninsula; material: soil | place: Antarctica | collected 2016 | reverse complement strand
GGGGAGACGTTGCTGCCGAAGCGCATCGCGCTTCCCGTCTTCGCCAGCGACGCCCTGTCGTCCGTGGCGTACGCCCCCGACGAGATCTTCCTCACCCTCGCGGTCGCCGGGGGCTCGTTCGCAGCCACCCACTCCTGGCAGATCGGGCTGGCGGTCGCGTTCGTCATGGTCGTGGTCGTCTTGTCGTACCGGCAGAACGTGCACGCGTACCCCAGCGGCGGGGGGGACTACGAGGTGGCCACCGACAATCTCGGCGCCAAGGCCGGCGTCACCGTCGCGAGCGCGCTGCTCGTCGACTATGTGCTCACCGTGGCCGTGTCGATCTCTTCGGGGGTGCAGAACGCCGCGGCCGCGCTCCCGCAGATCCGTGGGCACGAGATGCCGGTCGCCGTCGCCCTCGTCGTGGTGCTCACCGCCCTGAACCTGCGGGGGGTGCGCGAGTCCGGCACGCTCTTCGCGATCCCGACGTACGCGTTCATGGCGGGCATCATCGTGATGGGAGTCGTCGGCTTCGTTCGCGCCGCCGGGGGGACCCTGCCTCTGGCGGAGTCGGCGAAGTACGAGACGATCCCCGAACACGGCATGGAGGGCCTGGCGGGGTTTGCGATGGTCTTCCTCTTGCTGCGCGCGTTCTCCTCCGGTTGCGCTGCCCTCACCGGGGTCGAGGCCATCAGCAACGGCGTCCCGGCCTTCCAGAAGCCGAAGAGCCGTAACGCCGCGACGACGCTCGCCCTCATGGGCGGCATCGCCGTCACCATGCTTCTGTCGATCATCATTCTCGCCGGCAAGACAGGCTTGCACTTCGCCGAGTTCCCCGCTGAGCAGTTGCTGCTGGACGGCCAGCCCGTCGGTGAGGGGTACGTGCAGGAGACGGTGCTCGGTCAACTCGCGCACGCGGTGTTCCAAGGATTCCCGCCCGGTCTGCTCTACATCTCCGTGGTCACCGGGATCATCCTGATCCTTGCGGCCAACACCGCGTTCAACGGGTTCCCCGTGCTGGCCTCGGTGCTCGCCAAGGATGGTTTCCTCCCGCGACAGCTGCACACCCGTGGCGACCGGCTCGCGTTCAGCAACGGCATTCTCATCCTGGCCGGCGCGGCCATCGTTCTGATCGCCGTGTACGACGCTCAGGTCACCAAGCTCATCCAGCTCTACATCGTCGGCGTGTTCGTGTCGTTCACGCTCAGCCAGATCGGGATGATCCGGCACTGGAACCGCAACATCCCTCTCGCGGTCGACGGCGCCGACCGGACCCGGATGGTGCGTTCACGCATCATCAACAGCGTGGGCGCGACCATGTCCGGCACGGTCCTGCTGGTGGTCCTCCTCACGAAGTTCCTCAAGGGCGCCGGTTTCGCGGTGGCGGCGATGGTCATGCTGTTCTTCATGATGCGGGCCGTCCGGCGACACTACGACGCAGTCAGCCGCGAGCTCGCCCTGGCCGGGGACCCGCGGGAAGAGCGCGCCCTGCCCGTCCGGGTCCACGCCCTTGTGCTGGTCAGCAAGATCCACCGGCCGACGATGCGGGCGTTGGCATACGCGCGGGCCACGCGGCCGTCCCGCCTGGAGGCCGTCACGGTCAGCGTGGACGCTGAAGCGACGCGGGAGCTGGCCCGCGAGTGGGACGCGCGCGACATCCCCGTGCACCTGACCATCCTGGACAGTCCGTACCGGGAGATCACTCGCCCGATCATCGATTACGTCAAGGAGCTGCACTCGCGCCGACCCCAAGACGTCATCACCGTCTACATCCCGGAGTACGTCGTGGGCCGCTGGTGGGAGCAGACGCTGCACAACCAGTCCGCGCTGCGGCTCAAGACCGCGCTCCTGTTCACGCCGGGCGTAATGGTGGTCAGCGTGCCGTGGCAGCTGTCCGGCGCGGAGAAGGCTGAGAGATGGTTCGACGCGATCGAGAACGCGTCCGCACCCGGCTCGGTGCGACGCGGTGAATGACGGACCGGTGGCTGACGAAACGATGGCAGACGAGACGATGGCAGACGAAACGGTGAATGACGACGTGCCGCATGACGAAGTGGTGGCTGAGAACGTGTCGGATGACGGAGTGGTGGCTGACGAGGTGCCGAACAGCATCCCGGGCAAGGCGGGCCGTGCGAACGGGTCGTCGCGCGTCGGGGAAGAACTCGAGGTGAGCGTCACATCGGTCGCGCACGGCGGGCACTTCGTCGCTCGCCATGACGCGCTGGTGGTGTTCGTGCGGCACGCGCTGCCCGGCGAGCGGGTGCGGGCGCGGGTGACAAGCGGCAAGACCGGGGACCGGTACGTGTTCGCCGACGTTGTCGAGATCCTCCACGCGTCGCCGCACCGAGTCGAGGCGCCGTGCCCATACGCGGGGTCGGGCGGCTGCGGCGGGTGCGACTTCCAGCATGTCGAGATGGCCCAGCAGCGGGAACTCAAGCGTCAAGTCCTCGTCGACCAGCTCACCCGGCTGGGCGGCTTGCCGTCCGAGCTGGTCGAGGGTTTGACGGTCCAGGCGCTTCCCGGGCATGAGGACGGTCTGGGCTGGCGGTCGCGGATGGAGTTCGCCGTGGACCGCGCCGGGCGCACCGGGCTGCGGCCGCATCGCAGCCGTGCCGTGCTGCCGCTGGAGGACTGTCTGCTCGCCCTGCCCGACATTCGCAAAACCGGGGTGCTCGCACGCAGGTTCCCGGGCGCCCGCTCCGTCCACGCGGTAGCGACCTCCACCGGGCAGAGGGCGCTGGTCGCAGCGCCCCAGGGGCTGCGACGCACGCCCACCATCCACGAGGTCGTGCGGATCGGCGGCCGGGACGTCACGTTCCGGCTCAACGCGCTGGGCTTCTGGCAGGTGCATCCCGCGGCGGTGGAATCGTTCACGGCGGCCGTCCTGGCGGGACTGGACCCGCAGCCGGGGGAGCGCTGCCTCGACCTCTACGCGGGAGTGGGTGTCTTCGCTCGGGCGCTCGCCGACGCGGTCGGGCCGACCGGTCACGTCCTTGCTGTTGAATCCGACGCGCGAGCCTGCCGTGCGGCCACTGAACATTTTGCGGACGACCCGCACGTGGAGGTGGTCCAGGCCCGGGTAGAGCGGGCGCTCGACGAGCTGGGCCGGGCTGGAAAGCAGGGGGCCGTCGACCTCGTGGTGCTCGACCCCCCGCGCGCCGGCGCAGGCCGCGACGTGCTGGAGCGCCTGGCGGTCCTGCGACCGAGGGCGATCGCGTACGTGGCCTGTGACCCGGCGTCGTTGGGCCGGGACCTCGCGCTGGCCGGGGGGCACGGCTACGAGGTGGCGCAGCTCAGCGCATACGACGCCTTCCCCATGACCCACCACATGGAAACCATCGCGATCTTGCGTTCGACGCGCGGCTGACTCGACCTGGCGATTGCCCCGCACGATCGGCGCGGCTGCGGCAGGATTTGGCCCAGGGCGCTCGCGCATGGCCGACGGGGCGCCGGATGTCGCCGTTCGCGGCTTCGGACGCGCGCGATGAGTGCGCTCCAGGACGCAATGTGATTGAATATCTTGACGTCGAGATAATTCGTGAAGGAGCCAGACGTGAGCCAAGACAGCTTCAAGGCAAAGGGCACGCTGCAGGTCGGCGACGCCTCGTACGAGATCTTCCGTCTGTCCGCCGTCGACGGGAGCGCCACGCTGCCCTACAGCCTGAAGGTGCTGCTGGAGAACCTGCTCCGGACCGAGGACGGTGCCAACATCACGGCCGACCACATCAAGGCGGTCGGCGGGTGGGACGAGAACGCCGAGCCCGATACGGAGATCCAGTTCACGCCGGCCCGCGTGATCATGCAGGACTTCACCGGCGTGCCCTGCGTTGTCGACCTCGCGACCATGCGTGAGGCGGTCGCCGAACTCGGCGGCGACCCGACCAAGATCAACCCGCTGGCCCCCGCTGAGCTGGTCATCGACCACTCCGTCATCGTCGACGCCTTCGGCAGCCCGGAGGCCTGGGGGATCAACCGCCGGCTGGAGTACGAACGCAACCAGGAGCGCTACCAGTTCCTACGCTGGGGGCAGACCGCTTTCGACGAGTTCAAGGTCGTCCCACCGGAGACCGGCATCGTGCACCAGGTCAACATCGAGCGGCTCGCGCGGACGGTGATGGTGCGCGACGGCCAGGCGTCCAGCCCGTGTCGATGCTGATCCCGCGGGTCGTCGGCTTCAAGCTGACCGGCGCCACGCAGCCGGGCGTCACCGCGACCGACGTCGTCCTCACGATCACGGACATGCTGCGCAAGCACGGCGTGGTCGGCAAGTTCGTGGAGTTCTACGGTGAGGGCTTGGCCTCGGTGCCCCTGGCCAACCGTGCGACCATCGCCAACATGAGCCCCGAGTTCGGCTCCACCTGCGCGATTTTCCCGATCGACGACAAGACGCTGGAGTACCTGCGCCTCACGGGCCGCAGCGACGAGCAGATCGCGCTGGTCGAGACGTACGCCAAGGAACAGGGCATGTGGCTCGACCCGGCCAGCGAGCCGCGGTTCTCCGAGCGGAGCGAGCTCGACCTGTCCACGGTGGTCCCCTCGATCGCCGGCCCGAAGCGCCCGCAAGACCGGATCGTGCTGACGCAGTCCCAGGAGAAGTTCCGCGAGGCGCTGCCGACGTACACCTCCGAGCCCGCGCTGTCCGTCCCGGTCACGTTGGCCGACGGCACCACTTTCGAGCTGAAGAACGGCGCCGTGGTGATCGCCGCGATCACCTCTTGCACGAACACCTCCAACCCGTCGGTGATGATCGGCGCAGGCCTGGTCGCCAAGAAGGCGGCCGCCAAGGGCATGACGCGCAGGCCATGGGTCAAGACCTCGATGGGGCCTGGCAGCAAGGTCGTAACGGGGTACTACGAGGCGGCGGGACTGTGGCCGGCGCTCGAAGCAATCGGCTACGATCTGGTCGGTTACGGCTGCACCACCTGCATCGGCAACTCCGGGCCGCTGCTGCCGGAGATCAGCCAGGCGATCAACGACAACGACATGGCGGTCACCGCGGTCCTGTCGGGCAACCGCAACTTCGAGGGCCGGATCAGCCCCGACGTCAAGATGAACTACCTGGCCTCTCCGCCGCTGGTGGTTGTCTACGCACTCGCCGGCACGATGGATATCGACCTGGACAAGGACCCGATCGGGCAGGACCAGGACGGTAACGACGTCTACATGAAGGATGTCTGGCCGACCGACGCCGAGATCACCGAGGTGATGGAGTCCGCGATCACCGCTGACCTGTTCGCTAAGGAGTACGCCGACGTCTTCGCCGGCGATGAGCTCTGGCAGGCGCTGCACACCCCAGAGGGCAAGGTGTTCGAGTGGGACGACGCGTCGACGTACGTGCGCAAGCCGAACTACTTCGACGGCATGACCATGAGCCTCACCCCGGTGCAGGACATTTCGGGCGGTCGCGTGTTGGCGAAGCTGGGGGATTCGGTCACGACCGACCACATCAGCCCGGCAGGCTCGATCAAGTCGAATTCCCCGGCGGGCACATACCTGGCCGAGCACGGGGTGGCGACGAAGGACTTTAACAGCTATGGCTCGCGCCGCGGCAACCACGAGGTCATGGTGCGCGGCACGTTCGCCAACATCCGGCTGAGGAACCTGCTGCTGGACGGTGTCGAGGGCGGCTTCACCCGCGACTTCACCCGTGGCGGTGAGCAGAGCACTATCTATGACGCCTCCGCGAACTACCTGGCCGCGGGCGTCCCGCTCGTGGTGCTGGGAGGCAAGGAGTACGGGTCGGGCAGCTCGCGCGATTGGGCCGCCAAGGGCACCCGCCTGCTCGGCGTGAAGGCGGTGCTGGCGGAGTCCTACGAGCGGATCCACCGCAGCAACCTCATCGGGATGGGCGTGCTGCCGCTGCAATACGCGGCCGGTCAGGACGCGACGAGCCTCGGCTTGGACGGCACGGAGACCTTCGACATCGAGGGCGTGACCGCGCTGAACGAAGGGCGCACGCCGAAGACGCTGAAGGTCACCGCGACGAAGCCCGGTGGGGCGGCCTCCCCGATCGTGTTCGACGCGGTGCTGCGGATCGACACCCCCGGCGAGGCGGACTACTACCGCAACGACGGCATCCTGCAGTACGTGCTGCGCTCTCTGGTCACAGCGTGACCCTCGGGTGAACGCGTTCGGCTGAGCGATCTACCGTTCCCTGACAGCTCATCTCGACGACGCCGCGTCCCGCTCCTGGCGGGACGCGGCGTTCTGCGTGGGAGGCGCCTGGCGGATTCTTGGGCACCTGGCGGATTGGGGGGGCGCGTGGGGCGAACGGTGCCGAAGTGATGGGTGAGGCTCCTCCCGACGTGGACACCGGGGAGGTTGAGACCATGGCCGAGGTGGTGGTCCTGCACTCTGCCCTGGGCCTGCGCCCGGGGATCGCGGAAGCGGTCCGTCGACTCCGAGAGCACGGGCACGACGTGCACGCGCCCGACCTCTACGACGGGCACGTGTTTGACGGAGGGGTGGCGGGCTACGCGGCGGGGATGGCGTACCTGGAGGCGGTCGGTTGGACGCGCGTGGTCGACCGAGCGTGGGAGGCTGTCGAGCGCCTGCGAGGCGCGGTGGTGTATCTCGGGTTCTCGATGGGCGCGGGAATCGCGCAGGAGCTGGCGATCAACCGGCCGGGAGCGCGCGGCGCGGTGCTGGTCGCGGGCGGCGGAGCGTACGACGACGAGCCGTGGCCTCTCGGCGTCCCGGTGGACGCCCACCACATGGTGGACGACGCGTGGCTGGACGAGTTCGCGCCGGTGCGACTGGTGCGCCTGGCGGCGCGCGCCGGTGCCTGCAGCAGCGTCTACCTCTACCCGGGCGATGGACACCTGTTCATGGACGCGGCCCTGCCGGAGGAATACCACCACGAGATGACCGAGCTGCTGTGGCGTCGCGTGATGCGGTTCCTGATCCGAATGGAGCATGGGCTGATCCCCTCCGGTCGGTGACGCCGGGCTCCGTCGGCCTCGACGCCTCGGCGGGACGTGGCCGGACGTGGCCGGACGTGGCCCGGCGTGTCGGTGGGGGAGGGCAGCATGGGAGCCATGGACGGTTCGCAGCACGACATCCCTCGCACGGGTGTGCCGCGCGCCGCGCGCGGGATGCCGCCTGGCTGGCCGGTCGGGGTGCCGCCACCGGACGTGGCCGGCTGGCAAGACGCGGCCGTCGAGTGGCTGCTCGATCAGTGCCCCGCGGACTATCGCTTATACGAGCCCCTGCGACGACACGCCCTCGCGCTGGCCTGGGTGGCGAACCACCACGTTCAGGCCCAGGTCGAGGCGGCCCGGGAGTGCTACCGCCGGGCGCGAGTCGAGCTGGGCGAAGAATTGGGCGCGCAAGCGGTTTCCGAGGTCCTCGGCGCGTTGGAACGCGAGGGTCTGCGGCTGCGAGCCGCCGCCCGATCCGCCCAGCTGCTGGACGAAGCGTTCCGCGGCGGGCGCTTCGTGGACCGCCTGTGACATCGGAGCTGCCTGGGTCAGCTGTGCTACTCGACGCTGTCTGCAGAGCCGGCGTGTTCGATCCTGGCTCAGGTCGTTCCAGACGCTCGTCAGCCGGCCGGGACGTGAGCTTCGTGACCGGCGGACCGGAGCTGAGCACGCAGGCGCGCGGCCGCGTCGTCCATCATCTCGGGGTCGGGGTCGCGGTCGGCGTGCCGGAAGCTGTAGTCCGCCGGCGTGAACGTAGCCCACACGTGCACATGCAGGTGCGGCACCTCGAAACCCTGCGCCAAGAGCCCGACCCGCGGGCAGTCCCACTCGGCCTGCTGCGCCTGCGCGATCGACTGTGCGACGACGCTCACGTGCGAGATCAGTTCTGGGGAGGCCTCCGTCCACTCGTCCACCTCCTGCCGGGAGACTACGAGCGTGTGCCCAGGCGTCATCGGGGAGGCGGACAGGAAGGCGACGCAGTGTTCGTCCTGCCATACGAAACGTCCCGGGATTTCCCCGTCGATGATCCGGCTGAAGATGGTCGGCATGTCGCCCAGCCTACGGCCGGCGGACCCGGCTCACGTCGTACGCTTCGACGAGGCCCCCCAGCAGTCGGAGGCTTCGGAACAGATGGAAGGATGCGCCCACTGTGTCCCTGCTCGAGACGATTCGTACGCCCGCGGACCTCGCCCGGCTCGATCCGGCGGAGCTGCCCGCTCTCGCTGTCGAGATTCGAGCGTTCCTGGTGCACTCGGTGTGCAAGACCGGCGGGCACCTGGGCCCGAACCTCGGGGTGGTGGAGCTGACGATCGCGTTGCATCGCGTGTTCGACAGTCCACGCGACACGATCGTCTTCGACACGGGGCACATCGCGTACGTGCACAAGCTGCTCACCGGCCGGCAGGGGTTCGACAAGTTGCGCGCGAAGGGCGGGCTGTCGGGCTACCCGAGCCGCGCCGAGTCGGAGCACGACGTGGTGGAGAACAGTCACGCGTCGGTGTCGCTGTCCTGGGTGGAAGGCATCGCCCGCGCGTACCAGCTGCGCGGTCAACGACGCCACGCGGTCGCGGTCATCGGGGACGGGGCCCTCACGGGCGGCATGGCGTGGGAGGCCCTCAACAACCTGGCCGTCGCCACGGATCTGCCCGTGGTCATCGTCGTCAACGACAACACCCGCAGCTACGCGGCGACGATCGGGGGCCTGTCGGAGCACTTGAGCTGGCTGCGCACGACCGGCGGCTACGAGGCGTTGAAGACGTGGGGCCGCGAGCGGTTGACCCGGACGCCGATCGTCGGAGGGCCGGCCTTCGGAGCGCTGCACGGCGTGAAGAAGGGGATCAAGGACATCCTCGCTCCGCAGGGGCTCTTCGAGGACCTGGGGATGAAATACGTCGGCCCGGTCGACGGCCACGACGAGCAGGCGATCGAGGTGGCGCTGCGCCAGGCCAAGGGGTTCGGCGCGCCCGTGATCGTGCACGTCATCACGCGTAAGGGTGAAGGGTACGATCCGGCACGCAACGACGATGCCGACCAATTCCACGCCGTCGGCGTGATCAACCCGGAGACGGGGCTTCCGCTGGAGGTGAGCGGTCGCTCGTGGACCGACGAGTTCTCCAGCGCGATCGAGCCGCTCGCGACGCGGCGCCCGGACGTGGTGGCGCTGACCGCAGCGATGCTGATCCCGGTGGGGCTCAAAGGCTTCGCGGCGGCATACCCCGACCGTGTCTTCGACGTGGGCATCGCGGAGCAGCACGCGGTGACGATGGCCGCTGGACTCGCCTACGGGGGGCTGCATCCCGTCGTGTGCCTCTACTCGACGTTTCTCAACCGCGCTTTCGACCAGCTACTGATGGACTGCGCGCTGCACCGGGCGGGGGTCACCTTCGTGCTCGACCGGGCGGGCATCACGGGCAACGACGGGCCCTCGCACCACGGCATGTGGGACATGACGCTGGCCAACATCGTGCCGGGACTGCGTTTGGCTGCGCCTCGCGACGGGGTGCGCCTCGCCCGGTCCCTGGAGCAGGCCGTCGACGTCGACGACGCTCCGACCGTCCTGCGGTTCCCGAAGGGCAACCCGCCCGCGTCGATAGACCCCCTCCGCTCGCTGGGCTGCGTGGACGTGCTGGCCGAAAGTGATGGCGGCGCCGTCGACGACCTGATCGTCGGGATCGGCGCGATGGTCCCGACCGCGCTCGCCGTGGGCGAAGGTCTCGTCGCCGACGGCCGCAGCGTCCGCGTGGTCGACCCGGTGTGGGCGCTGCCCGTACCGCACGAGCTGGTCGCGCAGGCTCGCGACGCCGCGCGCGTTGTCGTGATCGAGGACAATGCGGTAGCCGGCGGGATCGGTGCGGCGGTCGCCCTCGCGCTCTCCCAGGAGGGCGTAGCCACCCCGGTGGTCCAGGAGGGCATCCCGAAGCGATTCCTCGAGCACGCTAGCCGCGCCGAGGCGCTCGCGGACATCGGCCTGACGCCGAAGTCCATCCTGCAGTCCCTGCGCGGCGTGTCGGCCGCAGCGGCGGGGAGTCCGCCCCCGGAGATGGCGCCGTAGTCGGCGTCCGCGCCCGCAACCGCACCCGGCGCGAGCGCGCCAAGATGGCTGTGAGCAACCCGTCCGTCCACTGAGCCGGCCTTGCGACATGGCCGACCAACCCGAAGGAGACACCATGACGGCCCTGTCCGCCGCACCCTTGCTCGGCGCCCCGCTCGGGGAGGGGCAGGCCACGGTCATTCTCGTGCACGGCATCACCGGCAACGGGCTGTGCCTCGTGCGGATCGCCGAGGAGATCGGAGCCCGGCGCGGCGGCTCGGTCAGCGCGGTCGTGCGGACGCGCGGGGGCTGGGGGAGCCGTACGGGATGGCGCAGCACGCGGACGACATCCTGGAGCTCGCTCACGCCGCTCAGACGCCGGTCGTGCTTCTGGGGCACTCGATGGGAGCGTTCGTGGTGGCGATGGCGGCAGCGAAGGAACCGGGCGCGATCTCGGGGATGCTGCTGTTGGACGGCGGATTCGCGTTCCCCATCGATCCGAACCTGGACGCGGACACCGCGATGAACGCGGTGCTCGGCCCAGCGATGGCGCGGTTGACGATGACATTCGCCGACGAAACGGCATACTTCGACTTCTGGAATCAGCACCCCGCCATCAGCCGGCTGCTGGCCGACGAGGCGACGCGCGAGCCGACGCGCCGTTACCTGCTGCACGACCTGGTGCCCGCCCCCGATGGCGCCTCGATGGTGTCCTCGTGCGTGCTGGCCGCAATTCGCCAGGACGGCGGGGAGGTGCTGCTCGATGGTGCCGTCCACCGCGCGGCGCACCAAGCGGCCGAGGCCGGCGTGCCGATGGAGCTGTTGTGGGCGACGCGGGGGATGTTCGACGAACCACAGGGGATGTACGACGAGGACCGCCTGTCGGTGATCGGCCTGCCCAGCGGCATGCCGGTGAAGCGAGTGGACGCGAACCACTACTCGGTGATCCTGGAGCCCCAGGCCGTCGGGGCGGTGGTCGACGCGATCGATCGACTGCTGTCGAAGTGACCATTGCGGGCGGGACCACACGGCGGGGATCAGACCAAATCTTCACGCTGTTTACGGTGAAGAAGACCGGTTTTTAATTGCCCCTGGGGGAATGGCTTAGCGGGAGTTGGAACGCCGACGGGTATCGACGCTGACGCTCCGATACAGGAGAATTACCGGCGCCGTGCCCGACTCTTCTCAGTTGCACAGAACCAAAGACCATATAAGGCGGGGCCTCCGACAAGAATAAGAATCGCGGCTCAGTCGGTTGCCTTGTCCGTGAACCGCTGCCGCGCCGTTTGCTGAGATACGACGAGGGCGACGGCGATCTGGTTCCAAGACCTTCCGTGCGCTCGCGCAGCAACAACGCTGTCTCGCAACCGGACTTCGTCAAAGCGCACAGCCTCGGACGCGGCGGCGATCTGACGTAGGTCGTCTGTGTGGTCCACGGCCACCGTCGCTGGGTCGAGGTCGTCCGCCAGTTCCTCGAATCGGCGTGAGGCCCTTTCGATCTCATCGTCGGTGTGTCGCACGGTGATCACCCTGTCATCCAAGGATCCTGTAGAACTTCGGTCTCAGCAGCATTGCGTGAATGACCACCGGGTCATCTCCCTCAAGGTCGAGAACGCCGATCTCCAACGGAGCCCCATTCGAGGCTGGTCCGATGAGCATCGTCAAGTTGCTCCGGGACGAAGAGCACGTGACCGGCTACGTCGAGCCCCGCTCCGCATCGGGTTCGACTCGCGGTCAGTCCTTCTTCAGCTCCTGGGCGAGCATCACGATGATGCCGCTGGGGCCGCGGACATAAGTGAGCTTGTGTACCTCCCCGTACGTCGCCACGCCGCGCAAGGGGAGGCTGCCATGCCTAGCGGCGATCTCGAGGGCCTCGCCGATATCGTCGACCGAGAAGGCCACTCGGTGCATGCCGATCTCGTTGGGTCGGGTGGGCTCCGTCTCGATCGCGTCGGGATGGAGGTACTCGAAGAGCTCCAGGTGGCCGCTGCCGTCTGGCGTCTGGAGCATCGCGATGATGGCGCGGTTGCCGTCGAGGCCGACGGCGGTGTCGGCCCACTCTCCAGCGACCGTCTCACGGCCGAGGACGATCAGCCCGAGGTCGGTGAAGAAGGCGATCGCCGCTTCGAGGTCGCGGACAGCAATGCCGACGTTCTCTAGTTTGATGGGCATGCGCTGCACGCTACCGACTCGGGGCATCTGGTCCAGATCGATCGGCGCGTTGACCCCTCACCGCCGTGCAGGGCATCCTGGTCCGATGGCGAGAGGGAGCTTGACGGATCGCGTCGTGATCGTGACCGGCGCCAGCCGGCGGATCGCGATCGGCGCGGCGATCGCG
>CAJDWP010000052.1_pt1 | contig 12369 bp, 10 predicted proteins | sample 7391631 | NCBI WGS metagenome assembly CAJDWP01 (sample SAMEA7055740, study PRJEB34461) | soil metagenome | biome: terrestrial ecosystem; feature: Peninsula; material: soil | place: Antarctica | collected 2016 | reverse complement strand
GGGGATGTCGCCGTTCGTGGGGTGCACGTACCACCGGACGAAAGACGCGAATCCTGACTGGACCACCACCCCGACCCAGGAGCGTTCATGCGCCGTGAGTTTCGGGTACCAGTCGAGGTTTTCCTCCATGTGCCGGTAGGCCGCCGTGGTCAACTGACCGGCGCTGCGTTCCACCGTGCGGATCGTCTCGGCGGAGGCGTGCTGCCCCGGCGGTTGCGGGTCCATGGACGAATTCTAGGGCGTCTCATCCCCCGTCCTGTCGGGTCTTGTGCGCTTTCCACAAGGGGTCAGCTGGCGTGTCAGGCCATCGGTCCACGGGATCCCTGCGCCAACGCCACGGCCAGGGGGCGGGCGTCACCGGAGTCCGCATCGGCGAGCCACGCTTCGTACCCGGGCTGCAACTCGGCCCAGTCTGCGTCGGTCATCGCGTACCAGGCAGTGTCGCGTGTCCGACCCTTGACGATGACGGCGTTGCGCCAGACGCCCTCGAAGGCGAAGCCCAGACGGGCGGCCGCACGGCGCGAGCTGACGTTGAGGGCGTCGCATTTCCATTCGTACCGCCGGAAACCGAGGTCCGCGAAGACGTGCCGCGCGAGCAGGTAGTGCGCTTCGGTGCCCGGCGTCGCGCGGCGTACTCCCTCTCCGAAAAAGACGAACGCCACCTCGATCGTGCCCATCCGGGCGTCGACGCGCTGCAGCGCCGCCATGCCGCCGGCGCGGCCGTGAGGCCGGGTGGCGGAGGCCGTCGTCGGGACCACGGCGAAGCACGTCCGCGTCCCATCCGCCGAGAGATCATCCAGAAGGTCGGCGAACTCGGCGGCCGTCCGGCACGGCGCGAAGGGCAGGTACGTCCACAGTTGGTCACCGCCGACGCAGCGTACGGCTGCCAGGAGGTCAGCTGCATGCTCCCGGCCCAGCGGCTCCAGCCGACAGGTGGTCCCTTGGAGGCTGAGGGGGCTCGGGGCGGTCGCGCCTGGGTAGCAGACGGACGCGCCGACCTCCTGGTCAAGATGGTCGCGCCGACTCGGTCCGAGCGGGCGCGCCACGTCCGTGTCCAGTCGTCCCACACCGTCCAGTTGCCCCACGCCGTCCCGTCGTGCCACATCGTCCTGAGGTCTCACACCGTTCATGCGGGAATTGTTGCAGGTCGCGACGTTGTCACGTGCGGACCATACACTCGGCGGCACGACGTGCTCGCCCGCGGCACCGGGACGAGTTTCTCGTCGCCGCCCTCCACCATCACCGCCCCGCACCACCGATCAGCCAGGAGCCGCCATGTCCCGCGTCGCGCATTTCGAGATCCAGGCCGCTGACCTCGAGCGCGGCCCGGCCTTGTATGCCGCCGCCTTCGGCTCGACGATCAACGGGGGGCTGCAGCAGCGTCCCGGTGCCGCGCCGGTGCGATGACGAACTACACCTGGGCGAGCACCGGCGTCGGGGGGTTGGACCACGTCATCGACGGGCTGCGGCTCGGTGACAACGTCGTGTGGCAGGTCGATTCCGTCGCTGCCTACCGACGCATGGTCGAACCGTTCGTGGGGCAGGCGCGACGCGCGGGCCGGCGGCTGGTGTACATCCGGTTCGGCGCGCACGAGGAGCTGATCAGCGACCTGAACGGCGTGTCGGTGCACCGTGTGGACCCATCGCAGGGTTTCGAGGTTTGCGCCCGGGCTGTCCACGAGATCCTCACTGCCGAGGGGGCCTGGGCGTTCTATGTGTTCGACTGCCTCACCGAGTTGCTCAGCGACTGGCACTCGGACCTCATGGTGATGAACTTCTTCAAGGTCATCTGCCCGTATCTGTACGAACGGGACACCGTCGCATACTTCGCCGTCCTGCGCGGCGGACACACCTTCGACACGATCGCGGGCATCCGCGAGACGACGCAGGTGCTGCTGGACCTGACCCAGATCGGCGATGAGGCGTACGTGCACCCGCTGAAGGTGTGGAGCAGGCACTCACCGACGATGTTCTTCCCGCACCGGATCGCCGGCGACGAAGCGCATTCGATCACCTCCAGCGCCGACGCCGCGCAGCTGTTCGCCTCGATCGACCGTTCACTGCAGCCCCCTGACCCCTGGCTGTCTCTGGTGCAGCAAGGCCGCGACGCCCTGCGCGGGCACGGGCACGGGGACGGGGACGGGGACAGCGACGAAGACGACGCCGCCCGGGCTCGCGCCCGCGAGCTGTTGCTGTCCGTGTTGATCGGCAGGGACGGTCGGATGCTCGATCTCGCGCGGCGCCACCTGGGGCTGGCGGACCTCGTCGCGATCGCGTCCCGGGTGATCGGCAGCGGATACATCGGCGGCAAGAGCGTCGGCATGCTCCTGGCCCGCGCGATTCTGTCGGGTCAGTCGGGCGAGTCGGGTCAGTCGGGCGAGCGGTTCGCGGACCGCATGGAGCCGCACGACTCGTACTTCCTCGGCTCAGACCTCTTCTACACCTACATCGTCGCTAACGGTTGGTGGAAGCTCTGGGCCAGGCACCGGACGGAGCAGGGGTACCAGGCAGCCGGCGTGGAACTGCACGAGTATCTGGCGCGGGGAAGGTTCCCACGCGCTGTGCGCGAGCAGTTCCTGCAGATGTTGGAGTACTTCGGTCAATCGCCCATCATCGTGCGCTCGTCGTCGCTGCTGGAGGACAACTTCGGCAACGCGTTTGCGGGCAAGTACGAGAGCGTGTTCTGCGCAAATCAGGGCAGCCCCGAGGTGCGCTTCCAGGCGCTAGAAGACGCGGTGCGCACGGTTTACGCCAGCGCGATGAGTCCTGAGGCCCTGGACTACCGACTCGAGCGGGGCCTGGCCGACCTCGACGAGCAGATGGCGGTGCTGATCCAGCGGGTGTCCGGGGATCACCACGGACAGTATTTCTTCCCGCATGCTGCCGGCGTCGGAAACTCCGCGAACCTCTATGTCTGGGAACCCGATCTGGACCCGTCCGCCGGGATGGTCCGCCTGGTCATCGGTCTGGGCACGCGGGCCGTCGACCGGACCACCAGGGACTACGCTCGCATTGTCGCGCTGGACGCGCCGACCCGGTCTCCGCAGATCGACGAGGCTGACGCGGCGCGCTACAGCCAGCACGGCGTCGACCTGTTGGACCTGGACGCCGCCGAGCTGGTCACCATCCCTGTGGCCCAGATCGCCGCACTCGACATCACGTGCGACTGGGGTCTTTTCCTCAGCCCCGACGCGTCAACTCTGAAGCGGCTGCGCGAGCTGGGTCGATGGCCCGACAAGCCCCCCGTAGTGGTGGACTTCCGCCGCTTGCTGAGCGAGACGGACGTTCCGGCCCTGCTGCGCGAGGCGCTAGGCACCGTCGCCGCCGCGTACGACCACCCCGTGGACGTCGAGTTCACCGTGAATGTCACCGCGTCCGGGCAGCCTCGGATCAACCTGGTCCAGTGCCGCCCCTTGCAGACCCGTGGGCTCGGCGACGCGGTGGCGATGCCCGACGCGCGGGCCGCGACGGGCGCCCTCATCTCGACCGTGGGCAACTTCATGGGCGGCAACGTGCGGCTGCTGATCGAGTACGTGGTGATGGTCCGTCCGGACCGGTACCTGGGGCTGGGTCAGCAGGAGCGGTACTCGGTCGCTCGCCGGATCGGCCGACTCAACCAGGCACTGAAGGGGCGGACGTTCATGCTCGTCGGTCCCGGCCGGTGGGGGACGACGACGCCGTCGCTTGGCGTGCCGGTGCACTTCAACGAGATCGCGGGCGCCGCTGTGCTGTGTGAGGTGACCTACCCCGCCGGGGATTTCCGCCCTGAGCTGTCTTACGGCAGCCACTTCTTCCAGGACCTCGTCGAGTCGGGGATCTTCTACGTGGCCGTCTTCGACGAACGAGACGACGTCGTGTTCGCACCCGAGCGCATCCTCGGCAGGAACAACGTGATCGACGAAGTGGACCCCGGCGGGGGCCCGGACGTGGACCCCTGCGGGGGCCCGGACGTGGGCCCGGACGTGGGCGCGGCCGGTGGGTCAGACGGGGGCCCGGACGACGTGATCCACGTGGCCCGCTTCGACACCCTCGTACTCTCCTCCGACATCGACACCCAACGCTTGGTCTGCCTCTGACTGGGTCCCCGTAGTACTCGCCGAAGATCGGGGCTGCTCACGTGGACCCGCTGACCCGGCGCCCCTTCCTGTCGGCGGCGGGGAGATGCGGCTCGAGGCCGAGCAACCGCCGGCGCTCGGTGCTGGCCGACTACGTATGGCCTGGGTTTCCGGCCCGGTCACATACCGGGTTCTCGACCCGCTCGACCGCTATCGACATGGATGGCAGCGATGGGTAGCCTGCCAAGGTTCCGGCGCTGCTGTGTCGGGACCCGCAGCGGGCGGCAGCAAGGTGGAGCAGTGGATCTTTGGTGGTGGTCCGGGCAATGGGCGCACGTTGGTGAGGTGGCCCTCAAGGCGGCCCTGATGTACGCCACCGCTTTGCTGGGCCTGCGGCTGGGTCAGCGGCGCACCTTGGCCCAGTGGACGATCATCGATTTCGTGACGGCGACCGCGATGGGGGCCATTGTCGGACGCACCGCGATCGCCGACGATCAGTCCTACCTCACGGGAGCGGTGGCCCTGTTCACCCTGATCGTGGTGCATCGGTTGGCGAGTCTGCTCCGATTCCGTCCGCTGCTGGGCAAGTTGTCCGACCATCGGATCCGGGTGTTGGTCGCGCATGGTGAGCTGCGACGTGACCAGTTGCGGCTGTGCGGGCTGACCGACAACGACGTGTACGCGCAGTTGCGGCACCAGGGCGTGTTTGATCTGTCCGCGATCCGCTACGTGTTGTACGAGTCCAAGGGCAATCTGACCATCGTCCCGGAAGGAGCAGGGCCGGTCTCGGACCTGGTGCGGATCGGTCTTGAGGAGTCGGTGGGCTGGGTGGAGCCGCAAGACGGAACCGGCCAGACGTCCTGAGCGCTCCCATCGAGCGCCTCACCGCACCTGAATATGCGGAGGCATTGTTCTGACCCCGCCCTCGGGATCGGCATTTTTGACGGCGAAGGGACGGGTCCACCTGCGAGAGGTGGCCCGTCCCTCGACGGTCGTGCGCCCCAGAGCGCGCGGGTGGGTCAGGACTCGCCGCCCGCGTTGCCGGATGCGCCGGCGGTCACGTCGAGCAGCCGATACTTCTCGGCCGCCGCGGCCGGGACCGCCGGATCGACCTTGCCCCGCTCGGCGAGTATCTGCAGCGCGCGCACCGCCATCGACGGACCGTCGATGTGGAAGAAACGCCGCGCCGCCTGCCTCGTGTCGGAGAAGCCGAACCCGTTGGCGCCGAGAGCCGAGTAGTCGCCGGGCACCCAGGACGAGATCTGGTCCTGGAGTTCCTTGCAGTAGTCGCTCGTCGACACCACCGGGCCGGGCCGGTCCATCAGCCGCTGCGTCACGTACGGTATCCGCTTGTCCTCCTGAGGGGACAGGAAGTTGAGCTCGTCGCAGTTCTCGGCTTCGCGGCGCAGCTCGTTCCAGCTCGTGACCGACCAGACGTCCGCGACGACGCCCCAGTCGCTCGCGAGCAGGTCCTGGGCTTCCAGCGCCCACGGCACGCCCACGCCGGAGGCGAGCAGCTGCGCCCGCGGGGTCTGCTGCGGGTCTGAGCCCCGCGGGAGCTCACCCTCTTTCAGCAGGTACATGCCCTTGAGCAGGCCGTCGACGTCGAGATCATCGGGCTCGGCCGGCTGCACGATCGGCTCGTTGTAGACGGTGAGGTAATAGATCACGTTCTCCGCGTCTTCGCCGTACATGCGCCGCAGCCCGTCCTTGACGATGCGCGCGATCTCGTAGCCGTACGCCGGGTCGTAGTGGATCACGGCCGGGTTGGTCCCGGCCAGCACGGGGGAGTGCCCGTCCATGTGTTGCAGTCCCTCGCCTGCGAGCGTCGTACGACCCGCGGTGGCCCCGATCAGGAAGCCTCGCGCCATCTGGTCGGCGGCGGCCCACAAGCCGTCGCCGGTGCGCTGGAAGCCGAACATCGAATAGAACACGTAGACCGGCAGCATCGGTTCGCCGTGCGTCGAGTAGGAGGTTCCGGCCGCGGTGAACGCCGCCACGCTGCCGGCCTCGTTGATCCCCAGGTGCAACATCTGCCCCTGCGGGGACTCCTTGTAGGCCAGCATCAGCTCGGCGTCCACGGCCGTGTAGTTCTGCCCGTGCGGATTGTAGATCTTGCTCGTGGGGAAGAAGCTGTCCATCCCGAAAGTACGAGCCTCGTCAGGGATGATCGGCACGACCCGCTTGCCGAACTCCTTGTCGCGCATGAGCTCCTTGAGGAGCCGCACGAACGCCATCGTGGTCGCCACCCGTTGTTTGCCCGACCCTCGGCGCACCGGCGTGTAGGCGTCGTCGTCGGGCAGGTGGATTGCCTGGTGCGGGTTGCGCCGCTCGGGCACCGGGCCGCCGAGCTTTTCGCGGCGCTCCATCATGTATTGGATCCGCTCGTCTTCCACGCCGGGGTGGTAGTACGGGGGGCTGTAGGGGTCGGCGTCCAGCTGCTCGTCGCTGACCGGGATGTGCAGGGTGTCCCGCAGATCCTTCAGGTCGTCGATGGCGAGTTTCTTCATCTGGTGGGTGGAGTTGCGTCCGGCAAACCGGCTGCCCAGCGTGTAGCCCTTGATCGTGTGGGCCAGGATCACGGTCGGCTGGCCCGTGTGGGCGATGGCCTTCGCGTACGCCGCGTACACCTTGTGGTAGTCGTGACCGCCGCGCTTGAGCTTCCACCAGATGTCTTCGTCGGACCACTTCGAGACCATCTTGCGCGTGCGCGGGTCGCGGCCGAAGAAGTGCTCGCGGATGTAGGCGCCGTCGTTCGCGCGATAGGTCTGGTAGTCACCGTCGGGAGTGGTGTTCATGGTGTGCACGAGCGCGCCGTGCATATCGGCGGCGAGCAGCTCGTCCCAGCCGCGGCCCCAGATGCACTTGATGACGTTCCAGCCGGCGCCGCGGAAGAACGCCTCCAGCTCTTGGATGATCTTGCCGTTGCCGCGGACCGGGCCGTCGAGCCGCTGGAGGTTGCAGTTGACGACGAACGTCAGGTTGTCGAGTTCTTCGATCGCCGGCCAATGCAGCGCGCCGCGGGACTCGACCTCGTCCATCTCGCCGTCACCGAGGAACGCCCACACGCGCTGCTCGCTGGTGTCCTTGATGCCGCGGTGGTGTAGGTACCGATTGAATTGCGCCTGGTAGATCGCGTTGAGGGGACCGATCCCCATCGATACAGTGGGGAACTGCCAGAACTCGGGCATGAGCCGCGGGTGCGGGTAGCTCGGCAGCGCGAGTGGCTTGCCGTCGACGATATGGCTCTTCTCCTGGCGGAAACCGTCGAGACGCTCCTGGCTGATCCGCCCCTCTAAGAAGGCGCGCGCGTACATGCCAGGAGACGCGTGCCCCTGGAAAAAGACCTGGTCGCCTCCTCCGGGGTGGTCCTGTCCGCGGAAGAAGTGGTTCATGCCCACTTCGTACAGCGTGGCCGCGGACGCGTACGAGGAGATGTGGCCGCCGACACCGACGCCGGGGCGCTGCGCGCGGTGCACCAGGATCGCGGCGTTCCAGCGGATCAGCCGACGAAAGGCGCGCTCCATGTCCTCGTCGCCGGGAAACCAGGGCTCGGCCTCGACCGGGATGGTGTTGACGTAATCAGTGGTCGTGATCGACGGCACGCCGACGTGAAGTTCCCGGGAACGCTGCAGCAGGCTCAGCATGATGTATCGCGCTCGTTGTTCGCCGCGCGTGCTGATCAGCTCGTCCAGCGATTCGAGCCACTCCTGGGTTTCTTCGGGGTCGATGTCCGGGTAGCGACTGGGCAGGCCGTTGACGATAGGGCCGGCGTCCTCGAGTGCCACGTTGGGTCCTTCCTGGGGTGGATGTCGCGCGCACCCATCCTCCCTTACTTCATGACCAGGGTCACATGGGGGCATCGGGGCGTCCGTGTCGCGACGGGTTGACGACACGGGCCGGTCGGGGGACTCAAGCCTGCCGTGCTTGCGCATTGCGACCGAAACCGATGAACTGGACTGCAGGTGGAGCCATGTGAGCCGTCGGTGGCGCTCACGTCGGGTGGACAAAGGGAGGTGTGTCGGTGGGCCAGACCGCGGTCAATTCCGGTGCCGTGGCCAAGCTGGGCTTCTTGCCCGGGCAGGTGGTGTTGGAGCTCGGATACGACGATGACGTCGATGACGAGCTGCGCACGCGTGTGGAGGACCTCCTCGAGGTCCCCTTGGAAAACGAGGACTACGAGGACGTCGTCGACGCGGTGCTGCTCTGGTGGCGCGAGGATGACGGCGACCTCACGGACATGCTGGTGGATGCCCTGAGCCCGCTGGGCGATTCGGGCTTCATCGTCCTGCTCACCCCTAAAGTGGGGCGGCCAGGACAGATGGACGTGAGCGACGTCGCCGAGGCCGCGAGCACGGCCGGTCTGCAGGCGTCCGCGAGCCTCAATCTGACGACGCAATGGTCGGCGACCCGGCTGGTTGCACCCAAGTCCGGACGCAGATGAGGCAGCGAGCGCGCCATGCACCGTCGTGACCTCTCTGGCAGAGTGGCGCCATGGACGGCGACGGCACGATCGTGAGCGCGGCACCGGCGTCGGTCGGGTCGGCGGCGACAGCCTTCTCCCTGCCGGATCAGTTCGGAAGAGCGCGCTCACTCGCGGATCTGACCACGGATCGGGCGGTGCTGCTCACGTTCTTCCCGTTTGCCTTCTCGGGGATCTGTACGGGTGAACTGCGCGAAATTCGCGACGAATTGTCCCGTTTCGACAACGATCTTGTGCACGTCGTGGCAATCTCGTGCGACCCCATGTTCGCGCTGCGGGCTTGGGACGACCAGGAGGGTTTCTTCTTCCCTTTGCTGTCGGACTTCTGGCCGCACGGCGAGGTGGCACGCTCGTACGGGGTGTGGCACGAGGAGGGCGGGTTCGCCGCACGGGGGACGTTCCTGGTGGATACGTCCGGCACGGTGGCCTGGACTTTGATCAACGAGCCGGGTCGGCGTCGAAGCTTCGAGGGCGTCGACGCGGCGGTCGCGTCCCTTTCCGGGCCGTCGGAACTGGCAGAATAAGCGCGCGGCGCGGCCCAGCTCGACTCCCCATAGGTGCGCGCCGCAGGGGCCTGTAGCTCAGTTGGGAGAGCACCGCGTTTACACCGCGGCGGTCGTCGGTTCGAACCCGGCCGGGCCCACATGTCGACCAGCAGCGGTGTGCAGGCGCGGGACGTGATCGCGATCCTCGATCACCTCTACCCGCGCGACAGCGCCCAGTCCTGGGATCGCGTCGGTCTCGTGACCGGCGATCCGGACCAGCGCGTGGGACGCGTGCACCTCGCTGTCGACCCGACCCTGTCCGTCATCGAAGAGGCGCGCGAGCAAGGCGCCCACCTGCTGATCACCCACCACCCGTTGCTCTTGCGCGGCGTACATGCGGTGGCGACCGACACCGGCAAGGGGGCCGTCATCACCGCCCTGATCCGCGCCGGGATCGCCCTGTTCGCCGCTCACACCAACGCTGATGTGGCGCAGGGCGGGGTCAACGACGCGCTGGCCGAGGCGCTCGGGTTGGAACAGGTCGGGCCCCTCGCGATCGAGGAGGGGCGTCCGATGGGCCGGATCGGGACGCTGCCCGACCCCATGACGCTTCGGCGATTCGCGGGCCAACTGGCGCTGGCGCTGCCCTCCGCGCCGGTCGGCGTCCGGGTCAGCGGTCCGCCCGGCGCCACGGTGCGACGCGTCGCCGTCCTCGGCGGGGCGGGTGACTCGCTGCTGGGTCACGCGCGCCACCGCGGGGCGGATGTGTACGTGACCTCCGACCTGCGCCACCACGCGGTGAGCGAGGCGCGGGAGGAAGCGCGCGGCGGGCCTCCGTACCTCATCGACGCCGGGCATTGGGCGAGCGAATGGCTCTGGCTGGATGCCGCTGCGCGTCAGATCGTCGCTGCCCTCGGGCCGGCGGGAACGGAACTGGAGGTTTTTGTGAGCCGTATCGTGACCGACCCGTGGACTTTCGTCGTCGGGGTGGAGCCTGCCTGCCCGGAGGCGGAGTCGTGAAGGCCGACCCCGAGAGCCAGGCCAAGCTCCTCGAACTGCAACGCATCGATACGCGACTGGATCGGATCGGGCACCATCTGGCGCACCTACCCGAGCAGGCGGCGCTCGACGAGGTCAGCGCCGAGAGAACCCAGGTGGACGGCGACCTCGTGCGGGCGCGCACCGATTCCCGTGATATCGCGCGCGCCTCGGCGAAGGCGGAGGCCGACGTGCAACTTGTGCGGGACCGGGCGACCCGCGACCACGCGTTGATCGATGGGGGCCGGGCCACACCCAAGGAGCTGACCGGCCTGCAACACGAGCTCGAGTCGCTCGCCCGTCGACAGACCGAGCTTGAGGACGACCAACTGGACGTCATGATGCGCGAGGAAGCCTTGGAGGGCATGGCCGCCGCGTTGGCGGCTCAGGCCGACGACCTCGCGGCCCGCGTCCAGGACGCCACCGCGCGTCGGGACGAAGCGCGCGACAGCTTCACCGCCGAGGCGGCAGGACTCACGGCGCGACGGGCCGTCGTGGCCCCCGCCGTGGGCGCCGAGGTGATCGCCCTTTACGACAAGATCCGCGCGGGCAGCGGCGGCGTCGGTGCGGCCGCGCTCAAAGAACGTCATTGCGACGGGTGCCGGTTGGAGCTGCTCGGCACGGACTACCAGCGTGTCATCGATGCCCCGCCGGACGAGCTTGTCCGTTGCGAGGAGTGCCGACGCATCCTGGTGCGCAGCGAAATATCCGGAAGCTGATACGTGAAGAGATTCATACCCGTGAGGTCAGTGGTCTGCTGCGCGGCTCTTCAGGCGTGGGCGCGAGCCTGGCAGCCTCGGCTTTGGCGAGGAGCACCATGAGTCGTCGCCGCCTGGTCGTCGAGGCCGACGGGGGATCCAGGGGTAACCCGGGCGTCGCGGGGTTCGGCGCGCTCGTAGTCGACGCGGGCACCAGGACCGTGCTGGCCGAACGCGCCGCCCCGCTGGGCCGGGCCAGCAACAACGTCGCCGAATACTCAGGATTGATCGCCGGGCTGCAGGCCGCCGACGACATCGACCCGGCAGCGGACGTCGAGGTCCGGTTGGACTCCAAGCTCGTGGTCGAGCAGATGAGCGGCCGCTGGAAGATCAAACACGATGATATGCGGCGCCTCGCAGGCCAGGCTCGTCAACTCGTCACGGAGCGGACCGACTTGGGCGGGACCGTCACGTTCACCTGGATTCCCCGGGAGCGCAACAAGGCCGCCGACAAACTGTCCAACGAGGGCATGGACGGTCGCCGCGTCGACCGTCGCCATGAGCCCGACGGTGCGACCGATCCGGTGGCCGGAGGGCGGGACGACCCCACCCCGGAGGCGCCCGCGGCTCCTGGGTCGCCTGATGTGGGTCCGCCGGTCCGGATCGTGCTGGTCCGGCACGGCGTCACCGAACTCACCCCGACCGGTCTGCTCGACGGGCGCGGCGGCCCGGACGCGCCGTTGACCGTCGAGGGGCGACGGCAGGCGGTCGCCGCGGCCGACGGCGTGCGCGCATTCCTCGGCGAGGTGCCCGCGCGGCTCGTGACGTCGTCGCTGTCGCGGGCGCGCCAGAGCGGGGCCGTCATGGCCGGGGAGTTCGACATCGAGCCGGAGATCGATCCTGCCTGGGACGAACAGGATTTCGGCGACTGGGAGGGCCGCACGACCGCGCAGGTCCTGGCCGAGGATCCGCAGGCCTACCGGAACCTACGGCTGGTCGAGTCCTACGCACGCCCCGGCGGGGAGTCCCGTATACAGCTGCGCGACCGGGTGTTGGCCGCCTTCCGACGCCTCGCGGAGGACGCGCGGCAGGACGAGCGCGCCGTCGTGGTGGTGAGCCACCACGCTGCTCTCCTCGCCCTGCTGGGCGAATGTCTCCAGATGGTCGTTGACCTCGGTCAAGACGTGGCGTGACGGCGGCGTCCTCGTCGAGTTCGTGAACGACACCTCGCACCTGCGCTGAATGGTGCTTTCGCCAAGGCGCCGACAGCAACGACAGCAACGACAGCACCGACAGCACGGTCGCCTCGACACGAGTTCGACCTACAGCCAGAGCGCGCCGTTACCGAACATGCGGAGGGCGGCACCCCGCCATACAGCCGGGGCGTCGGCGACCCGGCTGCGGATGTCCGCGCGGAAGTCGGCGAGGGCCTCCTATCGTGAGGGCATGGGCGTACGTCTGGCGAGCACCGACCTGGCGGCGAGAGCTGCCGCGTTCGAGCTGGTGGACCCGGGTGAGCTGGCGGTTCGGTGCGAGCCGACAAGGCGGAGCGATGGCTGAGGGCTGGGTCCGGGCGGTCGCGTCCCGCGCTTTCCCGAAGGTGATTGCCA
>CAJDWP010000062.1_pt1 | contig 12488 bp, 11 predicted proteins | sample 7391631 | NCBI WGS metagenome assembly CAJDWP01 (sample SAMEA7055740, study PRJEB34461) | soil metagenome | biome: terrestrial ecosystem; feature: Peninsula; material: soil | place: Antarctica | collected 2016 | reverse complement strand
CTCGGCGCGGTCGGCATCGTGGTACTGCTGATGCTCGCCGAGGGCGACGGGCCGCGGGCGTGGGCGCGCACGTGGGGGCGGCTCGGCTGGCGCGCCGGGATCGGCGGCCTGCTGACCGCGGTCCTGCTCGTCCCCATGGTGCTGAACACCGGTGACACCATCACGACGGACACCGACCCGATCGCGAGCTACCCGCTTGCGCTACACGTCGCCCGGCTGTTCCCCCTCACCGAGGGCGTGGGGATCTCCCCCTCGCTGGGTTTCGGCACGCTGCCCTTGATCGCCTGCCTGGTGCTGGTGCTGCACCCTCACCTGCCCTGGCGTGTCCGGCTGGTCTGGCCGGCCGGGATGGCGATCCTCGTGGTCAGCACTTATCTGCCGACGACCATGCTCCTGTGGCACCTCGGTGTCCCTCCGAACGGGAGTCCCTGGCGCGAGGCCTTCGTCGTCGCCGCGCTCGGCGTGCTGATGGCCTGGATCACCCTGTCCGCGCCGCACCCGCCCGGCTGGCCGCGCGTCGCCGCCGTCGGGGTGGTGTTGCTCGCGTCCGGCCTGCTGGTGCGCGCCTCGGGCGCGGATCAGGGCATCCTCACCGTCCGATCCCTGGTGTGGGCGGGCGCCGCATGCGTGCTCGCGGTCGGCGTCGCGGCTGTCGCCGCCCGGCCGGTGTGGAGGCGCGCCGCCCTGGCGCTCGCGATCGTTGCGTTCCTCGCCGAGCAGACCGTGACGGCCGTAGTCGTCGCGATCGAGAGGGATCCGCGCCTGCCCGGCGAGTACGTGTGGTCCGAGCAGTCCTCGGCCAAGGCGCAGGCGGCCAAGGCGCAGGCCCTGGAGCCGTGGCGGCCCGGCGGCGGCCAGTGGCCCGCGCACCGCGCCGCGGGCCTCACCACGTCGGGGCCGAACGACGGGGCCCTCTTCGGCGTCCCGACCGCGGCGTACTACAGCTCGAACACCACCCGTCAGGCCTCGCAGGCCCTGCGCGGACTGGGGATGACCTGGCACATGAAGGGCCGGATCCTCGACGACGTCCCGGATCCGGGACTGGACGCGCTCCTGGGGGTCAGCGGCCGGATCGACCGCGCGGGCACCCTCACCCGAGAGGATGCGTTGCCTGCCGTACGCCTCCTGCGCAGCCCCGCGCCCCCGGCCGCCGACAACGCGTTCGCGACCCGCAACGCCCTCGTCGACGAGCCCGTCTACGTGCTGCCCGAGCTGCGCGCGACCCGCAACGGGCGCGGGGTCGACCTCACCCACGGCCTCACGATCGAGGCCGGCGACACCCTGCGCGTCGAGGGAACGTGCCCGGCGGGCAGCATCGTCCAGGTGCACGCGCCGTACTACACCGGCACGTGGCAGCAGGCCGGGCAGGCGCCGTACCTCCCCCCGCCCGACGTCCCCGTCTCCCCGCGCAGCCACGGCCGCGGCGTGGATACCGGCGGCGTCTTACCCGACCGCCGTCTCGACGTCACGTTCACCCCACGAATCGCCGGGAGCCTGCCCGCTCAGCCGGTCGCCTGCCTCGATACCGCGGCCATGGCTCGCTCGATCGCGGCGTCCGCGTCGCCCGCCCCGAGCGTGGTGATCGCGGGGTCGGACGTGCGGGTCACCTACGAGATGCCGCAACGCGGCGACGTGCTGGTCACGACCACGTCCCAGAAGGGTTGGAGCTGCAGGGCCGACCCCGGCCGCCCCGGCGGCCCGGGGCGGCCTGCTGTCAGTGCCGGTTGACGGAGCACGCGAGGTGACCTGCTCCTACCGGACCCCGCACGTGCGGCTCGGTGCGGCCCTGACCGGGGTGGCCCTCATCGTGTGGGCCATGGGGGCGGTGACGCGCGTGCTGTGGCGTCGCCGCTCGGCACCCGGCGTCGGGGCGACCCTCAGGCCCGACGAGCCAGCTTCAGCTTCCAGGCGTCCGGACCGCGTTGCACGTAACTGACCTCGACCGCGTCGCCCTCCCGGTCGGCGAGCTGCGCCAGGAACGGTAGCGGGTCGTGCGGCGCCACGAAGACCATCGCCCCGCCGGGCGCGATCGCGCTGAACGCGCCGAAAATTGACGCGTGCCGGATGGCGTGCGGAATCTGGCGCGCGTCGAGTTCCGGGATCGTCGCGTCGTCCCCAGCGCACTCGCAGCGCGGCGCCTCAGAAAGGGGAAGCTCGGTCCGGTCGGTCCCGCTCGTCGTCATGGCATCCTCCGCGTCGTCGGTTTTCTTCACCGTACATTTTTTACGTCAGTATGCAGAAAAATACGCTGCGCGGCGCCGCCTGTCGAGACGAGGGTCGCGCAGACCGCAGCACGCGTACGGTTGCAGCTCCTAATCCCGCAAGGTGGACGCCGTGGCCAGAGCCGACATGGCCGCCGCATACCCCTTGGGTTCCTGCGGGGTCAGCGGGCGTCGAGAGCGCCGACGGCTCCCGGCGGCGCCGGCAGCATCTCGGTCCGGGAGGCCCTCAGCCACACGAAGAATCCGTAGACGACGAGGCCGCCGTAGACCGCGTACAGGACCGCGCTGGGGTAGTACTGGCTGTGCCACAGCAGCGGCACCCCCACCAGGTCGACGCCGATCCAGCACAGCCAGAAGTCGGTCCATCCGCGGGCCATCGCGTACGTAGCGATGATCGACCCAGTGAAGATCCAGGCATCGGTCCAGTAATACCAGCGAGGGGCCGGCCACCCGGCGCCGACGGCTGCGAACACACCCTGGGCGACCACCACGAGCGCGACCCAGAGCACCAGGTAGCGGGCGCGTTCGAGGCCGGTCGCCCAGCGCGGGGTGATCGCGGGACCGTCCTGGACGCGGCCCTGGCGGGAGGAGCGCCAGCGCCACCAGCCGTACACGCTCGTGGCGATGAAGAACACCTGCCGCGCGGACTGACCGAACAACGGGTGACGACCGTCCTCCAACGACAGCGCGGTGCCGAAGAACACGGTGAACAGGATGACGTTGCCGACGATCCCGATCGGCCACGCCCAGACCCGTCGGCGCATTCCACCGATCGCGGAAGCGAACCCGAACACGTTGCCGATGATCTCCCGCAAGAAGAGGGGGTAGCCGGCGATCGTGATCTTCGCCTCGAACAGCTGCGCCAGCCAGTCCATCGGATCCTTCGTCTCTCGGAGATGCCGGCCTTCTACGCCTTTCGGGGTGCGACCTCGTCCAGAGTACGAGCCATGGCGATCGCTGCCACGGCGGCCTCGTATCCCTTGTCCTCGATCGACCCGTCCAGTCCGGCGCGCGCGATGGCCTGCTCGTCCGTGTCGCACGTCAGGACGCCGAACCCGACCGGCGTCCCGGTGCTGACCATGACCTGCATGATCCCCTGCGTCGCCCCGTCGCACACGTAGTCGAAGTGGGGCGTGCCGCCCCGGATCACCACGCCGAGCGCCACGAGGGCGTCGTGTTGCGGCGCGAGCCGGGCGCACGCCACCGGCAATTCGAAGGTCCCGGGCACGCGCACCCACGTCACCTCTCGCACGCCACAGTCGTCCAGGGCGCGGCGGGCCCCGTCCGTGAGGCCGCCCATCACGACGTCGTGCCAGGAGGATGCGACGACGGCGACGCGTAGGCCGGTCCCGTCGGGGTGGATGCTCGGAGCACCGTGGCCGGCCATGGGTCAGTCCTTCCGTTCGAGCGTGGCGGCTCCGGATTCGCCACCGCAGCGCGCCACGCGCGGATCGAGGCCGCCCGCAAAGGTGCGGTCGTCGTCCAGGCGGATGTCCTCGCGCAGCGCCAGTCCCTGGGCGATGGCGAGGTTATCCGGGAATGCGAAGTCCTCGGGCGCCGTCGGCAGCGGCCGGCCGCCGTGAAGCCCGAGGTCGGCTAGGAGCAGGTGCCCCATCCGTTCGCGCTTCGTGCGTAGGTAGGTCGCGTTGGCGGGGTTCGCGGCGACGTGCATCGGCCGACGGTCGGCGACCCGCAAGCCGCAGCGCTCCAGGCCGGCCACCTTCGCGGGGTTGTTGGTGAGCAGTACGAGCTCGCGGACGCCCAGGTCCTGCAGGACCGCGGCGGCACCCCCGTACTCCCGGTCGTCGACCGGCAGCCCCAGCGCGAGCTGCGCATCGACGGTGTCGGCACCACCGTCCTGCAGGTGGTACGCGGCGAGCTTGGCCAGGAGGCCGACCCCGCGACCCTCGTGTCCGCGCACGTAGATGACCGCGCCGCCCGCCTCGGCGACGGTCGCCAGCGCGGAGTGGAGTTGCGGGCCGCAGTCGCAGCGCAGCGAGCCGAACGCGTCGCCGGTCAAGCACTCGGAATGCACCCGCACCAGCGGGCGATCCCCCAGCCCGCGCGGGCTGATCAGGGCGACGATCTCGGCCCCGTCGCGCAGGTCCTCGAAGCCGACGATCCGGAACGGCCCATGCACGGTCGGCAGCGCCGCCTCGCTGCGTCGGACGACTCGCGCGCCCTGTGGAGCGTCGGGGGTGCGGGCCGTGAGTTCGTCGAACGGGGCCGCGGTATCGACGTCGCCGTCGTCTCTGCCGTCGACCGTCCCTTGGCTGATGCCGTCGTCCATGCCTTCGACCTCGCCGTTGACCTCGCCGGTGAGCAGCCGTTCGTGGACGGCGCGCCATGCCGCGAGGTCGGCGATCGTGACGACCGGCAGCCCATCTCGCGCCCCCAGCGCCAACACGTCGGGGGTCCGCATCATCGAACCGTCGTCGCGGACCAGCTCCCCGATGACGCCCACGGGCTCCAACCCGGCCAAGCGGGCCAGGTCGACGGTCGCCTCCGTGTGCCCGCGTCGCTCCAGGACCCCGCCCTCACGGGCCCGCAGCGGCAGCACGTGGCCTGGCCGGATCAAGTCGTCCGGGCCGGTGGCCGGGTCGCCGAGCAGGCGGATCGTCCGGGTCCGGTCGGCGGCGCTGATGCCCGTCGTGATGCCCGTCGCGGCGTCGCAGGAAACGGTGTACGCGGTGCTGCGCGGATCCTGGTTGTCGCTGACCATCAGCGGCAGCCGCAAAGCATCCGCCCGCTCGGCGGTCATCGGAGCGCACAAGTACCCGGAGCTGTGCCGAATCGCCCAGGCCAGCCACGGGACGGTGAGGGTCTGGGCGGCGGCGACCACGTCGCCCTCGTTTTCGCGGTCGGTGTCGTCGAGGACCAGCACGGGGCGACCCCGCCGCAGGGCCTCCAGCGCCTGGTCGATTGTCGAGAAGCCGATCTGCTCCGGTGGGGCGCCTCTCATTCGGTCTGCCCGCCGTCCTGAGCTGCCGCGCGGCGGGCGCCCGCGTCGAACGGGTTCGCCGGGGCGTCGCCCGCCGCGAGCCCGTCGGGGGCGGCGAGGTCGCCGCGAGTAGCCAGCAACCGCTCCACGTATTTGGCGATCACGTCCACCTCGACATTGACCGTGCCGCCGACCGGGAGCGCTCCCAGCGTGGTCAGATCGAGCGTGGTCGGGATCAGGCTCACCTCGAACTCGTCCGTCCGCAGCGCGCTCACCGTGAGCGAAACCCCGTCCAGGGTGATGGAGCCCTTCTCGACGACATAGGGCGCCAGGACCGCGGGCAACGTGAACGCCACCACCTCCCATCGGTCGCCGGGGACGCGGCGCAGGCAGGTGGACGTCGCGTCCACGTGCCCCTGGACGACGTGCCCGCCGAACCGGCCGTCCGCGGCCATCGCGCGCTCCAGGTTGACCGGAGCGCCCTCGACCAACTGACCGAGGTTCGACCGGTCGAGCGACTCCTTCATCACGTCCACCGCGAACGAATGCTCATCCGACTCCACGACCGTGAGGCACACCCCGTTGACCGCGATCGACGCGCCATGGTGCGCGTCGGACACGACGGTCGGCCCGTGCACGCGGAGCACCACCGACGCCTCGCCGTGCTCCATGGCCTCGACGCGCCCGAGTTCCTCGACGATTCCGGTGAACACTTCTGTCTCCTTTGTGCGGGATGTGCCGTCGTGCGGGACGTGCCGCGAGCCACCGAGCCGGGTGCGCCGTGTCGTTGGTCGCCGTGTCGTTGGTCGCCGTGACGCCTCGTCGTCGGTCAGGGCCCTCCTGGGTCGGGATCGGGGCCCTCGTCACCACGCGCCGGCCGGAGCATGATCCGCACGTCCTGCCCGATCATGCGCGCGTCCAGGGTGAGGTGGCGCAGGCCGCGCGCCAGGGTGTCGACGCCCAAGTCGCCCACGGCGGCGGTTCCCGCGCCGAGCAACACCGGGGCGATGTAGGCAACCGTCAGATCGACGAGGCCGGCCCGCAGGAAGGCGGCGGACAGCGTCGGGCCGCCTTCGAGGAAAACGTGCCGGATGCCGCGCGCATGCAGGTCAGCGAGGATCTCATGCGGGTCGTGTGCGCTCAGCTGCACCGTGGCCGCATCGTCATTTCGCAGGTGGGCATCGGGCGGCAGCTCGCGCCGACCGACGACGACGCGCAACGGCTGACGCTCGCGGAGCGCACCGTCGGGCTCTCGGACGGTGAGGCGCGGGTTGTCGGCCAGCGCGGTGCCCGTGCCGACCATGATCGCGCCACAGTCCCCCCGCATCCGATGCACATCGGCCCGCGCGGCGGCACCGGTGACCCATTGGCTCGTACCGTCGGCTGCGGCCGAGCGGCCGTCGAGGCTGGCCGCGTACTTCCAGGTGACGAACGGTCGGCCCAGCAGCACGGCCACGGTCCAGGCGGGGTTGAGCTGCGTGCACTCGCCGACCAGCACCCCGCCGACAACGTCGACCCCGGCGGCTTCGAGCGCGGTCGCTCCCCCGGCGGCGTCCGGGTTCGGGTCGTCTTGTCCATAGACGACGCGGGTGACGCCCGCGTCGATCAGCGCCTGTACGCACGGACCCGTCTGTCCGGTGTGGTCGCACGGTTCGAGGGTGACGTACGCGGTGCCTCCACGCGCTCTCTCCCCCGCCTGGGCGAGTGCGTCGACCTCTGCATGCGGCGTGCCCGAGCCGCGGTGGTGCCCGACGCCGACAACCTCCCCGGCGGCGTCCGTGATCACGGCGCCCACCCGAGGATTGGCATCACCGAGCGGCCCCAACGCGGCGGCCTGCACGGCTCGTCGGAGGTGGACTTCGTCACCGGCTGCTAGCTGCTCGTTCAACCTCGACCCCATCTGTCCGCGATGTCACTGCCGCGAACTCCGGGTCGGCCGACGCAAACGTGACGAGGGGACCCGACGATGCGGCGAGCGCACCGACGGGCCGACGTCCGCCACGGCCGTCGACGAAGGAATCCCCGCAGGGACTCCCGCGTGCTGCCTCCCATCCGGACTTTCACCGTCGGTCCCGGAATTTCACCAGGTCCACCGCCCTGCTCGACCCCGAAGGGCCGCGCGGGGCGGGTCGCGGACTATCACCGCCGGTTCGGACTTACACCGATCCCCGGAGCACGTGCGTCCAGTATGCCACCGTGTCGGCACGGGCGTGGCAACGCCGCCGGAGTCGTCGATGGTGATCCTGGACCCACCCGTCGACTTCCTTCTCGTGGCTGTTCAACCTTGTCCTCGCCGCGCCCGCCCTAACCTGACGTCACGCGCAACCCGCGTCGGGCACTGCCACGTCATGTCGGGCCGCGTTGGCCACGATCGCGTCGTGTACGTACTGGGCCATCCCGGGCCGCACGCCGTCGTACGTCGCCGTGAACCGTGGATCACAGAGGTACATGGCGGCGAGGTTGGTCTGGAAGGCGTATGAGCAGTCGTAGAACCGTTCGATCGAGGCACGATGCAGTTCCGCGGCTTCGGCGGCCTGCTCGGAGTCGGCGGGCCTACCGGCGTCGAGGCAGGCCGCGAACGCCGCGTTGACCGCGTCCGCCTCGGCCTTGACCGCCTCCCAGTCGGAACGCGAGTATCCCTGGGTGCGCTCCTGCGACTGCCGCCACTCATCTGTGTCGCCCCAGCGCTGACGCGCCTCGGCCGCGTAACTCTCGTCGAAGGTGTCCCCGAAGAGCTCCTTCATTTCTGCGGGGGTCAGCCTGGCGTGATCCATGGTGTGCTCCAATGCGTCGTCGATGGCCTGGACCAGCCCGTGCAGCTCGTCCAGTCGGGAGATGACCGCCGCGCGTTGTCGGCGAAGGTGCGTTTGGGCGCTGTCGGGTTCGTCCAGCAGGTCAGCGATCTCCTCCAAGCCGAACTCCAGACGCCGGTAGACCACGACGTGTTGAAGCCGCGTCAGGTCCTCACGGGTGTAGAGGCGATACCCGGCAGCGCTGCGCTCGCTGGGGACGACGAGTCCGATCTCGTCGTAGTGACGCAGGGTCCGTCGGGTGACGCCGAGCACGTCGGCCACCTGCCCCACAGTCAGTGTCGGGGCGCCGTCGGCCACCGAGTCCATCGGCCCGTCGTCCCACTCAAGAGCGGTCGCGTGCGTGCTTCGTGTCGGTTCGGAGCCTCGCGTCGTGCTGGTCATGTCACCACTGTGAAGGTTTCCGCCGCGTGAAGGTCAAGTCCCTTCTACCGTGGGGTGCGTCATGTCCCGAGGGCTCACCCAGGCGTCGAACTGCTCACCGGTGAGTAGGCCGGTGGCCAGGGCGGCCTCGCGCAGGCTGAGGCCCTCACGGTGCGCCTTCTTGGCGATCGTCGCGGAGTTGTCGTAGCCGATGTGGCGGTTGAGCGCGGTGACGAGCATGAGGTTGCGTTCGAGGTGGGCGGTGATGCGGTCCCGGTCCGGCTCGATGCCCACGGCGCAGTACCGGCTGAAGGACACGCACGCGTCGGCGATGAGGCGGATGCTCTCCAGCACCGCGTGAGCCATGACCGGCTTGAAGACATTGAGCTGGAAGTTGCCCTGACTGCCCGCGAACCCGACCGTGGCGTCATTGCCGAACACGCGGGTGACGACCATGGTCAGCGCCTCGCACTGGGTGGGGTTCACCTTCCCGGGCATGATCGAGCTGCCCGGCTCATTCTCGGGGATCGTGATCTCGCCGATGCCGTCGCGCGGCCCGGACGCGAGCCATCGCACGTCATTGGCGACCTTCATCAGCGCCCCGGCGAGGGTTCGCAGCGACGAGCTGACCTCGACGACCGCGTCATGGGCCGACAGCGCGGCAAACAGGTTGGGCGCCTGGTGGAATTCCAGCCCGGTGAGGTCCGCAACCTTCTCGGAAGTGAGTCGGCCGAAGTCGGGGTGTGTATTGAGCCCGGTGCCCACCGCGGTGCCGCCGATGGCCAACCCTCGAGCGCGCTCGTCGGCGCGCCGTACCCCCTCCACCGCGAAGTCGAGCTGCGCGACCCAGCCGCCGATCTCTTGGCCCAGGGTGATCGGGGTCGCGTCCTGCAGGTGGGTACGGCCGACCTTCACGATGTCGGCGAACTCCTCGGACTTGGCCGCCAGCGCGTCGCGCACATCGGTGACGGCGGGGTACAGCCTCGCGTGGAGTTCGCTGACGATGGCGATGTGCATGGCGGTGGGGAAGGTGTCATTGCTCGACTGGCCGCGGTTGACGTGGTCATTCGGGTGCACCGGCATCTTCGAGCCCAGCTCACCGCCGACCAGCTCGATGGCCCGGTTGCTGATGACCTCGTTCGCGTTCATGTTCGACTGGGTGCCAGACCCGGTTTGGAACACCACCAAGGGGAAGTCCTGGTCGAGTCGGCCGTCGATCACCTCGTCGGCGGCGCGGACGATCAGGTCGGCGACGTCGCCCGGTAGCTCACCCAACTCGACGTTGGCCTGGGCGGCCGCCTTCTTGAGCAGCCCAAGGGCGCGGATCATGGGTCGCCCCCAGACAAAGGTGTCGCGACCGATGTCGAAATGGTGCAGGGATCGTTCCGTCTGCGCGCCCCAGTAGCGATCGGCGGGAACGTCAACGGCTCCGAGGCTATCCGTCTCGCGGCGAGTGCTCATGGCAGCATCTTCCACCGAACCGCGCCTGGTCATCGCCCAACTTCGGCCTGAATCGCCGGGCTGGGAATTGCGGACTGAGCCGCGTCGCGATGGTGATACCGGAGATGAGGATGCTCGTCGCTGACGGAGCACACGGCCATTCCTGTACTATATTTGGGCGGCCACCCGTCGAGGCGGATCGCGACATGCCGGCTCGTCTTCGGGTGCCTTTCGTTCTCGCCGCCGCCAGACCAGCAACCGGGGTGACTCGCCATGATCGATCGGCCGGACTTGGTGTTCCGCGTCCACGCAGCGTTGGGCGCCGGACGGACGGTGCGGGAAGTGCGGATGTTCGGGGGCCTTTCCTTCATGGTGAACGAGAAGATGGTGCTCAGCGTGATGTCCAACGGTGACCTGTTGGTGCGCACCGACCCAGAACGTGCCGACGTCCTTCTCGCGGTTGACGGAGCGCAACAAGCCGAGATGGGAGTTGGGCGGTCGATGGGAAAGAGCTGGATCACGGTGGCGGGGCGGGCCATCGCGACGGATGAAGCCCTGCAATTCTGGGTGGATGAAACCCTGGCGTACCACTCCAAGGCGGCTGACTCGGGCCGTGGGCGACGATCGAAGAAGTCCCCCGGCGCGGTGTGACCCTCACCCGGTTCGAGGCCATGACCACACCGGGCACTCGGACCGCCTGACCACACAGGTCACCACTTCCGGCATGGGATCCCCATGAGCCGCTGGCACGTGGCGGCTCAGGGGCTACTGGCCGCCCGGGGCATGTTGGCTGAGGATGACCCGATTCAATGGTTCGGCGTCACGCTGGTGGGGGTCAGCAAGACGACGGGTGTGAAGCTGCTCTTCACGCTGGCTCTGATCGCCGTCGTGCTGCTGCTGCGGTTCCTCGTGCTCTGGGGCATGCGTCACGTGCTGGGCGGGGACGTGGCCGATTCCCGACGGTTCTGGGCGCGGCAGGGCCTGCAGCTCCTGGCGGCCTTCGTCCTCACCGTCGGACTTCTGTCGATCTGGATCACTCCAGAAACCGACGTCAGCACCGGCATCGGTCTGATCAGCGCGGGGCTGGCCTTCGCCCTGCAAAAGGTCATCGTGTCGCTCGCCGCGTACTTCGTCATCCTGCGGGGTGACACCTTCGGCGTCGGCGACCGGATCACCTTGGGAGGAGTGCGAGGCGACGTCGTGCGTCTGGGGTTCCTCCGGACGACCATCATGGAGATGGGGCAACCTCCGTCGGTGGCTGCCGCTGCCCCTGCGGTGTGGGTGAATTCCCGTCAGTACACCGGCCGGCTCGTGACGGTGACGAACGGCGCGATCTTCAACGAGCCGGTGTACAACTACACTCGCGACTTTCCCTACCTGTGGGAGGAACTCACCCTGCCGGTCGGCTATGAGTCCGACCGCAGGCGGGCAGAACAGATCCTGTTGGCCGCGGCACGAGATCACGCGGTCGTGAACGACGTCGAAGCCACCCGTAGCCTGGCTTTCATGAAGTCGCGCTACGCCATGGCGGACGCGTCTCTTGAGCCGGCGGTCTACTGGCGGATCACCGACAACTGGCTTGAGCTGTCACTGCGCTTCCTGGTGCCCCAACGCGGGGTTCGAGAAATCAAGGACGCGATGAGCCGTGACATCCTGACCGGGTTGGATGCAGCAGGCATCCCCATCGCCTCGGCCACCTACGCCATCGTGACCGTCCCGACGATTCGCCCCGGCCCACCAACAGAGAGTCGCTGAACGGTCTTCGGGCGCGTTCAGTCCCAAGGGGAGGGTCGGCCGGCGCCGGAAGGAGTCCAGGAGTCGAGCGTGAAAGCAGCAAACCCTTCTGTAGGAATCCTCTGACAAGTTGGGCGGCTGGTTGGACGTGGTCGAGACGCTGAGCGCAGACATGGAGCCGCACGCAACCCCCGGCGCGGAGGCGATCGTCGCTGTCAGGCCATACACGTCGCGGGACGCCGAAGCGACGTGGACGGTCTTCTCGCAGGCCATCAACAGAACGGCCTCCTTCTTCTACACCCCAGAACAGATCGAGGCGTGGTGCCCCGGCAGCATGCCGCTCGATCAGTGGGACGCCAGACGCCAGGCGGCCTGGACCATGGTCGCCACGGTCGATGATCAGGTGGTCGGCTTCAGCGACCTGACGGACCGCGGCGAGCTGGACATGCTCTTCGTTCACCCAGACGCCGGGAGGCGGGGCGTCGCCCGAGCTCTGGTCACGCGCGTGCTCCAGGAGGCGCTCACCCGAGGAATGTCGCGGGTCGACACTCGAGCAAGCCGTGCCGCCCAGCCCGCCTTCGAGCGATTCGGTTTCGTCGTCGATCGCGAGAACCTGGCCAACATCGTCCGCGGCGTGGTCGTCGCCAACGTCGACATGCACGTCACCCTTCCGTGCAGGGCCGCGAGATGACGCTCCTCATCGTGGATCGCCCGTCAGGGGGTGACACCGCCCTGGACGACGTGCGGCGCGTCGGGACAGGCGTCGGCGATCCGCTGGAGACGCGCGACGTACGCCTGCCAGTGGGCCGCGTCCCACTCGGGCAAGTTGTTGCCCCGGCCGTGCAGGCCGGTGGTCCCGTCGAGCTGTTCACGCAGGATGTCCGCGTGTCCGGCGTGCCGGGCCTCGTCGAGCGCCACGTGTACGAGGATCTGGCCGAGCGTCGCGGCTCGGCGGTCTTCCGGCCACCAGGGCACCGC
>CAJDWP010000127.1_pt1 | contig 13134 bp, 9 predicted proteins | sample 7391631 | NCBI WGS metagenome assembly CAJDWP01 (sample SAMEA7055740, study PRJEB34461) | soil metagenome | biome: terrestrial ecosystem; feature: Peninsula; material: soil | place: Antarctica | collected 2016 | reverse complement strand
CTGGCGCGGCGTAGCGTCCGGCGGCACGGCGACGCCCAGATCCTCCAAGCCGTCTCTGAGCGCCGCCCACTCGACCTCCGCTCGCTCGCCCGGCGACCGCGCCGCCCCGCGGCGTCTTGCGAGCGCGCGGCGGCCCGCGAACGGGACGAGCGACGCCGCCAGCGCCCCGAGTACCCCGAGCGCCCCGAGCGCCACGAGCCCGGCCGTGAGCCGGGCGGCTCCGTCGTCCGCGGCGGCCGGATCCGGCATCCCAGTGCCGGGGTCCGACTGGGGAGTCGCGGATGGCAAGGGTTGCGAGGTGGTGCGCGTGGGGACGGCGCCGGCTGTGCCCTGGGGAGCCGGGTCAGGGGCCGCGTCGCCGCCCGCGTAGGAGGGAGTCGCGCCCGAGCGTTGCGACGGCGTGGGTTCGAAGCGCAGCCAGCCGACGCCGGTGAAGTACAGCTCGGGCCAGGCGTGCGCGTCCGAGACCCGGACCGTGCGGGCGGCGCCTTCGGGTTCCCCCGGCAGGAATCCCGTCGCGACCCGCGCCGGGATACCCTCCCGGCGCGCCATCATCACCATCGCGGTGGTGAATTGCACGCAGTAACCCCGTTTGCTGGTGAGGAACAGGTCCAGGGCGGCGTTCGTGCCCTGCTTCTGCGACATGTCGGGCGGGGGCGCAGCCAGCTCCAGGCTGTACGTGAAGCCGCCGTCTTCGCGGAGCCACGACTGGATCGCCGCCGCCTTCTCGAACGGTGTCCGCGCGCCCGACACCACGCTCGTCGTGGTGGTCCGCAGCAGGTCGGTGTCCGCGGCGCTCGGCACCGCCAGCTCCGCCGCAAACTCGGAGCGCTGGATCGGCGGCCCGCCCCGCAGCTGGTCCGGGGTCGGCGCCAGCGAGAGGTAGCGCAGCTGGTAAGACCGGGGGATCCGGTCGACGACCGGGGCTCCCGTCCGCTCGTCGGCGGCCCAGCGGGCGCCGACGACGGTCCCGGAGACGATGGGGGTCGGACTCGCCAGGTACGGCGCCGACAGCGTGGTCCGTTGGACGGTGATCGACGGCTCGGTGCGGGGGACGGCGCTGGTCAGCCCCATGGGGTACGGCAACTGAGGGCCGGCGGATGGCTCGGCGTCGACCGGGGCCGCGCGCCAGGCCCCGGCGTCGTAGATGGTGGCCACCGAGACGCGTAACGGCGGTGCCTGTGGGTCGTCGGTGGTGTATGCGAGGACCGGGGTGGAGTTGTCGTCGCGCAGGTCGTTGAGCATGTCGGAGTCGGGCGAGAAGCCCACCTGGTTCCGGGACCCGAACCCCTGCGCCCCCCACCCGTCCGCAAGATAGTGCGCCGGCAGGCGGGGCAGGGCACCCCCGGCGCCGACGCCTGCCGCCAGCGCCAGCGCACACACACCGGCCGCGAGGCCGACTCGCCCGCGTCGGCCCGGGAGCCGTCCGGCCGTCGCCAGGTCCGGTCGCCACGACGACAGCCAGGTCCGCCCGTTCTCGACGAGCAGCGCGCACCAGAGCGCGATCGGCAGCGCGACGTCCTGCGCGTCGAGGGGCTGGGTGCTGTTCGCCACGGTGGTGAGCAGCGGGGTCAGCAAGGGAAGCGCGGCCACCGCGGGCAGTCTTGAGGACACCGCCACGACGTCCACGGCCCAGGCGACGAGCGCGACGCAGGCGACGATGACGAACGTCACGCCGGGAGTGACCGGCGCCGGGGTGGCGTGGGCGGTGATCGTGGCCACGGCGTCGGAGACGAGATCGCGCCATGCGGCCACCGTGGCCGGGGTCGGGATCAGACCCCCCAAGACGGGTCGCTGGCCGGGGAACAGCATCGACTGGGCGAGGAACACCCCCGCGAGCTGGGCGACCGCCACCGTGGCGGAGCCGCGGCCGAGCATGCGCAGCAGTACTCCCAGGACGCCGACCAGGCACACCTGAACGACCGCGCCGGTCTCCCACGGCGCCTGCGTGAACAGGGTGTGAAGAGGCCACGCCGAGGCCAGCACGGCGGCCCCCGCAAGGACGGCGGCGAGTGGTGCGGCGCCCGGGTGCCGCGCCGTGGCGTCGCGCTCGTCGCCGGGGACTGGGACTGGGGCTGGGACGGGATCAGGGTCAGGGACAGGGACGGAAACGGGATCAGGGACGCTCAGGGTGGCGCGAGATGTCGCCCGGCTCATCGACCCCCCGCCCCGACGCCATCGACCAGTCGAGCCCAGGCCGCGTCCAAGCCGACGTCAGGGCGAGCGACTCCCGCGTGCCAACCTCCGGCCCGCGCGAACGCGCACAGCCGTTCCGCCGCGCCACCGGCGAGCGCCGCGGACGAGACGGGCGACGCGAAGGCTGCCGTGTCGGCCACGAGGGCCAGACCCGTGCTGCCCGAGCGGACGACCCCGAAGGCCTCGTGGGCCCCCGCCGGGTCGCCGTCGCCGGTGACCACCACGATCAGCCCGCCCGAACCGGCCAGCTCGCGGGCGGAACCGTACAGGGCCGAAGCGACCGCCCCACGCTTCGGCACGGCGACCGCGTCCGGTTCGGCGAGGGCCAGGCGCCGCATCACCTCGGGGGTAGTCGTCCCGCGCAGGTGGTCCCGGTGCCCACCGGCGGTCGTGGCGGCCTCGGCGCCGCCGACGACCAGGTGCAGGACGAATCCCTGCCCGGCCAGCTGCGCGGCGATCGAGGCGAGCGCTTCGACGGCCCAGTCGAAGGGGCGCTGCGGTGCGGGACCCCAAGCGCTCGCGTCCGCGTCGAGGACGAGAACGGCTCGGCGGATGGCGGGCTGGGCCTCGTGCCGGACCATCAGTTCGCCCCGGTGCGCCGTCACGGCCCAGTGCACCCGACGCAGGTCGTCCCCGAGTCGGTATGCGCGCAGCGAGGCGTCGCGCTCGCCGCCGCCGACCCCGCTCGCGGGATCGTCTCCCTGGTGACCGACGATCCGCGACGTTGCGGCGCCGGAAAGGTCGTGGACGCGGGGCAGGACCAGCGCCGTCGAGGGGCCGCCGAACGTGAAGGTCCCAGTGGTGAGCCCGAGCGGGTCGCGGCGCGTGGCCACCAGCGGGCCGAGCCCGTGAAGACCGCGACGGGCAGGGCGGACCTGGTACGACATCGTGGTGTGCTCTTGGGGTGCCAGCGAGGGCAGGACCAGGCGTGCGCCCCCGGACAGCCCCGGCGTGGCCTGTTCCGCCGCGGCCATCACGTCGCTGCGGCGCGTCCCCACGTTGCGGACCTCGACCCGCACGGCCGCGATCTGCCCGACCTCCAGAGACGACGGGGTAAGAGCACGACGCACCTCGAGTCGGGGATGGCGCCACCACGCCAGGATCAGACAGATCACGGTCAGCGCCGTGCACGTGAGACCGACACGGACGAGGTCCACGAACCCAAGCAGCGCGCCGGCGGCGGTCAGCAGGATGCCACCGATGAGGATCCCGCGCCCCCGATCGGTCAGATTCTTGCGCACCGGGGCCCCGACCCTGACCCTGCCGCGGCCGGTGGAGCCGGTCGTCTCCGCGGGTCGAGGATCCGCCGTCGCGGCGCGGGCGCGTCTGGCCATCGAGCTAGGAGCCCCGGACCGGAACGCGGGCCAGGATGTCCGTCAGGACGTCTGCCGGCCCGCGGCCCTGTAGCTGGGCTTGCCCGGAGGGCAGGACGCGATGTTCCACCACCGGACCGAAGAGGGCCTGCACGTCGTCCGGCAGGACGTGGTCGCGACCTGCCATGGCCGCGCGGGCGCGCGCGGCTCGAAGGAGGTGCAGCGTGGCGCGGGGGGAGCCCCCAAGTCGCAGCCCGGGATCGGCGCGGGTCGCGCCGACGAGGTCGACGATGTACTCCTTGAGCGTCCTGCTGGCGTAAATGGCCCGGGTCGCGGCGACGGCTCGACCCACCGCCAGGGCGTCCGTGATGGGCCGCATGGTTCCCAGCGGTGAACCAGCGCCGTGGACGTCCAGCATCTCCAGCTCGGCGCGACGCGCGGGGTAGCCCATCGACACGCGCGCCATGAACCGGTCGCGTTGCGCCTCCGGGAGCGGATAGGTCCCCTCCATCTCCAGAGGGTTCTGCGTGGCCAGGACGAGAAATGGGGATCCCAGGGGATAGGTGGTCCCATCGACCGTGACCTGCGACTCCTCCATGCACTCCAGGACGGCCGACTGGGTCTTGGGGGAGGCGCGGTTGATCTCGTCGCACACCACGACGGACGCGAAGATCGGACCCGGACGGAACTCGAAGCGTCGGGCCTCGACATCGAAAATGCTCACTCCCGTGATGTCGCTCGGCAGCAGGTCGGGAGTGAACTGGATACGCCGCATCGGCGTGTCCACCGCGCGGGCGAGCGCCTTGGCCAGCGTGGTCTTGCCCACCCCCGGCACGTCCTCGAGCAGCAGGTGGCCTCCGGCGAGGAACACGGTCAGGGCGATGTCGATCACGTCGTCCTTGCCCTCGATCACGGCCCCGATCCCTGCGTGGATCGCGCGCGCCAGGTCGGCCACGCCCGAAGGGTCGACGAACGAGGCCTCGTCCTGCCCTCGGGTGTGGTCCACGACTCCTCCTGGTGTCACATCCGCCCCCCCGCGTCCTGACCCGCTGCCTCGCCCCGCTGCCCTGACCCGCTGTCTCGACCCGCTGCCCCCGCACGCGGCTCCCCGCCCGAGTGGCCCAAACCGCGGCCCCCGCCCGCGGGTCGACCCTTGCCGGGCTCTCACCCTCGCGTGAATTCTCCCCCATCCCCGAGGCGTCGCGTTCCCACCCGGGCCCCGCCCGTCCCCTGTCATCTCTTGCGCACCGCTCCCAGCAGCTCCCAGCCCCTCCACATCCCTCCCGAGGTCGCCTGGCCGGGAGGCGTCGACCGGGCGGAGATTCGACACCGTCCGCTCGGCTTAGCCCGAGTCCGCAGGTCAGGCCCTTTCTTCGCGTGCGACACGGCGCAGTCAGGGTCGGCTGGCTTCCTGGGCACATCGCAGGGAACGCCTCGGAAGGCGACTCGACGACCCCGAGACGTCCAAATCCCCTCCACTCTGCTTCCCTGCGTTGAGCTGCAGCTTTGCCTGAAGATCCCGTCGCCAGAAGCGTTGAAGCAACGGTTGTGGAGTGAAGTGGAGTACCGTGGAGAACAAGGGAGCGGCACGACCTGGCGGGCGGGCATCGGCAGGGTCTCACCACCGTGTGAGTCCGGGCCGATGCGTCGCGGGAGGGGCGCCCCCGAGTCATCTGGCACGTCATACGGTCGCGGCCCACCACCGCGCCGGTCGCCGCGGAGGGGAGGTGAGCCATGTCGTCGTTCCTCGGTACGTACTCCCCGCGACTCGACGAAAAGGGCCGCCTCATCCTGCCGGCGAAGTTGCGTGACCGCCTGGCCTCCGGGTTGGTGCTGGCGCGCGGTCACGAACGCTGCATCTTCGTCTTCCCCTCGGACGCCTTCGAAGCGCTCGTCGGCGACCGCCAGGCGTCGGCACCCACCTCGAGATCTGGGAGCCGGGCCGCTGGGACGAGTTCTATTCCGCGGCTGAGGAGGCGTATGTCGAGCAGTCCAAGGAGGTGGTCCCTGGCTTGCTCTGAGTCCACGGCGGATCTCGCGGGTGCTGTCCCTGCCACGCGGCCCCCTCCCGCTTCGCGCCATCCCCTCCCGGGGCACTTCCCCGGCCCCGGGCGAGGACATGGCTAAGCGGTGGGGGACCGGGTGCCGCAGGGCCCGACCCGCATCGCACATCTCGACGTTGGCACGTACGGACGTCGGCACGAACGGACGTTGGCACGAACTCGGCAGAACCCAGCTTCTCGCACACCACGGAGGACGTCGTGACGCAGCGACCCGCGCAGGACCGGCACACCCCGGTGCTGCTCGCGCGCGTGGTCGAGCTCCTCGCGCCCGCCCTGGCCGAGCCGGGGGCGGTATACGTCGACGGCACCCTGGGGATGGGCGGTCATGCCGAGGCGATCCTGCGGGCCTGCCCCAGGGCCCGGGCGGTGGGGATCGACCGCGACCCCCAGGCGCTGGAATTGGCCGGGCGCCGACTGGCGATCTTCGCCGACCGGTTCACCCCGGTGGCCGCGCGTTACGACGAGATCGACACCGTGCTGGCGGGCCTTGGTCTGTCGGCGGCCCAGGCCGTGCTGCTTGACCTGGGTGTGTCCTCTCTGCAACTCGACGAGGACGACCGGGGGTTCGCCTACCGCGTCGACGCCCCTCTGGATATGCGAATGGACCCCGCACTCCCAATGACGGCTGCGGACATCCTCAACACGTACGAAGCGGCCGGCCTCACCGACATCCTCCGGCGGTATGGGGAAGAAAGATTCGCCGGCAAGATCTCCCGCGCGATCGTCGCCGAGCGGGCTAGCGGGCCGTTCACGACATCCGCCCGCTTGGTCGACCTGTTGCGTCGTGTGATCCCGGCCGCGGCGCGGGCCAAGAGTGGTCATCCCGCCAAGAGGACGTTCCAGGCGTTACGGATCGAGGTCAACGGCGAGTTGGCCGGACTCGCGGCCGCGCTGCCCCGCGCGATCGAGGCATGTGCCCCTGGCGGGCGTGTCGCGGTCCTCTCCTACCACTCCTTGGAGGACAGGATGGTGAAGAAGGTTTTCGCGGCGGGCGCGACGAGCAGCGCACCGCCGGGGTTGCCGGTCGAGCTACCGGAACATCGGCCGTACCTTCGCTCGCTCACGCGAGGCACGCAGACGCCGACCGAGGCCGAGGTGGCGCACAACCCGCGAGCGGCGTCGGCGCGGCTGCGCGCGATCGAGCGGACGGCGGCCACGCCGCCTGGTCGGGCGGCCGCGCTCGCCGAGGCCGCGTGGGCGCAGGCTCGACGGGGCGTGGGGGGTCATGGAGTGCCTGACCGAGGCGTGCCTGACCGAGGCGCGCCGAACCGAGGCATACCTGACCGAGGCATGCCTGGCCGGGTCGACTGGGTGGGTGGGATGGACCGCTACGGGGCGAGCAGCACCAACGAGGCGTTTCAGGAGGGGCGACGATGAGCCAGAGCAGTGTGATGAGAGCGCCGGAGTCCTCGGTCCGCTCCCAGCCGTCAGGTCGACGGCCGGCTCCGCCGCCACGCCTCACCCTGGTGGCGCCCGCCCCTCGTCGCCACGGCAGCCTGCCCTTCTTACTCCTGTGCTCTTTCGTGCTGGCAGCCGGGCTGCTGCTGGTGTTGCTCCTCAACATGTCCCTGTCGGTGGGATCGCACACGATGCAGGATTTGCAGGGCAAAGCCGCGCTCCTGGCCGACGAGTCCTCGGACGTGCAGGCGGAGCTGGATGCGACCTCGCACCCGTCCGCGCTAGCTCAGCGCGCCACGAAACTCGGCATGGTGCCCGCGTCCTCATCGATGTTCCTCTCCCTCCCGGACGGCAGGGAGCTCGGCGTGGCGCCTGACGGCGGGGCCTCCGTGCCGCTTACCGTGGTGCCCGACCGGCCCACGGCGAGCGGGCTGCCCTCGCCCACCGCGACGGCGTCGCCTGCCCCGGCGTCAGCGGGCGAGCCGGCTCGAGGGGGGACGGAGCAGGACGGGCCCACGCGGTCTCGACGCGGCTCAGGTCAGAGCAGCCAGCCGGTGACGCGCCCCTGACCGGAGCAGCACTCGTCCGCCTCGGGACCGGACGACAGCGACACCCAATCCACAACCGCTGAAGCGAAGCGAGGTGATGGCCGTGCAGACGTCGCGGAGCGGCGGTACGGCGAAGATGTCGCGGACGACCCGTCAGGGCGCGCGTTCCCCGTCGGCGGCGTCTCGGTCCTCGTCCTCGTCCTCGTCCTCTCGCGCTGCGCCGACGCCGGCTCGTCGCCCGGCGAAGGGCGCATCGCTGGGTCCCGGCGCATCGCGTGTCGGCCGAGCGTTCGTCGCCACCCGAGACTTCGCCTCAGGAGCGTCGGCAGCCGGGGGCGGCGGGGTCCTCGGCCGCCCTGGTGGGGCTGAGGGCGGCGGGTCGAAAGGCGGCGGGTCGAAAGGCGGTGGGGCGAAAGGCGGTGGGTCGGGATCTGGCGGTCCCCGCGGACCGGGAAGGCCGCGCCGTGGTGGGTCCACGGGCCCTCGCCTGGCCAACATGCGCCGCCGCGGACGGGCCATAGTCATCGTGACGTTGCTCGTGTTCAGCGTGTTCGCGGCCCAACTGGTGCGGTTGCAGGGGTTCGAGGCCAAGGGCACCGCCGCGAAGGCTCGCGAATACCGGACGGGCGAGAAGAAGCTCCCCGCCTACCGGCCGACGGCGCGGCGCGGGCGCTGGCGCCGCTGCTCGACATGAGCGTGGACCAGCTCACGCCGATGCTGCAGCCGAAGGAGAACAGCAAGTACCAGCCCCTGAAGAAGGACGTGGATCCCCTGCAGCGGCGCAAGATCGAGGCCTTGGGCATCCCCGGCATCAGCGCGAAGGCGACGCAGCAGCGCAGCTACCCCGGTGGGGTGGCGGCCGCCCCGCTGGTCGGGTGGACCGGTGAGGACGGTCGGGCGCACGTGGGCAACGGCGGCGGCCTGGAGCTCGTCTATGACGACAAGCTCACCGGCATCGCGGGGGAAGAGAAGGCCGAGCGCTCCCCGGACGGTCGGATCATCCCCGGCGGGGAGGGCGCGTCGAAAGATCCGGTGCCCGGCTCGAGCCTCACGCTCAGCTTGGACAACGACCTGCAGTGGTATGCGTACAACGCGGTCGCCGAGCAGGTGCAGACGAGCAAGGCCGACTGGGGGGTCGCCGTCGTGATGGACACGCAGGGACGTCTCAAGGCCGCGGCGCAGTACCCGAGCTTCGACCCCAACAAGCGCGCTCAAGCGGACAACCTGCCGCAGTCGGCCACCTCGTTCGTGAACACCTTCGAGCCCGGCTCCACGGCCAAAGTGATGTCGATCGGCGCGGCGATCAACGAGGGCAAGGTGACGCCGACGACGCAGTTCACGGTCGAAAACCGCCTGCGCCGCGCCGACCAGGACTTCCGCGACGCCCGTGAGCACGACACCCTGCATCTCACGGCGGCCGGTGTCCTCGCCGTGTCCAGCAACATCGGCACCATCCAGATCGCCGAGAAGGTGGGGGCCGACAAGCTGGAGGACTATTACCGGGCCTTCGGCATGGGAAGACAGTCGGCGACGAGTTTCCCCGGAGAGTCGGCGGGCAACATGCCGACGACTGCCGCGTTGAGCGATTCGCAGCGCTTCACGATGATGTTCGGACAGGGCTTCGCGAGCACCGCCATCCAGGACGCGGGGGTGTTCCAGACGGTCGCCAACAAAGGCGTCCGCATTCCGGCCACGCTGGTGACGGCCACGACCGCGCCGGGCGGCCCGCGCACCGACATCCCTGCCCCGGAGGGCAACCGCGTCCTGACCGAGGACTCAGCCGCCACGCTGCTCAAGATGATGGAAAACGTGACGAGCTCAGGTGGCACGGCCGAGCTGGCGGGCATCCCGGGGTATCGGGTGGCGGGCAAGACGGGCACGGCGGATCGGTACGACGACGCGAAGAAGGGCTATTCCGGCACGACCGCGTCGTTCATCGGCATCGTGCCCGCCGACAACCCGGAACTCATCTGCGCCGTGATCATCGACAACCCCAAGGGGGAAGGTCACGGCGGCGACTACAGCGCGCCCGTGTTCAAGTCCGTCATGACGTATGCCCTCCAGAAGTTCAAGATCCCGCCGACCGGGCAGGCCGCGGACGCCTACCCGAACTACTGGGGGCCGCAAGCCTCCCGCAACCAGACGCGATAGGTTGCCGCGGTGAGCAGCCCCTGTCGCCCGGACGCCTCCGCCGAGACGTCCGCCGCGCTCCTCGCGTCCCAGGCGGGGACGACGCTGACCTTCGCTCCCGGGGCCCCGCATCGTGACGTCCGCCTCGACGGCGTCTCCTTGGACAGCCGCCGCGTGCGCCCCGGCGACCTGTACGCCGCGCTTCCCGGCGCCAACGCGCACGGTGCCCAGTTCGCGCGACAGGCCTGGCAGGCCGGCGCGGTGGCCGTGCTCACCGACCTCGCCGGCGAAGCGATCCTCCGCGAGGCCGAGATCCCTCTGCCACGCATCGTGGTTCCGGACTCCCGGGCTGTCCTGGGGTCGCTGTCCGCGCTCGTCTACGGGCGCCCGGCCGAGGATCTGATGCTCGTCGGCATCACCGGCACGAACGGCAAGACCACGACGGCGTACATCCTGGACGCCGCGTGGCGCGCCCTCGGTCGGGTGACCGGCCTGATCGGCACGATCGAGATCAAGGTGGGCGAGCGCAGCATCCCGTCGGTGCGGACCACCCCTGAGTCGTGCGACCTGCACGCGCTGCTCGCCGTCATGCGGGAGCAGGGAGTGACCCAGGCCGTCATGGAGGTGAGCAGCCACGCCTTGGCGCTGCACCGGGTCGACGGGGTGATCTTCGACGTGGCGATCTTCACGAACCTGAGCCAGGATCACCTGGACTTCCACGGCGACATGGACCACTACTTCGCGGCGAAGGCATCGCTGCTCACGCCACAAAGGTCGCGACGCGGGATCATCTGCGTCGATGACGCGTGGGGCGAGCGGCTCGCCGCACAGGCGCGGGTGCCGTGCTGGTTCCTGGCGACCCGTCCTGACGCGGCGGGCGCCGAGCGCGCGTGCTGGTGGCTCCGGCCAGGGCCGGGTGCCTCCTTCGAGCTCGTCGGCCCCGACGCGACCCTGAGGCTGTGCTCGTCACTGTCTGGTGACTACAACCGGGTCAACACCGCGTTGGCCGCCCTCGCGGTGCTGTCGACCGGCGCGGAGCCCGCGGACGTCGAGCGAGCCGTCGCCGCAGGGGCATCCGTTCCGGGCCGCATGGAACGCGTCGACCTGGACTCCAGCGTGGCAGGGCGGGAGCCTCCGGGGGTGTACGTGGACTTCGCGCACACCCCCGAGGCGGTGCGTGCCACCTTGACGGCGTTGCGGACCACGGCCACGGGGCGTGTCGTGGCGGTGATCGGGGCGGGCGGTGCTCGAGATCGTACGAAGCGCCCCCTGATGGGCGCAGCGGCGGCTCGGGCCGCCGACCTGGTCGTGGTCACGGACGACAATCCCCGCGACGAGGATCCGGCCGCGATCCGCGCCGACCTGGCGGCCGGGGCTCGGCACGCCGGCGGCGACGTCGTGGAGATCGCGGGCCGGTCCGAGGCGGTCGCTGAGGCGCTGCGCCGTTCCGGCCCCGGTGACGTCGTCGCCGTCCTCGGACGAGGCCACGAGAGGCACCAGGAGATCGCTGGGACGTTGCGCCCGTTGGTGGACCGCGACCTGGTGCGGGCTGCCTGGGCCGCGCCGGAGACGTGGACGCATGCCGGCAGGGAGGCCGACCGGTGATACCCCTCACGCTGGAACGTATCGCGCGGGTCACCCGCGGGCGCGTCGGCGGCGACGCGTCAGCGGCGGATGCGAGTGACGCGGAGCCGAGTGACGTGGAGCCGAGTGACGTGGAGCCGAGTGACGTGGAGCCGAGTGACGTGGTCGTCGACGGTGACGTCGTCACCGACAGTCGGCAGGCCCACCGCGGATCGCTGTACGTGGCGCGGATCGGCGAGTTGGCCGACGGGCACGCCTACGTGGCCGACGCGGCCCGGCGCGGCGCGGTGGCTGCGCTCGTGACGCAGGAGGTTACGGGGCTTCCGTACGTGCTGGTCGACGACGTGCAGGAGGCGTTCGCGGCGCTCGCCGAGCACGTGATCGCCAGCATCCCGGGGTTGCGCGTCGTCGGGATCACGGGGTCCTCCGGCAAGACGTCCACCAAGGATCTGATGGCGGCCGTGCTGGCCGAGCACGGGCCCACGGTGGCGACCGAAGGATCGCTCAACTCCGAGGTCGGCGTGCCCATCACGGTGTGCCGCGCGCGCCCGGACACGGCCTACCTCGTCCTGGAGATGGGCACCCGCGGCGTCGGGCAGATTCGTTACCTCGCGGAGATGACCCACCCGAGCGTCGGCGTCGTGCTCAACGTGGGCACCGCACACGTGGGGGAGTTCGGATCGAAAGAGGCCATCGCGCTCGCCAAGGGCGAACTCGTGCAGGCCCTGCCGGTCGCCGGTCTCGCGGTGTTGAACGCCGACGATCCGCTGGTCGCCGGCATGGCCGCCCGTACCCGCGCGCGCGTCGTGCGCACCGGCCGCGCCGCGCCCGCCGACGGGGACGACCCGCCTGAGGTGAGCGCGCGCGACGTCCGGGTGAGCCACGACGGGACCGCCGCGTTCACGCTGGTCACGCCCGAGGGCGTCGCGTCCGCGCACCTTCGGGTGCTCGGTGACCACATGGTCGACAACGCGCTCGCCGTGGCCGCCGTGGCCCGCGAGATGGGCATGAGCGTCGCGGCCGTGGCGTCCGGGCTGTCCCGGGCCGACCGGGCCAGCCGTTGGCGCCTGGAGCGGCACGATCGGCCCGATGGAGTGACCGTGCTCAACGACGCGTACAACGCCAACCCCGATTCCCTGGCGGCCGCGTTGCGGACCCTGGCCGCCATGGGCGCGGGTCGGCGGACCTGGGCGGTGGTCGGCGAGATGCTCGAGCTGGGCGAGGGCGCGCGGGCGGCGCACCGCGCCGCAGGGGAGCAGGCGGCGTCCCTGGGCGTCGACGAGGTCCTCGCGGTCGGGGCGGGCGCTGCGCCCGCCGCCGACGGATTCGGCCCGCGGGGCCGGCGCGCCCCGGACCTCGACGCGGCCTACGAATTGCTCACCGACGAGCTCGCGCCCGGCGACATCGTCCTGCTGAAGTCCAGTCACGGAAGCGGTCTGCGACACCTCGGCGACCGGTTGGTAGCGACGCGAGCGCAGGGAGGCGGGTCGTGAAGTCGGTTGTCGCGGCGTCGGCGATCGCCCTGGTGGTGGCGCTGCTCTGCACCCCGTTCTACGCCCGGTTCCTCGTCAAGCGCCGATACGGGCAGTTCATCCGCGACGACGGTCCCGACAGCCACAAGACGAAGCGCGGCACGCCCACGATGGGCGGGGCCGTGATCATCGTCGCGACGATTCTGGGCTACCTCGGCGCGCACCTGGCGACGCTGACGGCGGTGACGCCGAGCGGTCTGCTGGTGCTCGGACTCATGACCGGGCTCGGATTCGTGGGTTGGCTCGACGACTACATCAAGATCCGCAAGCAGCGCAGTCTCGGTCTGCGCAGCGCGCAAAAACTCGGGGGCCAGCTGCTGGTCGGGTGCGCGTTCGCGGTCGCGGCCGTGACGATCAAGGATCAGTACGG
>CAJDWP010000138.1_pt1 | contig 13229 bp, 14 predicted proteins | sample 7391631 | NCBI WGS metagenome assembly CAJDWP01 (sample SAMEA7055740, study PRJEB34461) | soil metagenome | biome: terrestrial ecosystem; feature: Peninsula; material: soil | place: Antarctica | collected 2016 | reverse complement strand
CGCTCCGTGCCCCGAGATCGGCATACTCGGCGTCGCGTCGGCGGGCGCTGGGTGGTCAACGACGCCGCCTCGTGCGTGCCGGCCGCGACGGCGGCGTTGGTGCGGAGCCTGGACGAGCCGAGCGTGCTGGTCTGTGGTGGGGACCGGCAGCTCTACCGGCCGGGGGAGTTCGCCGAGCTGGCGGCTGCGGTCGCCGGCAATCCCGCGGTCGTGCAGGTGGTCACGATTGGCCCCATGGCACCTCACCTGGAGGCAGAGTTCGCCGCCGTCGGCGTGGTGCGGGTTCGCCGGGCCGCCGACCTGGCCGCTGCGGTCAGTGAGGCAGCCGGTGGGGGCATGGCACGCGACGCCACCCTGGTCTTCTCACCCGGGTGCGGCACGGGCGCCTTGTACGTGGACAAGTACGCACGCGGAGAGGAGTTCGACCGTGTCGTCGGCCGGCTCCTCGGCGCCTGAGTCTCGAGATCGGCAGTGCGTCTACTGGGGGACCAAGCGAGCCGCCGATCTGTCGGCGGGCGTGTTCCTTGCCGCGCCCGCCGCACTGCTCGTCGGGCTCGCCGCGGCGTTCGGGGCGGTTATGCAGGGCCGGCCGGTGCTGTTGCGACAGGAGCGGGTCGGCCGTGGCGGGGTGCCGTTCCGGCTGCTCAAGCTGCGGACGATGACCGGCGAGCCCTCATTCGGGCGCGCCTACCAGGAGGAGGGAAGGCTATCTGGACCGGTATCGGCAGGTTGCCCTCGATGAGGAATATCTCGATCGGGCCTGCTGGCGGATGGACCTGGCCATCCTGGCCCGCTCGGCCGCGCTGCTGCTGAAGTTGCCCCACCGGCGCGAACCGCTGGCCCGCTACCAGCCCGAGCTGGCCGGTGTCCGCCTGGCCGCGATGTCGTAGGTGGTGCGACCCGGCGTCCCGCTCCCTCAGAGCGATGCTCGTGGCGCCTACGCTATTTGCCGTCGCGTTTGAGCTCAACCGCCCGGCCAGCACCGAACCGGTCACCGGCCCGGACGGCGCCCGGTTGGGCTGCAGCGTCGCGGAGCTGAGCATCGTCGAGGTCGGCGGCAGACAGCTGGGGATGATGATCCGCGGGCGCAGCACGGACACCTCCGTGCTGCTGTTGCCGGGCCGAACCGGCGATTCGTCCGGCGGGTTGCTGGCCGGCTACGGGCTGGCTACCCTCGTGCGGGCGGTCAGCGTCGGCTATTTGGAGCGCTGCCCGCCTGGGCCTGGGCCTAGTATCTGGCCGCAGTCCCGCTCGCGTTTGCTGGGGCTCTCGAGGGCTCCGCCGCCGTTATCGGCACCGGATCGTCGTATGTAGGAGGGCCAGCATGAACCAGGAGAGCCACGAGAGCGTGAAGACCGACCAGGGCCGGGCGCGGCAGGCGCCGGATCCGGATGCGGCCAGCAAGCCGCAGTCCCCGGCGGAAGTGAGCCGTGCTACGCGGTGCTGTCGCTCTTCCCCGCGCTGATCGCCTTGTTCTCGGTGCTGGGAGTGGTGGGGCAAAGCCAAGCGACGATCGATACGGTGATGCCGATCCTCGACAGCGTCGTCGGAGGCTCCACCGCCGACACGCTTCGCCCGGTGGTGACGTCGTTGGCCGGCGCGACCGGGGCCGGACTGGCGTTGCTCCTCGGCCTGGCCACGGCCCTATGGTCCGCCTCGGGTTACGTGACCGCCTTCAGCCGGGCGATGAACCGGATCTACGAGATCGGGGAGGGACGCCCGATCTACAAGCTGCGCCCGATGATGCTTTTGATCACCCTGGGGGCGCTGCTGCTCATCGCCGTGATCGCTCTGATGCTTGTTCTGTCCGGAGGGGTGGCGACGGCCGTCGGTGAGGCGATCGGGCTGGGTTCGGCGGTGCTCACGCTGTGGACGTGGGTCAAGTGGCCGGTCGTAGTGCTCCTGGTCGCTCTGGTCATCGCGTTGTTGTACTACGCGACGCCGAACGTCAAGCAACCGAAGTTCCGATTCATCAGCGTGGGTGCCGCTGTGGCGATTCTGGTGTGGGCGCTCGCCTCGGCCGTATTCGGGTTCTACATCGCGAACTTCTCCAATTACAACAAGACGTACGGCTCGCTGGCCGGGGTCGTCATCTTCTTGCTGTGGCTGTGGATCACCAACCTCGCGCTGCTGTTCGGCGCGGAGGTCGACGCCGAGCTAGAACGCACCCGGCAGCTGCAAGGCGGCATCGAGGCCGAGCGCGACATCCAGCTACCGCTGAAGGACGCGAGCAAAATCGAGAAGGACGCCCAGAAGGACAAGATCGACGAGGAAAAGGGCCGAGCCCTGCGGATGAGTTCAGAACCGGAGGGCTCAGGACGGCCGGCGCAGCCTGACGATTCAGAACACGCCGATGTCCCGAATTCCTCGGACAACTCCGCAAGCCATACCTAACCGAGGCAGTTGACGGCCTCCTGCCCAACGTCCCGGAGGGGGCGAGGCGCCCCAGAACCCAAGGCGGTGAGCGTCTCGGGTAGCTGCGCTGCTGACGAAAATCATTGCCCAGGTAGCGTGTTGGTGATCACAGAGGTGGTCGTCCCTGCCAGGATTCCGCGGTCCGTCAAGAGCGTAATGTTGACGCTGCGAGCGGTAGCGATTGATTCGGCGTGTTTTCACGACATCTGCCGACGCGTGACTTCTCGATGTTTTCAACACGGGCCGGGACGGTCCCGGATTCGGGGTGAAAGGTGCTGTGGAATCATGTCGGGCGTCAAGCGTATCGCGTTCGCGATTGCGGGTCTGGGTGGCAACAACGCGCACGGTTCGGGATTCCTCGCGGCCGCGCAGGAGGCGACGGCACGAGGCGGCGCGCCGGGGGAGCTGTATCCGGGCCTTGAGATGATCACCTGCACGTCGGGGGCGATTGCCTCGGTGGCCGCATACCTGCGCGGTATGGATCTGCGTGCCCAGGTGAAGGCGAGAATCGACGCGGTAGACCAGACGACATGGTTACCCGCGCAGAGCTGGGCGGATCCTCTCCGGCTGCCGATCATCGTCGGGCTCACAGGCATTCCCGGGGTGTTCGGGTCCTACAGCCAGGCGGTCGCCCAGCACCTGATGGCCGAGACTCTCGCGGTGATGACGACAGGTCGGCCGGCGTTTCCGTCGCCTACGGCGCTCATCGACACCTTCCTGCCGGCGCGGATGTTCGTTCCCCAGCTACCCGAGGCTCAATTCGAGGAGTGGGCGCAGACTTTCAACGACAGTCGGATCGGGATCGCGTTCAACAGTTACGACCCGTCGGCCGGCAAGGAGTACCTGTACGTCAACGAGCCCGGCATGGCGTTGATTCGCGGCCATCACGATTCCGAGGCGCAATATGGCAGTGAGCGCAAGGGGAGTGTCTATCAGCCCGTGACGGCCGAGGGCTTGCGTCGGGCGCTGTGGCTCTTCTGGTACGGGTTCGAGGAGCCGGGTCAGCACGTCGACGGATGCTACGGACGGTCGATCATCCTCAACGAGCTGACCTTCGCTGATCAGATCTATGCGGTGAAGCCGATCAACGACCGGTGGATCGGTGCTCTGCCGCGGAACGTCTTCGAGGTGCTCGACATGCAGACGGAGCTGTGGATGGGTACGTCGTACCGGCTGCAGCGTCACCAGATCGACCTCGTCAACCACTTGCTGAGGGACGAGCGGATCGGTCCTGGACGGGACGACCTACCCGCCGCCCGGCGCAAGGCGTACCACCAGGTCGACCTGACACCCGTGGAGATCGAGACTCAACGAGGGTTCTTCACGTATTTCGTGGAGGATATGGACGTCTTCGACGCCGCCTACCAGCAGACCATGGAGCGGTTGACCGGAGATGAGGCAGCCATGAACGATGACGCGCGCGTCTCAGGTTCGGTGTAAACGGCCGCGGGCTGGTTCCCTGGTGGGTGATATTGGGCGGCGCCTACAGGAGAAGCACGCCGACCGGTTGTGGTGCGATCACCCCGCGTCACGTGTCATGGCAGCTGCCTTCACGAGCGTCCACCGTCCCCGGTCCCGGTTACGGTCGAGACATGGCGAATGTGGCGACAGGGACGTTCGAGGTAGCGATGACACCGGGGCAGCCGGAGGTCGGCGGCGCCGTAAGTCGGTTTGACTTCACCAAGACCTTCCACGGCGGACTCGACGGGACCGGGTTCGGCGTAATGCTCTCCGGCGGAGACCCTCAGGCCGGGGCGGCCGGCTACGTCGCGATCGAGACGTTCGACGGGCGCCTCGATCAACGATCCGGAGGCTTTGCGCTGCAGCAGTTCGGCACGATGCACGATGGCTCGCACACATTGCACTACGCGGTGGTGCCCGGATCCGGCCACGGCGAGCTCGAAGGCATGACGGGTGACTTCAACCTCACGGTCGACGACGCCGGCACTCACCGGTACGAGCTGGAGTACGAGGTCTGAGAGCCTGTTCTCGCACTCCCGAGGTGTCTACCGCCGCGGTGAGCAGGAGCATCGGCCGGATGTGTGGCCGCCGTCGTGGATATCACGGCTGCGCGGACGGCGCGCCCTTCATGAGCTACTTGATCTCCACTCTGCGCGTCCGCCAGGCGCCCAGGACCAGCGGCAACACCACCCAGACGAACGTGGTCACGGCGACCTGCGCGTAGACCTTCCCGTCGACATCGGGGGCGCCGGCGCCCGAGGACACGAGCGGGGTCAACGCAAAGCCGAGGTCCACCCAGGGGACCACGTCGGGACCCCAGCTGAGAATGCCGTAGATCGGACCGTAGACCATGAAGGGCAACAGCAAGGCCACGACATAGTAGATCGCGATAGCCGCTGGGGTGCTGAGCAGCAACATGCCGAACCCGAACGCCATCAGGAAGTAGAGAAACTGGTTGACGACGGTCCAGAAGAACAGACCGGCTTCCAGGTCCCAGACCGGGGTGTTGCCGCTGAAAGCGCCGTAGAGCACGTTGCACAAGGCGCCGAGCGCGATGGCCACGGCGAACGTGGCGATCACCAAGAGCACCACGGTCGCGAGTTTGGCCGCCGCGACACGTATCCGGCGCGGCTCGTGGGTGAAGGTCACCAAACCGGTGCGCTGGCTCCACTCGCTGGTCACTGTGGTGATGGCGAAAACTGGTAGCAGCAGGGACAGCGGAACGATCATGATCTGTACGAGGACGCGTGCGGTGAGATCGAAATCGTTGGTCAACACGACGAGCAGGGTGATGGCAGCCGCAGCCACGAGCAACAGCGCGGTGATCAGCAGCAGCCAGAAGCCGGCCTTGGTGTCGAACATCTTGCGCGCCTCGACGCGCACCAGTCGCCCGAACGGGATTTGCTCGGTCCCCGAGACGTCCAAGGTGTACGGTCGCGAAGCGCTGTCGGTGGCGGTCATCGACCTGCTCCTTCCTGGACGGAGTCCGGATCCATGTGGCGCTCTGGTGAGGCGGCACCCTGCGCTCGCGCGCCCTCTGCGGTGAGCTGGAGGAACAGGTCCTCCAGGCCGGTCTGAGCCAGGCGCAGATCGGTCAGCACCGCGCCGCCGTCCGCCGCGACCTGCCCCACCTGCACCGGCTCTGCTTGCACGTGCAACCCCGCCCCCGCGGGGACGGCGACAAAGCCCTGACGCTGGAGCAGTTCGGCCAGGCGCTGATTGTCCAGCGCGGTCACGTGAGTGGTGGCCGCACCCGCGCCGTTGAGCAACGAGTCCCGGTCACCCTGCGCGACGATCTTGCCGTGCCCGATCAGGATCATCTGGTCGGCGATCATCTCCACCTCGTGCAGGAGGTGGCTGGACAACAGCACGGTGCCGCCGCGCTCCGCATAGGACCGCAGCAGGCCGCGCATCCAGCGGATGCCGGCCGGGTCCAGACCGTTGGCCGGCTCGTCGAGGATCAGCACCGAGGGGTCGCCCAGCAGCGCGTTCGCGATGCCCAAGCGTTGCCTCATGCCGAGGGAGTAGTCACGTACCCGGCGCTTTCCTTCATCGCGCGTCAGGCTGACCAGCTCGAGCATCTCCTCGACGCGTGAGTCCGGAACCCCCATGGTGCGAGCCGCGACGATCAGCACCTCGCGGCCGGTTCGTCCCGCGTGCTGCGCGGAAGCGTCCAGCAGGACGCCGACGTGGCGTCCTGGGTTCGGGATGTCGAGGAAGTGATGGCCCCCGATCGTGACCTCGCCAGCGGTGGGTGGCGTGAGGCCCACCATGACCCGCATCGTCGTGGTCTTCCCGGCGCCGTTCGGTCCGAGGAACCCGGTGACTCGCTCCGGCTGACACGTGAACGTCACATCGTCCACGGCCCGGACATGACCGTAAGCCTTCGTGAGCCCTCTGACTTCGATCATGCTCCTCATTCTGTCAGGTAGGACTCGGTGCGCCGGTTGGCCCCGCTGCGCTGCCATCGCCGGCGCAGATCATTGGTAGGAGATCATCAGCGGGGTCGGCTTCTTGGCCATCGTCTGCTGCGGGGACATCATCGGGATGTCTTCGTCTTCAGGTCCGTACGGCCTTGCCCGTCCATGTGGATCAGGACCTGGACCTGGTCACGGCCCAGGTCGATCTGGGCCTCATCGGCCAGCATCGACAGCTGAAACTGGTGCAGCACGAGCAGCTTCTGCGGCAACTTCTCGGTGGCGGTCAGGTCGGCCAGCCAGTCGATGACGGAGTTCACCTCCTGGGCCTGCACCGAGCCGATCTGGCCCAGCGGGCGTTGGGTGGGAGTCAGCCGCCACTCCGGGTCCAGGGCCAATCCGACGTGCGGCATACGCAGCAGTTCGGCGTACCTCTTGGCCTGGTCCAGGAAGTTGGCCCGACCGGGCTGTAGATCCAACACGACGTAGACGCCCTCCTGACCCGCCTTCTCCACCCAGGGGCGCAGTTCGTCCACCCCGGTTTCACCGGAGTAGTCGCCGTCCGGGCCCGGCGAGTCGTGCGCCACCGTCGCGATGATCTCGAACGCCGGCACCACCGGTACCGAGCTGAGCGAGTCGTACTGCGCGGCGATCTGCTTGGCCCTGTCGATACTCTCGGGCAGCCCCTGCTCACCGAGCACCCCTAAACCGGGAGTGCCAGGGTGGCCGTACAGCGCCACCAACCGGCGCCCGGGGAAGAGCGCCTGGCCGCCGCCGGGCAGCTGAACCCCCGTCGAAGCCACCTCCATGCGCTCGCTCAGCCTCTGGAGGGGACCGAACCCTGTTCCGACGGCCAGCACCCGATCCTTCCCCCGCTCGGACAAGGCGGTGACGGCCTGCGGGTCTGCCCGTAGGTCGGGCGTCCGTACGTCGACGACGCGGGCTCCCACTGATGCTGCTGACGCGCCGGTAGCCACCCGGCCCGGCTCGTCTGCTTCGCCGCGCACGAGGACGGTCAGGTCGTCGATCGGCGGGGCTGGGGACACTTCGGGCAACTCGCCGGCGTCGGTGACGATGCGCACGCCCCCCAAGTCGTCCCACGGTGCCTGTGCCGGGGAGCCCATCACCAGCACGGTGCCAGCACCGAGACGTTCGATCTCGGCCCGCAGCGCGCTTCGATCCGCTGACGTCGGGGAGGTCGCGCTCGAGGCCGTCTCGCCCGCGTCCGTCGCGCTGGCGGCCGTCTCGCTCGCGGGAGTCTCGCTCGCAGGAGGCGAAACGGTCGAGGCCTCGGTACCGACCGACGGCCCGGCCTGCCCGGCCTGCCCGGACTCGGCGGCGTCCAGCAACAGTGGAACGCCTAGTCGTGTGGCCTGCTCGGAGCCCGCCTGCACCCCGGCGGCGTCCCCAGCTTCGGCCACGACCAGCACCGGCGCCGCCGCGAACAAGGCCCGGCTGACGCCGAGCGACATCGGACCCGGTTGATCCGCGTCCACCAACGCGACCGGTTCGGCGGACTCGTGGAGCCGAACGCTCAAAGAGTCCCCGGCCTTTTGGCCTCCGCCGCTGCACCCGGTCGCGGCCAGGGCCAGCACCACGGTGACGGCGACCGCGATCGGTCGGGTCGACCAGTGGCCGTTACGGTCTCCAAATCCACGCGAGCGGGTCAATCTGCGCATCAGTCTCTTCGCTCCGAACGTTGTGATCGACTGCGCTGGAACAGGAACGCCGAAGACGCAGACAGCGCCCGACCGAATTTCCCTGGTCAGACGCTGACAAGCTGGTGGCCGCTGGTGGCCAGGGGCGGGATCGAACCGCCGACCTTCCGATTTTCAGTCGGACGCTGACACGCTGGTGGCCAGGGGCGGGATCGAACCGCCGACCTTCCGATTTTCAGTCGGACGCTCGTACCAACTGAGCTACCTGGCCGGGATATGCCGCGTGGCCGAGAGGATCGGCCCCTGACATGTGGAGCGACCCCGACCGGGCTCGAACCGGCGACCTCCGCCGTGACAGGGCGGCGCGCTAACCAACTGCGCTACGGGGCCTCAACGTGAGGTACTGCGTATCCCCAACGGGATTCGAACCCGTGCTACCGCCGTGAAAGGGCGGGGTCCTAGGCCGCTAGACGATGGGGACCTGGTGCGGTGTCACCCGCCAGTCCCGTCGCCGCCTGCGAGCTGCGCTCGGATCCGTCGAGGACGTCAGAAGCATAGGCGACGGCCACCCAATCGGCAAAGCGCCCCCTGAACGGCGCCGGGCGCGGGGTCAGGAAGTGGCGGCGCGGCGCGTCCAGGCCAGCAGTTCCTCCAGCGGCCACGTGTTCACGATCCGCTCCGCCGGGACCCCCACCTCTTGTGCGCGCGCAGCGCCGTACGCCAACCAGTCCAGCTGCCCCGGGGCGTGCGCGTCGGTGTCGATCGCGAACAGGCACCCGAGCTCCAGCGCGAGAGTCAGCAACTCCCGCGGCGGATCCAACCGTTCTGGGCGGCAGTTGATCTCTACGGCCACGCCGCGCTCGGCGCAGGCGCTGAAGACGGCGGCCGCGTCGAACGTGCTCGGCGCCCGGCGATTCTGCGTGCGGGTCGCCTGCGCGCGCGGCGCCACGAGCCGCCCGGTGCAGTGACCCAGCACCGACACGCTGGGATGCTCCACGGCCGCGACCATGCGCCGCGTCATCGCGGGAGTCTCCATGCGCAGGTTGCTGTGCACCGACGCGACCACCACGTCCAACTGGTCCAAAAGGGCGTCGAGCTGGTCCAGGCTGCCGTCGTCGAGGATGTCCACCTCGATCCCGGACAGCAGCCGCACCTCCGTCCCGCTCAGGTGGCCGTTCACCGCGTCGACCACCGCGATCTGCTGACGCAACCGCTCGGCCGTCAACCCGCGAGCCACCCGCAGGCGGGGGGAGTGATCGGTCAGCGCCAGGTACCCCCGGCCCAGCTCCAGCGCGCTCGCCACCATCTCCTCGATCGGCGCGCCACCGTCGGACCAGTCCGAGTGGGAGTGCAGGTCGCCCTGAAGGGCCGCGAGCAGCGTCTCCCCGCCCGGTACGAGAGGCCCGCTCGACGCCTCCAGGTCGGTCAGATAGTCCGGCTCCTGGCCGGCCAACGACTGCCCGATCACGGCCGCCGTCTTGGGCCCGATGCCGGGTAGGTCCGTGAGCGTGCCGGCGCGCCAACGCTGCTCGAGGTCCGGCCGGGTCACCCTTACGATCGTCGACGCCGCGCTGCGAAACGCGCCGACCCGGTGCCGCTGCGCGCCCGAGCGCTCGAGCAGGAACGCGATCCGCCGCAGCGCGTCCAGCGGCTCGAGAGGGACGACCGCGCTGGGAACGCCGTGCGCCGTGGAGTCCTGGGCAGCCATGGGACCACCGTAGAGCCCACCCGAGCGGTGCGCGCGGGTCCACCTCATCGCGCACACCGCGCCCGATCCCGACCTCGAGACGTGGCGACACCGCTCCGCCCCGTGTCAAGTCCCCGGCGGGGCGGCGTCGCGGCCCGTACTCTCCTTGTCGAAAGGCACGCGACGACGAAGCCGGTAAGGAGGTGTGCATGAGCGATCCGCCCGGCAGCAGCCACCTGGGCAAGGACCCCATCCCGACGCCGGGAGCAGGGGTGGGCGCGCCCTTCGCGCTGCCCGACGTCGGCGTCCGGTATGGGGTGGCCCCCGCAGCGCATCGCGGCTCGGGTGGCTCGTCGGTCCTGCCCGGCAGCCGCGCCGCGCGCGTGCGCATGGTGCCCCTCGCGTTCCTGGGGGTGATCGCTGTCGGCACCTGCCTGCTCGTCGTGCCGTGGATGCACGCCTCGGGCGAGCCGGATCTGATGGCCGCTGCCTTCACGACCGTCTCAGCCGTGTGCGTCACAGGCCTGGCCACCGTCGACACCGCGACGTTCTGGACGCCGCTCGGGCAGGTCGTCATCCTGGCGCTGATCCAGGTGGGCGGCTTCGGGATCATGACGTTCGCGACGTTGCTGTCGCTGCTGATCCGCGGCCGGCTCGAGGTGAGCGGCCAACTGCGCGCCCGCGCCGAGACCCACGCTTTCGACAAGGGGCGAGTCGCCCACCTCGTCGGTCGTATCGCGGTGCGCGTGCTCATCGTCGAGAGTGTCATCGCGGCGGCCCTCACGTTGCGATTCGCGATCGCCTACCACGAACCGCTCGGCACCGCCGTGTGGCACGGGGTCTTCCACGCGGTGTCCGCGTTCAACAACGCGGGGTTCGCGCTGTTCAGCGGCAACCTCGTGCCATTCGTCGGCGACCCGTGGATCGTCGTCCCGATCTGCGTCGCCATCGTGGCCGGCGGCCTCGGCTTCCCGGTCTACTTCGAGCTGGCCCAGCACTGGCGTCGCCCCCGTCGGTGGAGCGCCCACACGCACCTGACCGTGGTGGGCACGAGCATGCTGCTCGCCGGCGGGTTGCTCAGCTACCTGCTGTTCGAGTGGTCCAACCCCAAGACCATGGGCGGCATGTCCGTGTGGGACAAGGTCCTGGCCGCCGGCACCGCCTCGGTGGTCGCGCGCACGGCGGGATTCAACACGATCGATTACGGGGCCATCACCGGGGCAACTCTCGTGATCACGCTCCTGCTCATGTTCATCGGCGGCGGCAGCGGCGGCACCGCCGGCGGGGTCAAGGTCACCACGTTCTTCCTGTTGTGGAAGGTGATCGTGTCCGAGGCGCGCGGCGAGACCGATGTGGTGGTGGGGCGGCGGCGCATCTCGTCCGCGACGGTCCGGCAGGCGCTGTCCGTGGCGCTGCTCGGCGTCGGCACGGTCACGATCGGTACGATCGGGCTCGTCGTGATCACGGGTTTGCCGCTGGACGCGGTCACGTTCGAGGCGATCTCGGCGTTCGGCACCGTCGGGCTGTCGACCGGCATCACCCCGCACCTGTCCGTGCCCGCCCAACTCCTCGTGATGACGATCATGTTCGTCGGCCGGGTCGGCACCGTCACGGTCGCCTCGTCGTTGGCGTTGCACGTCCGTCGGCGCCGCTACCGCTACCCCGAGGAAAGCCCCATCGTGGGTTGACGTCAGAGGAGCAGCCGTGCAAGTTCGCAGACCATCGCCACGGGCCCCGCAATCGATCCTGGTGGTCGGCCTCGGCCGGTTCGGTTCGGCGCTGGCCGAGACGCTCGTCGCGATGGGTCGTGAGGTGCTCGGTGTCGACGAGAACGCCGATCTGGTGCAGCGTTGGGCGCCGTTCCTGACCCACGTGGTGCAGGCCGACACCACCGACGAGGAGGCGTTGCGGCAGCTCGGCGCGGCCGAGTTCGATCGCGCGATCGTCGCGATCGGCACCGACATCGAGGCGAGCGTGCTCACCGTTCTCGCCCTCCACGAAATCGGGGTGAAAGAGATCTGGGCGAAAGCGATCAACGCCAAGCACGGCAAGATCCTCACCGGGATCGGCGCCACCCGCGTCATCTATCCCGAGGGGGAGATGGGACGCCGGGTGGCGCACATGCTCGCCAGCTCGCTGCAGGACTACATCGAATGGGACGGCTACGCGCTCGCGCGGGTGGGCGCGCCGCAAGTCACCTGGGGGGTGCCGCTCGGCACGTCACAGCTGCGCGCGAGGCATCGGATCACGGTGGTGGGGGTGCGCGAGCCGGGAGGCCCGTACACGTACGCCGACATGGACACGGTGATCCACCGAGGGGACGAGCTGCTGATCACCGGGGCGGTAGCCAGCATCGACGCGTTCAGCCGCCTGCCCACGGGAGAGGAGTGAGCGCCGCCCCCAGGACTTCGGTGCGTGCCCCTGCGCGATGAGGCGGCGACGCTCGGTGGGGTCGCCTTCCCGACGGAGCGCCGGGCCGACCGAGCGCACGTTCACGCTCCTGCCGCGCTGACCCGCCCGCCCGGAGCGTCATAGGTCATGATGCTGAGCATGCGCCTCCTGCTGATCCGTCACGGTCAGACCACGTCCAACGTCATGCACGCCCTCGACACGTCCGCGCCGGGTGCTGACCTCACCGAGCTGGGCCGAGCTCAGGCGGACGTCATCCCCGAGGTGTTGTCCGACGAGCGCATCGACGGACTGTACGTCTCCAACCTGGTGCGCACGCAGCAGACCGCCCAGCCTCTCGCGGACGCGCGGGCGCTGACCCCGATCACCCGCTCGGGAATACGGGAGATCTCCGCGGGCGCCCTGGAGATGCGTTCCGACGACGAGGCGCTCAAGGAGTACATCGAGGTCGTCTTCGGCTGGCCGTCCGAACCCGACCTGCGCGTCGGCGGCGCCGAGAACGCGCACGAGGTGCTCGCGCGCTTCGACGCGGTGGTCGCGGAGGCGGCGGCCGCCGGGCTGAGAGATGTGGCGATGGTGTCGCACGGGGCGGTGATCAGGGCGTACGCGGCGGCCCGGGCCACGAACGTGGCGCCCGACTACGCGGCGCATCACTGGCTGCACAACACGGGCATGGTCGTGCTGGAGGGCTCCCGGGTGGCTGGGTGGGAGATGACCCGCTGGATCGAGGACCCGCTGGGTGGGCGTGAGCTGTCGGGCGAGCCGATCGAGGATCCGACCGGAGCCCCGGAGGAGCTGACCGTCGACGGGTCCTGACGTTCGTGCCCTGAAGATCGTGCGCGGTGAGTTCGGTGTCGGGCAGTTGATGGCGAGACACGCCGGGCATCGGCTCGGTGCGGACCGCCCGTGACAGTACGGTGTGGATTATGCCCATGGACGACCGACGATGCCGGTAGCTGCCGTGGACGCCCTGCTCGAGAGCCGCGCATCCGGCCGCCACCGACGTCATCGCTCCGTGTCGACCGACGCCGACTTTGTGCTCCCCGAGCCGTTTTGACCGATGTCATCGCGCCGTACGCACCACCGCCAGCATCGAGGAGAAAAGAGCTATGGAAGTAGTCATCGCCCAGGACGCTGAAGAGATCGGTCGTCTCGTCACCGACGCCATCGAGACGCTGGTCG
>CAJDWP010000039.1_pt1 | contig 13462 bp, 10 predicted proteins | sample 7391631 | NCBI WGS metagenome assembly CAJDWP01 (sample SAMEA7055740, study PRJEB34461) | soil metagenome | biome: terrestrial ecosystem; feature: Peninsula; material: soil | place: Antarctica | collected 2016 | reverse complement strand
TCGCCGCCGGTCAGCTCAGTTAAGGTGACAGCCATGACGGCGTCGGGGTTCCTCGTGGCCGGGACCAGCTCGGACGCCGGCAAGTCCCTCGTGGTCACGGGCCTGTGTCGCCATCTCGCCCGGCAGGGGATGTCCGTCGCCCCGTACAAGGCGCAGAACATGTCGAACAACTCGATGGTGTGTCGCGACGGCGGAGAGATCGGGCGCGCGCAGTACCTGCAGGCCCAGGCCGCCGGCGTCGAGGCCACGTGGGCGATGAACCCGGTCCTGCTCAAGCCCGGGACCGATCGCCGGGCGCACGTCGTCTCGCGCGGCCACCCCGCGGGGACGCTGGAGGCAGGTCAGTACGCGACGGGCCGGGCGCATCTCGCGCGCGCCGCGTTCGAGGCGTACGAAGAGCTCGCGGGGCGTTACGACGTCGTCGTCGCGGAGGGTGCGGGCAGCCCCGCGGAGATCAACCTGCGCTCGGGCGACTACGTGAACATGGGTCTGGCCCGCAGGTTCGGGCTGCCGGTCGTCCTCGTCGGCGACATCGACCGCGGCGGTCTGCTTGCGTCTCTCGTCGGGCACCACGCGATCCTCGACGCGCCGGATCGGGCCCTGCTCGCGGGCTTCGTGGTCAACAAGTTCCGCGGCGACGTCGACGTGCTGATCCCAGGTCTGCGGGAGGTGACGGCCCGCACCGGCATGAGGTGCCGCGGAGTGCTCCCGTGGCTGCCCGACGTCTGGCTGGACGGGGAGGACGCCCTCGCGTTCGGAGGCTGGGGCGGGGAGGCGCAGGGCGAACAGGCTCATACGCGCGACGTAGCGTCGGAGGGCAGGCTGCGGGTTGCCGTGGTGCGACTCCCGCGCACCTCGAACACCACGGACGTCGACCCGCTCGCGGCCGAACCGGGCGTCGACGTGCTCGTCACGACAGACCCCTCGGTATGCGCGAGCGCCGACCTGCTGGTCCTGCCTGGGACGCGCTCCACGTTCGGCGATCTCGCCTGGCTTCGCGCCCGCGGTCTCGGCGACGTCGTCGCGTCGAGGGTCGCGCTCGGCCGTCCAGTCCTGGGGATCTGCGGCGGCTTCCAGATGCTCGCGGGTCCGATCGAGGACGGGGTCGAGTCGCCGGAGCCCTCGTACGACGGGCTCGGGGTACTCCCCCTCCGGGTGCGCTTCGGAGAGCACAAGGTTCTGGCCCGACCTGAGGGCGTGTGGCGCGGTGTGCCCACGGGCGGGTACGCGATCCATCACGGCCATCCCGAACCCACCGGCGCCACCGGCCTGAGTCCCGTGGACGACTTCCCGGGTGGCCTGTCCGTCGGTGGCACGTACGGCACTATGTGGCACGGTCTCCTCGAGAGCGACGCATTCCGCCGCGCCTGGCTGACCGAGGTTGCCGCGAGGGCAGGTTCGTCGTATCGGCCTCGCGCGGGTGCTCTGGGGTATGCCGACCGTCGTGAGGCGATGATCGAGCGCCTCGCCGACGCGGTCGGGCACCTTGACCTCACGGGCCTGGTGTGAGCGATTCCCGCGGGGTGCCGCTTTCTTGACCGTGGGGCTTGAGTCGGCACCCCTCGTTCCGATGGGGAAGGCGACGCACCTCCCCGCCGGGGCGGCTCTTCCAGGGCTGCGCACGGTGGGCACCCTGGTGTCGCAGTCCCTGGAACGGGTGCTGCAGGCGGAGCGCCGCCAGGAAACCGACCAGGACATGACCGCGATCAACGACGTGGTCCTGGAGATCGCCGCGTCCCACGACGAGCAAAACGCCATCCCATCGGTGCTGGACACGATCCGCGCCGATTTCGGGTGGGAGTACGGGTCGTTCTGGGCCATCGACCCTGAACAGAACGTGCTGCGCAACGCGAATGAGTCCGGTAGCGCGGGTGAAGAGTTCCGGCAGGTCACGCGCCAGGCGACCTTCGCCAAGGGGGTCGGTGTCGCGGGACGCACCTGGTCCTCCGGTGACCTGGTGTTCGAACCCGACCTGGGCGTGGTGGACGACTGCGTGCGGGCTCCCGCGGCGCAGCGCGCGGGCATGAAGTCCGGTGTGTGCCTGCCCATCCGCGTCACCGGTGAGATCATCGGCACGATCGACTTCTTCGCGACCCACACCATCGTGCTGACCACCGATCGCACCAAGGCCCTGAAGTCCAGCGCCGAGCTGCTGTCCAACGCCGTCGAGCGACACCGCGCGAGCCGACGGGTCCGCCAGGCGGGCGAAGAGCTGATGAGCTCGCCCACCTGAACACCTCCAGCGTGCAGATCGGCAACGTCGTCAAGGTGATCACGAGCATCGCTGAGCAGACCAACCTCCTCGCGCTCAACGCGACGATCGAGGCGGCCCGGGCGGGCGAGGCCGGTAAGGGCTTCGCGGTCGTGGCCAACGAGGTCAAGGACCTGGCGCGCGAGACGGCGAAGGCGACCGAGGAGGTCGGCGAAAAGGTCGCCGCCATCCAGACCGATGCGGGGTCCGTCGTCGACGCGCTGCAGCAGGTGGCGCAAACCGTCGAGCGGATCAACGAGGCGCAGGACATCATCAGCGGCGTGCTGACCGAACAGAACGCGGTGACCCGCAGTGTCCTCGACGGCTGACCTGCGCGGACCCGCCCCTGAAAAGAAACGCATTCACCCATGTAACGCCGACGGGGTGGCAGCGATGATCCACGTGAGAGGCGATGCCGGGTCCTGGGGGAAGAACGCCGGCGGAGCTCTCCCTGGTGTGGGTGGTGGCCCACGGGGGGTGACCAGTGTCGTGAAGGGGGCTCCTGCGCCGTAAGGCGGAGGAGCCCCCTTCAACATGTCTGCGGTGCCGTACCGTCGTGCGGGTGCCCCTGACGTGCCCGGTCGACACCGCGTGGCCCGCTGCGCCCGGAAAGGCTGTTGACCCTTCCGCACTCGCGGTGCCCGCGGGACTGTGCCTGGGCTTCTTCGCCGACCGGCTGTTCGGCGACCCCCGTCGCGGCCATCCGGTCGCGGCCTTCGGACGTGGCGCGTCGCGGCTGGAGCAGCTCATGTATGAGGACTGCCGCGCGGCGGGCGCGGCGTACGCGTGCCTCCTGGTGGGAGGGCCCACCCTGGCGGCGGTCGCCCTGGAGGTCCTTCTGCGCGACCGGCCACGGGCCCGCGTCCTGGCCATCGCCTGCTGCACGTGGGCCGTCCTCGGAGGCCGCAGCTTGGAGCGCGCGGCCGTGCAGGTCGCGCGCCCGCTCGCGCACGGCAACCTGGAGGGGGCGCGCTCAGGTCTGCCGTCGCTGGTCAGCCGCGATCCTGCGGGCCTCGACGCGCTCGCCATCGCCCGCGCCACCATCGAATCGGTCGCCGAGAACACCTCGGACGCCGTGACCGCGCCGCTGCTGTGGGGGGCGGTGGCCGGCCTGCCGGGCCTGGCCGGCTATCGCGCGGCGAATACCCTCGATGCGATGGTCGGGTACCGCAGCGAGCGATACGCGCAGTTCGGCTGGGCGGCAGCCCGCCTCGATGACGTGCTCAACCTGGCGCCCGCGCGCCTCGCCGCGCTGCTCGCTCTGGTCTGCGCGCCCGTGATGGGCGGATCGGCTCGGGCGGGATGGCGCACGGTGAGACGGGACGCAGCGGCCCACCCGAGCCCCAACGGAGGCGTCGTCGAGGCGGCCTTCGCGGGAGTTTTGGGCGTGAGCCTCGGCGGGATCAACTCTTATGGCGGGACGCGGGAGGACCGCGGCCGGCTCGGGGAAGGCAGGGCGCCTCGCGCCGCCGACATCGACCGCGCGACTCGCCTGGCCCGGCACGTGTCGGTTGGGTCGCTCGTGGTGGCCTGCGCGCTCGGCGTCGTTCGTCCGAACGTCGCGGCCCTGGTCAGAAGGTTTTGGCGTCGATCACGAAGCGGTACCTGACATCGGAGGCCACCACCCGGTCGTACGCCTCGTTGATGTCGTCCGCGTTGATCAGCTCGACCTCGGCGACGATCCCGTGCTCGGCGCAGAAGTCGAGCATCTCCTGGGTCTCGGGCATGCCCCCGATGCAGGAGCCGGCCAGCGACTTGCGGGCCGCGATCAGCGAGAACGCCGCAAGTTCCAAGGGTTTGCTGGGGGCGCCTAGCTCGACGAGCGTGCCGTCATATCGCAGCAGCCGCAGGTAGTCGTCCATGGGCAGATTCACCGAGACCGTGTTGATGATGAGGTCTAACGTGCCTTCGAGCGCGGCCAGCGCCGCCTGGTCGGAGGTGCTGACGTAGCTGGTCGCGCCGAACGCCAGCCCGTCCGCCTTCTTGGCGAGGCTGTGGGACAGCACGGTGACCTCGGCGCCCAACGCGGCGGCGATCTTCACGCCCACGTGCCCGAGGCCGCCCATGCCGACGATCCCGACCTTCGTACCCGGCCCGACGTTCCAATGGATGAGCGGGCTGTAGAGCGTGGTGCCGGCGCAGAGCAGCGGGGCGGCGCCGGCCAGGTCCATGCCGTCGGGGACGCGGACCACGAACCGTTCTTCGACCACGATGTGCGTCGAGTAGCCCCCCTGCGTGATCTCGCCGTCGTACCCGACCGAGCCGTAGGTGCCGATGTTGCCGTCGAGGCAGTAGTTCTCCAGGCCTTCGTCGCAGGCCGAGCAGCGGCGACAGGAGTCGACCATGCATCCGACCCCGACGGTGTCCCCGACGGCGAACCGGGTGACGCCCGAGCCGGCCTCGCGTACGGTGCCGACGATCTCGTGGCCCGGGGCGAGAGGGTAGTCCCGCCGGCCCCACTCGCCGCGGACCGTGTGAATGTCGGAGTGGCAGATCCCTGCATAGCGGATCTCGATCAGGACGTCGGTATCCCGAACGTCGCGGCGGGCAACGGTGGCCTTCTCCAGGGGTGCCCCGGCGGAGGGGGCGACGTACGCGGCGACATCGATCATGCCCTAACGCTACTCGCGCTCTGGGCCGGGTCGCCAGCTCCGCCCCGACGCACGGGTCGCGTTCGATGGGCGGCTTCGTGGGTAACGGCGGTACGTCCGCTGCCGGCTTGACAGGCGATACCCTCAACCGCCTGTCATTCTGCTTATCGTGACGACACGCGAGAGGCCGCGCCCCCACCCGGACACCGTCGAGCACGCCCGCCTCGCCGAGGCGCCCCGCGATGACGACCCGTGGCGGCTCTGGGGCCCTTACGTGGCAGGCCGCCAGTGGGGCACCGTCCGCGAGGACTATTCGGCCAACGGGGACGCCTGGAACGACTTCCCCTTCGACGTCGCCCACCTGCGCGCATACCGCTGGGGCGAGGACGGCATCGCCGGGCTGTGCGACAGGTACGGATTCCTGAACTTCGCGATTGCGTTGTGGAACGGGCGCGACGATCGGCTCAAGGAGCGCTACTTCGGTCTCACCAACGAACAGGGCAACCACGGCGAGGACGTCAAGGAGTACTGGTGGCCGCTCGACGCCACCCCGACGCACAGCCACGCCCGGACGTTGTACCGGTACCCCCAAGCCGCTTACCCGTACGCGCAGCTGCGCGACGAGAACGCCCGGCGCGGCCGGGACGCCGACGAGTACGAGCTGCTCGACACCGGCGTCCTCGACGGTGACAGGTTCTTCGACGTGATGGTCATCCACGCGAAGGCGTCCCCGGATGACGTCTGCGTCACGGTCGAGGTGACCAATCGTGGACCCGATCCCGCGCCGCTGCATCTGCTGCCCCAGCTCTGGTTCCGCAACACGTGGGCGTGGGGGCGCGACCCGCGCACGCCCCGGTTGGCCGACCTCGATCGGGTCGGCCCCCTTGACGCCGCGCCCGGCTCCGGGATGCCCGAGGCGCGCGGCTACCGGCTCGTCGAGGCGACGCATGATTTCCTCGGCGGTTACCGGTGCGCCGCTCAGGCCGTCGACCTGCCCGATATCCCCGGCGGAGCATCCGGCGGTCCCCGCCGGCGTCTCCCCGAGGTGCTGGTCTGCGACAACGAGACCGACGCCGTCTGCCTCTACGGGGCGCCGCGCAACGCCACCCCGTACCCGAAAAACGCCGTCGACCGAGCGATCGTGCACGGCGACCGGTCCCTGCTCAACCCGGCCGGCGTCGGCACAAAGGTCGCCTTTCACTACGACCTCGGGGAGATCCCGGCCGGCGCGAGCGTCACCGTCCGGCTTCGCCTGGCGTCCGGCGCCGGGTCCACCTCGCCGTTCGGGGATGCTTTCCAGGAGGTGCTCGCCGACCGACAGCGAGAGGCCGACCAGTTTTACGCCGCCGTGATCCCGGCCGACATCGACGACGCGCAGCGGCACGTCGCGCGGCGCGCCTTCGCGGGGCTCCTGTGGGGCAAGCAGGTCTATCGATATAGCGTCCGCGAGTGGCTGGACGGCGACCCGGCCGGGCCGCCCCCTCCTGCGAGTCGGCGCGCTCGCGAACCCCAGGGCCGCAACACCTCCTGGAAGCATCTGGAGCTTGCCGACGTCATCTCGATGCCGGACGAATGGGAGTACCCGTGGTTCGCCAGCTGGGACCTCGCCTTCCACGCGGTGACCTTGGCGCATATCGACCCCGCGTTCGCGAAGCATCAACTCTTGCTGATGTGCCGCGAGTGGTCGCAGCATCCTGACGGGCAGGTGCCCGCCTACGAGTGGGGCTTCTCCGACGCCAACCCCCCCGTGCACGCCTGGGCGGCATGGATCGTCTACCAACGCGACGGCGCGTGGGACCGCGACTTTCTCACGGGCATCTGCACGAAGATGCTGCTCGGGATGTCCTGGTGGGTGAACCGCAAGGACGCGGACGGGTCCGACCTTTTCGAGGGCGGCTTCCTCGGCATGGACAACATTTCGCTGTTCGACCGGTCGAGGGACGTGCCGGCCGGTTGGCGGCTGGAGCAGTCGGATGCGACGAGCTGGATGGCGTTCTTCTACCTGTCCATGCTCCGGATCGCGCAGGAGCTGGCCCGCCATGGGGCAGCGTGGGACAACGTCGCCACGCTGTGCCTGGAGCGCTTTCTCGCGACGGCGGAGGCCATGGAGGCGTACGGCAGCTGCGGAGTGTGCCTGTGGGACGACGCCGACGGCTTCTTCTATGACGTGCTGGTCAACGCCGATGGGATGGCCGAACCCGTGCGGGTGCGCTCGCTCGTCGGCCTCGTCCCGCTGCTCGCGGTCGCGCTGTCGCCCGACTGGGCGTCGACGGAGCTGCCCGACTTCACGAGGAACCTGAACTGGCTGCGGGCGAACCGTCCCGATCTGACCGAGGCGGTCGTGACGACCGGGGAGGGGGCGGACCGGACCCTGACGCTGGCGCTGGTGGACGCAGGGCGGTACCCCCGGCTGCTGGCCCGCCTCTTCGATGAGTCGGAGTTCTTCTCCCCGTACGGCGTCCGCTCCCTGTCCGCCGCCTACCGCGACGGCTTCACGGAGGCGATGGGCGGCCATGACTTGTCGATCAGGTACGTGCCAGGCCCCTCGGACTCCGGCCTGTTCGGCGGCAACAGCAATTGGCGTGGGCCGGTGTGGCTACCTGTCAACGCGCTGATTGTGGACGCGCTGCGGACGTACGCTGCGGGGGCGGGCGCCGGGCTGGAGGTGGAGGTGCCCACCGGGTCCGGCCGGCGCATCGGCCTCGCACAGGCCGCCGACGAGCTGCGCTGCCGCCTCATCGCGCTCTTCCTGCCAGGCGAGGCCGGTCACCGGCCCGGCGACCCACGCGACCGCGGCAACGGGCCCCTCTGGACCGACCACCCGACGTTCAGCGAGTATTTCCACGGTGACACCGGCGCCGGCCTGGGCGCATCCCACCAGACGGGGTGGACCGCCCTGGTCGCCGAGCTCATCTGCGACCCCTTCATGGCCCCCAGGGAGGCGGCACGGTCGGACGTCCTTTCATACACCCGCACCGAAAGCCCCTCGCCGGCGTCAGCCACCCAACCCGCCACCCACGCACCAGGAGGCACCACATGACGGACCACCACGACTCCGCAGCCTCGTCGATGGCCGCCGCCACGACCGCGGCTGCCCCTGCGGCGGGCCAGGGCGACGCCCTGCGCGGGCGCACCGTGGTCGTGACCGGCGCCAACACGGGCATCGGCGCCGCGATCGCCCGCGCGTGCGGGGCCGCCGGCGCGAACGTGGTCATCGACTACGTCGTGCACCCCGAGCTGAACGCCGACATCGTGGGAGACATCGAGGCCTCCGGCGGCCGCGCGGTCGCGGTCCAGGACGACGTCTCGGTCGTCCACGGGGTGAACGACCTCGTCGCGCAGGCCGTGGCCCGCTTCGGTCGGATCGACGTCTTCGTCAACAACGCCGGCGTCGAGACCCGACAGAGCCTCCTGGACACGACGGAGGCGGACTTCGACCGGGTGATCGGGATCGACCTGAAGGGCGCGTACTTCGGCGCGCAGGCGGCCGCGAAGCAGTTCGTAGCACAGGGCGGCGGCGGGGTGATCGTCAACATCAGCTCGGTTCACGAGGACTGGCCGATGCCGGGCAACACGGCGTACTGCGTCGCGAAGGGCGGCATGCGGATGTTGACCCGCACGGCGGGTGTCGAGCTGGGCGCGCACGGCATCCGCGTGGTCGGCGTTGCGCCGGGCGCCGTGAACACCCCGATCAACGCTCAGACGATGGCGGACCCCGCCAAGACGAAGGCCCTGAACGCCGCGATCCCCCTGGGCCGGGTGGCCGCTCCCGAGGAGATCGCGGCGGCGGTCGTGTTCGTCGCGAGCGACGCGGGCTCGTACCTGACCGCGAGCACCCTGTTCGTCGACGGGGGGATCATGCAGGGCAGCGTTGGACTCTGAAAACCCCGCTCGCCGATGCCGATGCCGATGCCGATGCCGAGGCCGACGCTGCCGAGGACGATGACGCCGCGTGCGTGTTACCTCGCGGCGCCCTGCCACAGGGCGTCGAACGGCGCCCGGCTCGCGCGTCGCGCGTGTATGCCTGCGGTCACGAACTCTTTGGCCTCGCGCGCCGCGTCGAACGGCGAGCGGCCGAGGGCGAGAAACGCGGTGACTGCTGCCGCGAGCGTGCAGCCGGCACCGCTCACCGCGACGTTTCCAGCCTTCGGCGCAGACAGGACCGCAAGAGCGGTCCCGTCGTAGAACACGTCGATCGCGTCCGGTCCGGCGAGCCTCACCCCGCCCTTGGCCAGCACCGTCGCGCCGCACGACTCGTGGATGCGCCGCGCCGCCTCCGCGAGCTCGTCGACCGTCTCGATAGCGGGCATGTCGGCGAGCAGGGTTGCCTCGAACAGGTTCGGGGTGACGAACGTCGCCAGGGGCATCACCTGCTCGCGCAGCGCGTTGTCGGTGTCGAGTGCGGCGCCTGGCCCCTGCCCCTTGCAGATCAGCACCGGATCCACAACGAGGCGGGCGAAGCGTTGCTCCCGCAGGACGTCGGCGACCGTGGTGATGGTGGCGGGGGTTCCGAGCATCCCGACCTTGACGGCGTCGATGTCGTAACAGGCCAGCTGTGCCTCCAGCTGGTCCGCGATCACCTGTGCGTCGATCGGCACGAAGCGGTGTCCCCAGTCGCTACGAGGGTCGAAGGACACGATGCACGTGAGGGCCACCATGCCGAAGGTGCCCAGCTGTTGGAAGGTCTTGAGATCGGCCTGCGCGCCCGCGCCGCCGGTGGCTTCGGAGCCCGCGATCGTCAACGTGACGGGGGGTGCGCTCCGTCCCACTCCTGCGCCGGTCGCTATGGCCTCCGTGTCGTGCGTGTTCGTGTCGTGCGTGTCCGCGTCGCTCATGTCGCCATTGTCGCTCGTCACCCGGATCGCGACGAGTGCGGCTCGGCAGGCAGGTCTGCACCCGGAGGTCCTTGCGAGCAGGTCTGGCTGGAAGTGGGCCGCCTTTCGCGTCAGACGGTTGCGGGCGCGGGAAGGCCCGCGCGGATCCGCGGCGGGGGCGCAGCCGGACCGGTGGGATCTCAGGAGCCTGCGCGCGGCAGTCGACGCCCGGGATGGACGTGAAGGCACCGGTGCCCTCCACCCACGTTCGGCGGAGCTCGACGATCTCTTCATGGCCGCCTGCGAGCAGTCGCCAGAACAGGATGAACTCCTCCTCCCACGGGGTCCCCCCGAGCAGGAGAAGTTGGCCGCCGGTCACCGTGGCGACCTCGGCCGACGGCACGCCCGGGGGCAGGTAGCCGAGGCTGCCCGACGGTAGCGGTGTCCCGTTGACGGCGACCTGCCCCTCGAGCACGAGCACGCCGTGCTCGAACTCCTCGTCGAGGTCGAACCTTTGGGTGCTCGCGGAGAGCGTGATTTCGGCCGCGAGGAGGGGGGTGTGCGTGCCCGCCGGGGACCGGATGGCCCCGTGATCCCCGGCGAGTTCTCCGACCAGCACCGTGGCCCGCATCGCGGGCGTGCGCACGGACGGCAGGTCGCCCACCTCCTGAAACGACGGCTGGACGTCGTGCGCCGCGGAGGGCAGCGCCGCCGCGATCCGGATGCCGTGCAGGTGGCGGCGGGCGTGACGCCCTCCGCGCGGATCGTCGACGCCAACTTCGCAGACAGTGACACCGCGTCCCGCTACCGCCAGGGCGAGGGGGCGCCGTGTCGTCTCGGGAGACGCGGCGCGGCGGAGGCGCCCCGTCGAATCTTGGAGCTAGCGCGCGCGGTCGGGGCGGTTCAATGATTCACATCATGAGACTAATTATCTCATGATGTGAACGTGATATGTGGAGGATCCCGCGCGAGCCGCAGTCACGCGTCGCGACCTCGTTCGCAACACATTGCCCATCCCCGCAGCTCAATTGGCCGGAGCACCGCGTAGGCTCTTCACATTCGGCCATCCCGCTCAGCCCTCGGATAGCGCTTGCCGAGAAACGCAAAGTTTTGGTAAAGTTAGCGGTGTCGAGCTGAATCGGCCCTTGCGGACCAAGTTCCGCGGGAGAGGCGCAGCCGGAGGGGGAAAGATCATGATGAATACCCAGGTGGAGAAAGTGCCGTCGCACGCCCGACAGGAGACCAGGGGATCGCGTCGGCGGATTCGCCACGTCGAACTTCAAGGGGTCGATGCGACCCGGATCGTCAACAGCCTCAGCGCCCGTGGCGGGCGCGGCTGGCCGGTGAGCGGTCGCACGCGCTGAGCGCTACCGCGCCGCGGTACGCACGTCACGACGTGCGTACCGCGGCGCGATGCTGATCGGGGGCGGAGGTCTCGAGCAGCAAGCCGACTCGATCCTGCGACTCGATCCCGCGATCAGGGCCGTCGGGATCACACGTGGACGACCTCGACCTCGATGCTGTCCGTCAGGTGGGCGGGGAGCCACGCGAGCACGGCGTCGCGCACCGACTCGCTGGCGACCAGCAGCACCGCGCGCGCGTGCGGACGTGCCGAACGGGCGAGTGAGAGCGTCATGAGCGCTTGCCAGGAGCGGGCCCGTAAGCCCTCGTGGTGCGGATCCTCGTGTTCCTCGATCTCCACGATCACCGACTCGTCCGAGGTGGCGCCGTCCACCTGGACGTTGTCACCACCGGGCAGCCGGATGGCGCACGGCGCCAGCGGTGGGCAGGACGCTTCCCGCGCGTAGGCAGCGAGCATCGCCAGGCGAGCCGCGCGCGTCATCGCGAGCGCGGTCGGGCGGGCCGGCGTCATCGTTCTCATCTCAGTCCTCAACCATCTCAGTCTGCGTCGCGCCGGCCAGAGCCTGGCGTGCGGATCGTACGGACTCGGCACGGTGCCGGCCAACGGGCCGTGACGCCTCGCCCAGGCGCTCGGTCCACTCCAGGCCCAGGCCCAGGTCCACGACCTCGAAGCCGATGCCGCAATCGCGGGCGAGGAGGCCCACCATGTCACGGGCATCGTCTCGCGCCTGCGCACAGGCGAAGAGCAGGATCCCCTCTGACTGAGGCCGCTCCGCCGTGACCGCGGCAAGGGAGAACACGTCGCGAGCGAGGTGCGTCCCGGCGTCGGCCGGCAGCGAACCCTGGTGGCTCAGCGGGATGACGAAGAGGTCCTCGTCGCCGGACACGCCGTCGATCTGGACGAAGGCACCGTCAGCGAGGGACACGCTTCGAGGCGTCAAGGGGCATCGGTCGGTGTTCGAAGCGAACATCGTGAGCATGTCTGCCTCCGCAAGCCCGGGGAGATCCTCAGGGCGTGCGTGACGCGGCGGGCGCACGATCGCGGTGACGTCCATGGTGCTCCTCGCTGGCTCGCGGACTGCGGGCGGATCGACGTAATGCTGACACCAGCCCATCGGCCGCCCGATGGACTCGCTGAAGGCTTCTTCTGGAACAGATGTCGCGCGTCGGCGTGTCGTCCCGTCAGTGCGTCGTCCCGTCAGTGCGTCAGTGCGTCAGCGCGTCGACGTGCCAGGAATGACCTTGCCCGATGCTGGTGGCCGGGCGGATCACCTAGCGTGCGCCAAGGCCGTTCGCAGCAACACGGCCAGGTGGAGCGCCGCGGCCCCGGTCCCCTGGGCCACCTGCGTCCGGCACGAGAAGCCGTCCGCGCACACGAGGGCGTCGGTGCCTCCGTGGGCCTCGACCGCCGGGTACAAGGAGCGGCGCGCACACGCCTGCGACACCTCGTGGTGGCCCGGCTCGTAACCCCAGTTGCCGGCCATTCCGCAACAACCCTCCGCCACCTCATGGACATCGATCCCCAGACGTGTGAGGACTTGCCGGTCCGCGGAGCGCCACGGCAGTCCTTGCTCGTGGCAGTGGGTCTGCACGATCACCGGCCGCGAGGACGCGGGCGGTGCGCTGGGGAACGGCCATGGATCCTGGTGGGCGGCGACAAAGGCGGAGAACCCTCGGGTGAGCTCCTCCAGCCGTGAGGCTCTCGCGTCGCCGGGGACGAGGTCGGTGGCCCGGGCCAGGTGACCCGTGCACGATGGCTCCAGCCCGAGGATCGGTGTGCCCTCGGCGAGGTGCGGTTCCAGCACGTCGAGCGTGCGACGCAGCGCCCGCCGGGCCATGCCGAGTTGCCCCGTGGAGTGCCACGTCAGTCCACAGCAGACCGCCCGCGTGGGCATCACCACCTCGAAGCCGAGCGATTCCAGCACCTCCACCGCCGCGATCCCCGTGAGCGGGTCGTGACGGTTCGAGAAGGTGTCGGGCCACAGGACGACCCTGGGGCCACCGCCCGGTGCGGGCGCCTCCCCGCGAGCGGCCCGCTCGCGCCACCAGTCGACGAGGCTCATCGTCGCGAAATCGATGAGGGTCCTGCGCTCCTCCAGCCCCGTGCAGCGCAAGATCGCCCGCTCCACGCTCCGATGGCGCGCCAGCCGCCCGATCCCCGCTCCGAGGCCCGGCACCGCCGAGATCGCGGCGCCCGCGACGGGCAGCCAGCCCAGCGCGTAATGCGGCCGAGGCCGCAGCCTGTGGCGGAAGTGCTGGTGGAGGAACTCCGATTTCAGCGTCGCCATGTCGACGCCGACGGGGCACGCCGTGGCGCACGCGCGGCACGACAGGCAGAGGTCGAGCGCCTCGAGGGCCTCCGGGGAGCGCCAGCCGTCCACGTGCTCCCCGCGCAGCATCTCCGCCAGCACCCGGGCGCGTCCCCGGGTGGAGGCCACCTCGTC
>CAJDWP010000045.1_pt2 | contig 13607 bp, 15 predicted proteins | sample 7391631 | NCBI WGS metagenome assembly CAJDWP01 (sample SAMEA7055740, study PRJEB34461) | soil metagenome | biome: terrestrial ecosystem; feature: Peninsula; material: soil | place: Antarctica | collected 2016 | reverse complement strand
CGCGCGGTCTTCTTCTGGTCCTTGGCGAATTTCTGGTCCAGGAGCGCGTTCTCGGAGAAGAAGCCGTTGAGTCGGCCCTCAACGATCCTGGGCAGCGCCTTTTCCGGCTTACCCTCCTCCTTGGCGGTGGCCTCGGCGATGCGCCGCTCGTTCTCCACCAGCTCGGCGGGGATCTCCTCGCGGCTGAGCACGGTGGGGGCGAAGGCCGCGATGTGCATGGCCACGTCCTTGGCGACCGTCGCGTCACCGGAGAACCCGAGGAGCACGCCGATCTGAGGTGGCAGGTCAGGGCTCGTCTTGTGCAGGTAGGACACCACCTGCGGGCCCTCGACGCGCGCGACGTGGCGCACTTCGATCTTCTCCCCGATGGTTGCGTTGGCATCGTCGAGGACTTCCTGCACCGACCGGCCGTCGATGGATCCGGTCAGCAACTCCTCGGCGTTGCTCGCCTTGGACGCGACGGCTGAGGCGAGCACGGAGTCGGCCAGGGCGAGGAACGTGTCGCCCTTGGCAACGAAGTCGGTCTCGCAGTTGACCTCGACCAGGACGCCGACGCCGCCGTCGACCGAGGTGGTCACCAGGCCGTTGCTAGCAGAGCGGCCCTCGCGTTTGGTGACGCCCTTGAGCCCCTTCACGCGCAAGTCTCGCGGTCGCCGTCGGACTCGTCGAGGGCATTCTTGACGTCCATCATCCCGGCGCCGGTGGCTTCACGAAGCGCCTTGATGTCAGCGGCGGTGTAGTTCGCCATGCATGGTTCCCTTTTCTGTTCGATCCGCAGCTGTTAGATGCGGAAAAGTCGGGTGGCGGCAGCGACCGGTCAGGCCTGCGGCGCCTCGTCAGTGGGGCTCGACTCAGCGGGGCTCTCCTCGGCGGGGCTCTCCTCGCCTTCGGACGGCAGGATCTCGCGACCCATCGGGGAATCGGGAACCTCCTGGACGCCCGCGACCTCAGCCGCCGCGTGCTCCATGGCCTCGGCCACGGCAGTCTGCTCGATCGGCTCGCTCGTCTCGGCGGCCGCGGTCTCATCGGCGGCGGTCTGCTCGATCGGCTCGCTCGTCTCAGCGGCAACGGTCTCGTCGACGGATTCAGCCACGGAGGTCGGTCCGGTCTCGATGTCGGTCGCAGCGACAGCGGGTTCGCCACCGAGCAGCTCCCGTTCCCACTCCGTGAGGGGCTCCGGCTCGACGCCCTCGCCCCCGTCGCGGCCTTGAGTCCGGGTCATGAGCCCGTCCGCAACGGCGTCCGCCACCACGCGCGTGAGCAGAGCGACCGACCGGATGGCGTCATCGTTGCCCGGGATCTTGTAGTCGACCTCGTCCGGGTCGCAGTTCGTATCGAGGATCGCGATGACCGGCAGGTGCAGCTTGCGCGCCTCGGTCACGGCAAGGTGTTCCTTCTTGGTATCGACGATCCACACCGCCGAAGGCACCTTGTTCATGTCGCGGATGCCGCCTAGCGTGCGCTCCAGCTTGTCCTTCTCGCGACGCAGGACGAGTAGCTCCTTCTTGGTGCGCCCGGACCCCGCGACGTCGTCGAAGTCGACGTCCGCCAACTCCTTGAGCCGGGCCAGACGCTTGTGCACGGTGTTGAAGTTGGTGAGCATGCCGCCGAGCCAGCGGTGGTTGACGTAGGGCATCCCGACCCGCGTCGCCTCCGCCTGAATCGGCTCCTGGGCCTGCTTCTTCGTGCCCACGAACAAGACTGTGCCGCCGTGCGCGACGGTCTGTTTGACGAAGTCGTACGCCTCGTTGATGTAGGTCAGCGACTGCTGCAGGTCGATGATGTAGATGCCGTTGCGCTCCGTCATGATGAAGCGCTTCATCTTGGGGTTCCACCGACGGGTCTGGTGCCCGAAGTGGACGCCGCTCTCTAGGAGCTGGCGCATGGTGACGACGGCCATGTGGCCACACCTTCCGATCGTTCCAGTTGTCCACGCGCGGCGCGGGAGCGCCGACGTGCCTGGCGTCCGCGACGCACTCCGCCGGATGACCTGTGAGAGGTGGCCGGACTGACGTCGTGCGTCCCCTGCGGCCGGGAAGCCGGCCGGATCGGGTGCCTCGGGACGATGGTGCAGGTAGCCCTGAGGGCGCGAGCGCGCGAATTCCGCCGCGGGATGGCCGAGGCGGTACTCACCATCGTACGGGTGCAGCCGAGCGGGGTGCGAATCCGTTTCACGTCGGCGCCGCCGCTACGCTGCGGGGCATGAGCAACCCCCTGGTGCTGCGTATGCAGCCCTTCGGGACGACCATCTTCACGACGATGACTGAGCTGGCGACGCGCCACCGGGCCGTAAACCTCGGCCAGGGTTTCCCCGATTCGGGCCCGGCCCCGTGGATCCAGGCCGAGGTGAGCACGGCGATGGCCGCGGGGGTGAACCAGTACCCGCCGCTGATGGGTCTTCCGGTTCTGCGGGAGGCTATCGCGGCGCACCAGGAGCGGTTCTACGGGCTGAGCGTCGACCCCGACTCGGAGGTGCTGGTCACCTTCGGCGCGACGGACGCGTTGGCGTCGGCGCTGGCCGCGTTCGTCGAGCCTGGCGACGAGGTGGTGGTGATCGAGCCCGCGTTCGACGTCTACACCGCGGCGATCGCGCTCGCCCACGGCGTGCGGGTCGGGGTGCCGCTACGGCTGCCGGACCTGTCCCTGGACACCGACGCGATCGCGGCGGCGATCACCCCACGCACCCGCGCGCTGATCCTGAACACGCCACATAACCCGACGGGCAAGATCTTCACCCGCTCCGAGCTGGCGTTCATCGGACGGCTAGCGGTCGAACGCGACTTCTGGGTGCTCTCCGACGAGGTTTACGAACACTTGGCCTTTGACGCACCTCACATCCCCCTAGCAACTCTCGCCCGTGAGGTACCCGGGCTGGCGGACCGGGTGCTGACCATTTCTTCAGGTGGCAAGACGTTCTCGGCGACGGGTTGGAAGATCGGCTGGATCGTGGGACCTTCGCCGGGGGTGCGGGCCGCGGCGCAGGTCAAGCAGTTCACGTCGTTCGCGGGCGGGGCGCCGTTCCAGCCGGCCGTCGCGGCCGCGCTGGGTCAGGACGACGAGGCGTACACAGCTCTCAACGACGGTATGCGCAGGCGGCGGGACATTCTCGCGGAGGGCTTGGCGGCGGCGGGATTCGGGCTGGTCGGCGGGCACGCCACGTACTTCCTGGTGGCCGACGTGGCCCCGCTGGGCATAGACGACGCGGCGCAGTTCTGCCTAGAAATGCCAGAGCGGTACGGGGTGGTCGGTATCCCGGTGTCCGCGTTCTGTGCTAATCCGGACGATGCGCGCACGCTGATCCGGTTCGCGTTCTGCAAGTCGCCGCACCTCTTGACCGAGGCCTCGCGTCGCCTCGCCGGCCTCGCCTCTTAAGGCACCTCGTAAGACCCCACGTCGCGGGGAGCTGCCAAAGGCAACACGGTCTTCGTACACAACCCCCGGTCGGCGGCCTGTCACCCACAGGCGGGGCCTTCCAGGCGTTGGGTCGACCTCGGCGCGCGGCACGGTGTCGGCATGATCCGCGCAGCCACCGGCCTCACCGCGCTGCTGCTGGCCGCGAGCCTCGTCGGGACGTCGGGAGCGGCCCCTGCACCGCCTACCCCGGCAACCGACGCGCCCGTAGTTCCAGGAGCCTCCGGGCCGGGAGCCTCTCGTACGTCGAGGGGCTCCAGCACGATCCGCACCGCGGCGCGGGGACGATGGACATGGCCGGTGGACCCGGTACCTCGCATCGTCGGCCGCTTCGACCCGCCGACGCAGCGGTGGCTGCCCGGACACCGCGGCGTCGACCTCGCCGCCGCGACCGGCGCTGATGTCCTCGCCGCCGATGACGGAGTGGTCGCGTTCGCCGGCGTTGTCGCCGGCAAGCCGGTGCTGTCGATCGATCACGCGGACGGGCTGCGTTCAACGTACGAACCGGTGACGGCCATCGTCGGCACCGGTACGAGCGTGTCTCGCGGGCAGGTCGTCGGGACGCTGGCGTCGGCGGACGGGCACTGCGCGCCCGCGGCCTGCTTGCATTGGGGCGCGCGCCGCGGAAAAAACTATCTGGATCCGCTCTCCCTCGTGGGCGCCCGGCCCACGATTCTCCTCCCCTTGCGGTGAGCTCTCCCCTGGCCGGCGCCGGCCTGCCGCGGTCAGCGCCGACGGCGAGCCCGAGCGCAGCACCTCAGGAGCTCTGGTCCGGGACCGCCCAGGGGTACTTGGTGCAACCCTGCAAGCCCAGCGTCTGCTGCAGCATCACCGGGGCGGACTGGCCCGCTCCCGGGCACAGCTGGTGCCCGTGGCCGATAGCGTGACCAACCTCGTGGTTGATCATGTAGATCCGGTAGTTCGCCAGGTCGTCGAGGTAACTTTCGACCCCCTGGGTCCACCGGATCGCGTTGAGCACAACGCGATCACCGTTGCGGCAGCTCACCTGCCCCTCGGTTTGCAACGGCGCGCACAGCCGGTCGACCGTGTCAGGGGTGGCGAGGATGATGCGAGCCCAGACGGACGCGCCCTGGGCCGCGCCGGAAGGGTCGACGTTCACGAAATGCACGCCATCCTGCGGTTCCCAACCCCGCCGGTCGGTCAGGACGTCACGGACGCTACGGGCGAACTCGGCCTCGTCGACCCCCGCGCCGTCCTCGACCTCGACCGTGTAGCGGACCACGCGGCCGGAACGCTCGCTGTCCTGGCCGGGCACGGACAGCACGCGGGTCGTGCCTGCCCCCCGTTGCGGGACGGGGATGGGGACGGTGACGGTGGGTGACGCTCCCGAGGTGGCCTCTCGGGTGGGGCTCGAGGTCGCAGTTGAGGTCGCGAGGTCAGTTCCGGGCCCAGGAACCGCAAGCACCGGATCGCCGCCTAGCTGCGCCCCAGCGATGCCGACGATGGCCGCGCACAGCGACGCCGCCGCCAGCGCCCGGACGGGTCGCGAGGGGGCACCCCACCCGCGTTCGGGTTGGCTCGACGCGGGGCCACGAGTGACCGCGTCCTCCGTCTGCGTCGCCACGTCAAGCCCGAGGGTGGGCTTGCTCATAGGATCTCCTCAGTCGTTCCGAGGACACATGCGTATAGATCTGCGTCGTCCCCAGACTGGCATGGCCCAGGTACTCCTGCACCGTCCGCAGATCCGCGCCCCCCTCGAGCAGGTGCGTGGCGGCGCTGTGCCTCAGTCCGTGCGGCCCCAGATCCGGGACATCGGGGAGGTGAGCGAGCAGGCCGTGGACGACGCGCCGCACCTCGCGCGGATCGACTCTCGCGCCTCGACGACCCAGGAACAATGCCGGCCCGGATGCGCCCGTCGCCAGCAGCGGTCTGCCTCGTGTCACCCACGACCGCACCGCGTCCCGCGCCGGTACCCCGAAGGGCACCATCCGCTCACGGCCCCCCTTCCCCAGAACTCGCGCGAGGAACTGGTCGGTGTCCACGTCGTCGACGTCGAGCCCGACGAGCTCACCGACCCGCATGGCCGACGCGTACAGCAGCTCCAGCATTGCCGCGTTGCGCACGTGGACCGGGTCGGCGTCGTCGGCGGACACCGCCGCAACGGACAGCAGATCCGTGGCCTGGCCGACCTTGAGCACCGCCGGCAGGGTGCGCAGCCGCCGCGGGGCCGTCAGCCGCTCGGTCGGGTCCCCCGCCACGCGCCCGGTCCTGGCAGCCCAGACGAAGAACGTGCGGGCGGCAGCCGTCCGGCGAGCGAGAGTCGTCCGGGCAACCCCCCGCTCAGCCTGCTCCCCCAGCCAGAGACGCAGGTCACCGATCCGTAAGGATCCCGGGTCGTGGATCTCGCGGGACTCGGCGTACCCGGCGAGTGCGCGCAGATCGCCCAGGTACGCGCGCAACGTGTGCGCGGAACGGTTCCGCTCCAGGCGCAGGTGCGATGCAAACGCCTCGAGCGCAGCGCCCCACGGCTGCCCACTCACGCACCCACCGTGGCGCAACGACCTGCTGCGGGCAAGGAGCCGCGCCGCTCTCTCGCGTCGCTCTCTCACGTCAGCGCTGGATAGAGCGGCAAGCGCGGATAGCGCGCCACCCCGCGCGGCCTCATCGCCGCAGGCGCCATCCCCACGCGTCGCGCTCGGCGAGCCCCATCAGTTCCAGCCGCCCCAAGCAGGCGCCTACCGTGGTCTCGGGCAGGCCGGCGTCGCACGCCAGGCGTGACACCTGGTGACCGGCCCGCACCGGCAATGCGTCACGGACGCGTTGTTCGGGCGCGTCTAGCGCGTCCTCGGGACGGTCTGGGGCGCGCAGCACGGGTGCCAGCTCCGAGCCATATTCCCCTACCGCCTCGGCCACCTCCGCCGCATCCGTGACCAACACGGCCATCCCGGAACGGATCATCTCGTGGCAGCCGGCCGAGCTCATCGACGTCACCGGCCCGGGAACGGCCATCACGACGCGCGCGAGCTGCGCGGCGGTGCCCGCCGTGTTGCGCGACCCGGACCGCAGCCCTGCCTCGACCACGAGGGTGCCGCGGGTAATGGCAGCGATGATGCGGTTGCGCAGCAGAAACCGCTGCCGCAGCGGTCGAGAGCCCGGCGGCATCTCGCTGACGACGGCGCCGGTTCGCCCGATGTTGTCTAACAGGTCGGTATGCGCCTGCGGGTACGCGCGGTCGACCCCGCCCGCGAGCACGGCCACCGTCGGGGCCTGAACGGCCAACGCTCCGAGATGAGCGGCTCGGTCGATGCCGAACGCAGCGCCGCTAACCACGGCGAAGCCCCGCTCGCCTGCGCCCGCCGCGATCTCGGCGGCAAGCTGTTCGCCGTATGCGGTGGCGGCCCGCGCTCCGACGATCGCGACGGAGCGTTCGCACACGCGCCGTAGGTCGAGCGGACCGCGGACCCACAGGCAGTACGGGGGTTCCGTCAGATCGTCGACGCCGCTCGGCCACTCGTCGTCATCGGGAATCAGAATTCGGGCGTTGCAGTGGCGGGTGAGCTCCAGGTCCCAGTGCAGGTCGAGAGCATCCCACCGGCGGGCGAACGCGTCCCGACAGGCCCGGGGCTCTTCGGAAAGGGCAGCGAGCGCCGCGGCCGCGCTGCCGTGCACCGACAGGAGCCGCGCCGCGACCGGGTCGGCCGGCTCGGCGAGGCGGCTCCAGGCGACGCGCGCCGTGCGTTCATCCCAGTCCTTGGCGCGCCGCAGGCCCTCGACGATGCCGTCGGTACGGGCGGCCACGGGCGTCGCCTGGCCCCAGAGGGGGCGCTGCCCCCCCACCGGCTGCCCGGTCGGGGCCGCGGCCTTCCCGGGCGTCATGCTGGTCTTCCGGGGTGTCATGCCGCGCCCGCGTGCGCGCGTAACGTGAGGGCCAGGCCGACGTCGTCGCGGGTCACCGCACCGCCCCCGGCAAGATCCGCCACGGTCCTCGCGATGCGTAAGACGCGATCGTAGCCGCGCAGGGTGAGCGTGCCGCGATCCAGGGCCCGGTCCACGTCGACGCGGGCCTCGGGACGCAGGGCGTGCCGACCCCGCCGAGTTTGTGACCCGGGCAGGTGAGCGTTCAGGGTCCACGGCGCCCCCACGTACCGCTTGCGCTGCACCTCCCTGGCCGCCGCGACCCGCACAGCCACCGTCGCGCTATCCTCCCCAGGGATCCCCGCGAGGCCCGCGAGGGTGACCGCGGGGACGTGAAGCTGCAGGTCAACGCGGTCCAACAACGGCCCTGCCAGCCGGGACAGGTAGTCGCGACGAGCCCGCGGGGTGCAGCGGCAACGCAGTCCCTTGCCGTGACCGTTGCCGCACGGGCACGGGTTCGCGGCCAGCACCAGCTGGAACCGACTCGGGTAACGCACCGAAGAGCGCGCACGCGCCACCACCACTTCTCCGCACTCCAACGGCTGGCGCAACGACTGCAGGATCTGACCTTTGAACTCGGGCGCTTCGTCCAGGAACAGAATCCCCCGATGGGCCTGGCTGATGAGGCCCGGGCGGATCGCCCCGCTGCCACCACCGATGATCGCGACCATCGACGCGCCATGGTGCGGCGCCACAAAGGGCGGTCGACGCACCAGCGCTCCGGGTGGGAGCGCCCCGAGGATCGAGTGCACGGCCGTCACCTCGAGGGCCTGTTCGATCGGCAGCTCGGGTAGCAGCGACGGCAACCGCTCCGCGAGCATCGTCTTACCAGCCCCGGGCGGTCCCACCATCAACAGGTGGTGCCCTCCCGCAGCCGCGATCTCCAGCGCCAGTCGCGCTTCGCCCTGTCCGGCGACGTCGCCCAGATCCGGCGGGGTGGGCCCGAGGTCGGTCGACGGCACGCCGTCCGCGTCGCCGAACTCCCAGGGGTCGACGGGCGGTGGCTCGCCCCGAGAGGAGGCCACGTGCGCGGCCACCACTTGGCCAAGAGTGTGGGCCGGCAACACGTCCGCGTCCGGTACCAGCGCGGCCTCCCGCGCGTTGCTGGAGGGCACGACCACCCGACGGTGCCCGGCCCGCACCGCCGCGAGCACCAGCGGCAACACCCCGTGGACCGGCCGCACCGTTCCGTCCAGTCCCAGTTCGCCGAGGTGGACCACGTCGGCGGCGGCCCCCGGCGGCACGCGCCCGGCGGCGACCATCGCGGCCATCGCGATGCCCAGGTCGAACATGCTGCCCGTCTTCGGCAGCGACGCTGGTGACAGATTGACGACAATCTTGTGGTTCGGCAGCTTCAGGCCGGAGTGCGCAGCGGCTGAACGGATCCGGTCGGCGCTTTGCTTGCAGGCCGCGTCCGGCAGGCCACCGATCAGGAAGCTCGGCAGGCCACCGCCGAGGTCGGCCTCCACCCGCACAATTGCGCCGTCCAGCCCGCTCAAGGCCACTGCGTACGTCCTGCCGAGCGCCACGTCAGAGCACCCCCGTCACATGCTCGACCTGCGGAGCGCCCGCGTACGGCAGCAGCACCCCCACTGCGTCGACCCGCAGCCGGGTCGTCACCGCGCTCTCCTCCGGATGCGTCTGCAACCACCGGCCGGCCAGGCGCCGCAGGCGGGCGGCCTTGCGCCAGGTGATCCCCTCCAACGGCGACCCGTAGTCCAGCGTGCGCCGCGTCTTCACCTCGCAGACGACCAGGCATTCCCCGTCACGGGCGACGATGTCGATCTCGCCGTGCTCGCAGCGCCAGTTGCGGTCCAGGATCTCCAGCCCGCGTTGCTGCAGGTGCCGGACCGCGGCCCGTTCTCCATACGCCCCGAGCGCGATCCGGCGCCGGTCGGGCGGCGATTGTTGGTGTCGCATACCTCCACGTTGGCCGCCGCGACTCCCCCGCGACAGCGCCGGTCGCCCGACTGTGGATCGCGCCAGACGCTGCGGGGGTTGTGGACCACCGGGGCGCGGGACACCGGTCGTGGACAAGCCGAGTCGTGGACGAGCCGGGGTGCGGACCACCGGGAACGGGAGCGGGCGGGACAGCGCCCCTCAGCGACCGAAGTCGTCGTCCTCTGGGACCTCCAGGTCGGACTTGGCCAGTTCCTCGATGTTGACGTCCTTGAAAGTGACCACCCTCACGGTCTTGACGAAACGCGCCGGGCGATACACGTCCCACACCCAGGCGTCCGACATCGACACGTCGAAGTAGACCTCGCCGGTATCGCTGCGAACTTTCACGTCGACGGAATTGCACAGGTAGAAGCGCCGCTCGGTCTCCACCACGTGGCTGAACAGGTGGACCACGTCGCGGTACTCCCGGTAGAGCTGCAGCTCCATCTCGGTCTCGTACTTCTCCAGGTCTTCAGCCCCCATCGGGCCCCTCCTTACGTGTCGGGACCATCATGGCCCATCACGTCGAGAGTGCCCGCGCGTCGAGCGCCGGGCGCGTCGACCCTGGGCAGCGCTGCGGGACGCGCGGGGACGGGATGCGCCGGGGTGTACTCGGGCAGGTGCCACGAACGTCGGTGCAGCGAGCACGGACCATCGGCGGCGAGCGCCGCCAGGTGGTAGGGGGCCGCATACCCCTTGTTGACCTCCCACCCGTACGCCGGGTGCTCCCCCGCGAGGGCGACCATGATCGCGTCCCGCTCCACCTTGGCGAGCACGCTCGCGGCAGCCACCGACGAGCAGACGAGGTCGGCCTTGACCCGGGTTCGCACCGGCGGCGCGACCGGAGCCGCCGGGAGCAGGCCCAGTAGTCCGTCGGCCGCGGGGTCGGTCAGCCAGTCATGCCGGCCGTCGAGAAGCACCACGTCGGGCCGGACCTGCGCCGACTCGAGGGCGCGCCGCCCAGCGAGCCGCAGTGCCGCGATAACGCCGACCTCGTCGATTTCGGCGGCCGAGGCGTGCCCCACCCCCCAGGCCAGCGCCCAGCGCCGGATCGGAGCCACGAGTGACTCCCGGCGCGTGGGTGGCAGCAGCTTGCTGTCGCGGACGCCGCGCGGGGCCGTGCGCGCCTTCTCGTTCAGGCAGACCACGCCGACCGTGACGGGCCCGGCCAGCGCACCTCGCCCCACTTCATCCATCCCGCCGACCACCCCGTACCCGAGCTTCTGCAAGGAACGCTCCACCCGCAGGCTCGGCGCGGCGGCACGCGTCATGGCGAGACGGCGGACGCCGGGACCTGCCCGAAGACGCCGTCCTGGCCACCGAGGATCGTGACCCGCCCGAGCGGCCACACGATCATCACAGCGCGCCCGACCACCTTGTCGATGGGAACGCTTCCGTAGTAGCCCGTGTGGTCCCTCGGGTCCGTCAGGTCCACAGGCGCCTGGTCAGCCGCCTGGTCAACCGCCTGGTCAGCCGGCTGGCCGGCCGGCTGGTCGGCCGGGCCGGGACCCGTGAGTCCGTCCATCTCGTCGGGGTTGACGTCGTTGTAGCGGGAATCGGCCGAGTTGGACCGATGGTCCCCCATCACCCACACCCGCCCGTCTGGCACGGTGATGTCGAACGAGCCGCTGCTGGGGTCGTCTCCGGGGAAAAGGTACGTTTCGGCGATCTCTTGGCCGTTGACCAGCAACGCGCCGTTCGGGGAGCAACACGTGACGTGGTCGCCCGGCAGGCCGACCACCCGCTTGATCAGGTGGTTGTCCTCTTGGCTCGGAAGCACCCCGACCCACGTGAAGGCATCCCTGACGCGCTGGCCCACCCCGTCATCCACCGGCAGCCGCGGGGTACCCGCCAGCCAGTGCCCTGGATCCTCGAAGACGACGACATCGCCGCGCGCGAGATCGAACAGCCTCGGCGTCAGCTTGCTCACCACGACCCGATCGTCGCGGATCAGGGTGTTGTTCATCGAGTCCGACGGGATGAAGAAGCTCTGGATGAGGAACGTCTTGGCCAGCACCGACAGGACCAGAGCCAGGACGACGACGATCGCGACCTCGCGTAGGGCGCTGCGCACGCCACGCCCGAAAGCACCGACACCGGGCCCGAGCCGCGCAGCACCACCCGGCTCGGTTCCTGCGGCGCCGGCGTCGGCGGCGTCGCCGGATCCATCGGAGCCTTTGGATCCGGCGGAGCCGTCGTCGGCGTCGGAGGCCGGGCTCGTCGCGTCGCTCATGGTCCTCCTACAGGGTGCCGATCCGGCCGACCGGCCAGTATCGGAACGCGGCCGGCCCGATGACGGACTCGACGGAGACAGTACCCCCACCGGGTGAACCTCCGTGCGAGCGTGAGTCTTTCGACCGTGCACGGCGGTCCCCCATGAGCCACAACCGCCCCGCGGGCACCACGACGTCGAAGGTGACGTCGCTCGGCGCGTCACCGGCGGACACGTACGGCTCGTCCAACGCCACCCCGTCGAGCGTGAGTCGTCCGCGAGCGTCGCAGCACGCTACCCGCTGGCCCGCGACCGCGATGACCCGCTTGACGTACACGCTGTCCGCAGAATGCCCAGCGAGTCTCCCCAGCACCCGGTCCACGGTACTCGGGGGAGGACCCACGGGTCCGAACGTGCCGGAGCCGTCGAAGACGACGATGTCGCCGCGGGCGACGTCGCGCTGGCCGGGCCACTTCGACACGATGATGCGCTCCCCGGGGTTCAACGTGGGGTCCATCGACTCCGACGGGACGGCAAATGGCTCCGCAAGCACGGCTCGGACGCCGAGGAGCATCGCCAGGGCGGCGATGATCACCGTCAGCGCACGTATGACGCGACCATCGGGTCCGTGCGGTCGCCGCACGACAGGATCGCGTGGTCCGCCGCCGTCGTGCGCGGAATTCGCAGGCGGTGAACCGGCGGTCAGCGGACGCTCGTCTCGCGCTTCTCCTTGATCTTGGCAGCTTTGCCGCGCAGGTCACGCAAGTAATACAACTTGGCGCGACGCACGTCGCCTCGTGTCACCACCTCGATCTTTTCCACGATGGGCGAGTGCACCGGGAACGTGCGCTCGACGCCGACGCCGAAGCTGACCTTGCGGACCGTGTACGTCTCGCCGACCCCGCGCCCATGGCGGCGGATCACGACGCCCTGGAAGATCTGGACACGAGAGCGGACGCCTTCCACGACGCGGACATGGACCTTGGCGGTGTCACCGGCCCGGAAGTCCGGGATATCGTCGCGGAGGTTAGGTGCGTCGACGGCGTCGAGATGGTGCATAGCGTGTCGCTTCCTTCGCGGCGCCACGGGTCGCCGCCAGATGGTGTCGAATGCTCGTCGCGCCGGCAGAGGCCACATGCGCCGGAACCCGAGGGCCGGCTGCACATCCCCCCGTGGGAGGGGCCATGCGTGAGACCGGACGCGCCACTTGATTGTGCCAGACGGTCGGCGCCCGCCCGAAATCCGCACCTCAGGGCCATGGCGACCGCTGTCAGGGCGACCCATCAGCGGGCAGCGGGCATTGCATCACGATCGTGCCCGGGGGGGTGGGCGCGCCTCGCCAGACGCGAAAGCCAGCTCGCTTGTACGCCCTGTGGTGCTGGGCGTCCTGCGCTTCGATGACCAACCTTGCATGCCGAGCCCCGCGATCGGCATGCGCGACCACGCGGGCGAGCAAGGCGCTTCTCAGCCCGCGGCTTGGCAGGTCAGGGGCTACCAGCAGCCGTCCGATCTCCCAAACCTCACCGAGGAGCCGCCCCCGAACCGACCCGACCAGACGCCCCGAGGTGGGCTCACGCAGCACCCAGGTGCGCCACCGCGATCCCGATACCAGCGTGTCGCGAAGCTGGTCCAGAGTCTCGACCACGGGCCGGACTGCTTGGTCAACGTGGTCGACGTGGTCAACACGGTCAGCGTGGTCGGCGACTTCCGGGAACCAGCACGCCCGGGTTAGGGTCCACAGCTCGCCCGCGTCGGCCGGCACGGCGATGGTCAGGGCAAAGGAGTCCCCGCCCACGCGGGCTTGCTCGGCCGGCAGTAGGTCCGGGCGTCGCGCCGCCGTCCGGCGCCAGGACTCCTCGCGCCGCCAGAGCGCGATCGCTTGGTGATCGCCGGAGAGCAGCACGGGCGGCACCTCGTGGCCGCGCCACCTGGCCGGCTTGGTGAAGACGGGGTATTCCAACAAACCGTCGCTGTGCGACTCCTCCAGCAGCGAGGCGTCGTTGCCGATCACGCCGGGGACCAGGCGTGCGATGGCCTCGACCATCGCCAGGACGGCCGCCTCGCCGCCGTTCAGCACGTAGTCGCCGAGAGACAGCTCCCGCACGCGTTCGGCTCCGAGGAGCTCGCGCGCGTGGTCGCGGACGCGCTCGTCGATCCCCTCGTAGCG
>CAJDWP010000038.1_pt1 | contig 13608 bp, 11 predicted proteins | sample 7391631 | NCBI WGS metagenome assembly CAJDWP01 (sample SAMEA7055740, study PRJEB34461) | soil metagenome | biome: terrestrial ecosystem; feature: Peninsula; material: soil | place: Antarctica | collected 2016 | reverse complement strand
GGCGAGGTCGCCGAGGTCGACGAGGAGCTCGATCGTCTGTCGGCGCGGGAGCGCGAGGTGATGCGGCTGATCGCGCGGGGCTACCAGTACAAAGAAGTGGCCAAGGAGCTATTCATCTCCGTGAAGACCGTCGAGACCCACGTGAGTTCGGTGCTGCGCAAGTTGCAGCTCAGCAGCCGCCACGAGCTCACCGCGTGGGCGATGCATCGCCACATACTCTGACGACCCTGGCGATCGACGGAGTCTCTAGGGTGGAGGCATGACAGCGCTTTTCGAGGGTCTGGGCATCGTCCACATCGCGGTCGCCGCGCTGATCATCGCGGGCTTCGCGTTGTCGTTGATGAGCAAGACCGTGAGCCCGCTGATGGTGTGGGCGGCTCGGGCGCAGTTGTTGCTGGGGCTGGTGCTGGTGGGCATCGCGGTGGGTGGCGATGTGCTGTCGCTCAGCCACACCTGGATCGCGGTGAAGCTGCTCGTCGCGATCGCCGTCGTGGCGTGCACGGAGATAGCGGCCAAGCGCGCCGCCCGGCACCCGGACAAATTCCGGCCGGTCCTGCTGCACGTCGCCACCGGTCTGACGCTGATCAACATCTTGTACGCGTACACGGGTTGACCCGGGCGGGGCCAGGTGGACCGTCGGCCGGGTGGCCCGTCGACGGTTGCCTAGGATGTGTGCGACATGAGCCGAGACGAACCTGCCCTTCGTGAACCCGCTTGGGTGAACGACGCGCCGCTACCCGGGTTTACGTCGGCGCAGGCCAGCGGCACGATCGACACTCACGTCGGTGCGCATGCCGGTGCGGATGCCGACGCGCACGTCGACGCGCACGTCGACGCGCACGCCGACACACACGTCGACGTGGAGGGGGTGCCGCGGTGGGCACGCGCGGCCGCGGCGGGCGACCGCTCCGTCCCCGGTTGGGGTGTGGACCGGGCGGGACAACGAGGGGGCGGCGGAGAATCGTCGTCGGACCCCGAGGCGCTCCTGGAGGGGCTGAACCCGCCGCAGCGGAAGGCCGTCATCCACGAAGGCGGCCCTCTGCTCATCGTCGCGGGTGCGGGGTCGGGCAAGACGCGGGTGCTGACGCAGCGGATCGCCTACCTACTGGCCGCCCGCGGCGCGCAGCCGGGGCAGATCCTCGCGATCACGTTCACCAACAAGGCGGCCGCCGAGATGCGCGAGCGCGTCGGGGCGCTTGTCGGCCCGCGCGCGAGGGCGATGTGGGTGAGCACGTTCCACAGCGCGTGCGTGCGGATCCTGCGCCGGGAGGCCGCGCACGTGGGGCTGAAGTCGAGCTTCTCGATCTACGACGCGGCGGACAGCCAGCGGCTCATGGCGATGGTGCTACGCGACTTGGATCTGGACCCGAAACGATATCCGCCGCGCTCGTTGTCGGCGCAGGTGTCGAACCTGAAGAACGAGCTGGTCGACGAGGAGGCCTTCGCGTCCCGGGTCGCGGAGGGTAGCCACGCGGATCGGATGCTGGCGGAGGCGTACTCGGCCTATCAGCGGCGGCTGCGTCAGGCGAACGCGCTCGACTTCGACGACCTGATCATGACCACCGTCAACGTGCTGCAGGCGTTCCCCGAGGTGGCCGAGCACTACCGGCGCAGGTTCCGGCATGTGCTCGTCGACGAATACCAGGACACGAACCATGCGCAGTACGTCCTGGTGCGCGAGCTGGTCGGCCCCGGCACGGGACGCGCCGCACCCGTTCCGCCGGCAGAGCTGTGCGTGGTGGGCGACGCCGATCAGTCGATCTACGCCTTCCGCGGCGCGAGCATCCGCAACATCGTCGAGTTCGAGCAGGACTACCCGGACGCGACGACGATCTTGCTGGAGCAGAACTACCGCTCGACGCAGACGATTCTCGCGGCCGCGAACGCGGTCATCGCCAAGAACACGACGCGACGGGCCAAGAAGCTGTGGACCGACACCGGCGACGGGTCGCCGATCGTGGGGTACGTGGCGGATTCGGGCCATGACGAAGCGGCGTTCGTCGCCCGGATGATCGACGACCTCGCCGACGAGCACGGGACGCGGTACGGGGACGTGGCGGTGTTCTACCGGACCAACGCGATGTCCCGGGCGCTGGAGGAGGTCCTCGTCCGGGTGGGCGTGCCGTACAAGGTGGTGGGGGGCACGCGGTTCTACGAGCGGCGCGAGGTCAAGGACGTGCTCGCCTACCTGCGGGTGATCGCGAACCCGGCCGACACGGTGAGCCTGCGGCGCATCCTCAACGTGCCCAAACGCGGCATCGGCGATCGGGCCCAGGCCTGCGTGGTGCAGCTCGCCGACCGGGAGCGGATCACCTTTGTCGAAGCGCTCGGACGCTGCGAGGACGCGCCGGGCATCGCGACGCGCTCGGTCACGGCGATCCGTGTCTTCACGGCGCTGCTGGAGCGGCTCGCGGGCGTGCGCGACGAGGGTGGCGGCGTGGGTGAGCTGGTGGAGGCGGTGGTCGAGCAGTCGGGCTACCTGGAGGAGTTGCGCGGCTCCCGGGACCCTCAGGACGAGACCCGGATCGAGAACCTATCTGAGTTGGTGGCCGTGGCGCGCGAGTTCGACGCCGATCGCGCGCAGGCGAGCGCCCAGGGCGAATTGGCGGACGCGTCGGGCATGTCGGGGGGCGGGACGGGCGCCGCGGCGTTCGACGCGGTCGCGCTCGACGACTTCCTGGAGCGGGTGTCGCTCGTCGCGGACGCCGACGAGATCCCCGAGGACGACCCCGGCCTGGTCGGTGAGGGCGAGGGGCAGCGCGACCAAGGTGTGGTCACGCTGATGACGCTGCACACCGCGAAGGGGCTGGAGTTCCCCGTGGTGTTCTTGGTCGGCTTGGAGGACGGGGTGTTCCCGCACCAGCGCTCCCTCGGCGACGCCCAGGAGCTGGAGGAAGAAAGACGCCTCGCCTACGTCGGCATCACACGGGCCCGAGAGCGGCTCTTTATCTCGCGGGCGGTGGCCCGGATGACCTGGGGGCAGGCACAGTACTCGCCGCCGTCTCGGTTCCTCGACGAGATCCCGGCCCACCTGCTCACCTGGGAGCGGACCGGGCCGACCTCCTACGGCTCGACCTCAGAGCGCGGCGTGGGCGGGGACGGGCGTAGCTCATCCTCGTACGCCTCGGGGGTGAGCGTTCGGCACGAGCCGGCCGTGGCCACGCTGGCGGGGCGACCTGGAGCGCGTTCCCCCGGCAACCGGCCGGTGGTCGCGTTGGCCCCCGGCGATCGCGTGACCCACGACAGTTTCGGGATGGGTACGGTGATCCGCACGGAGGGCGAGGGGGATAAAACGATCGCGCACGTCGACTTCGGAGGCGAGCAGATCAAGCGGCTCCTGTTGCGGTACGCGCCGGTCGAGAAGCTTTAGCCGGGCGCAAGCTGTAGCCGGGCGCGTCGTCGCGACAAGAGCCTCGTCGGTCGCGTCGTCGTGACATCGTCGTGTCGCGTTGTCGTGACGCCGGGTTACGGGTGTGAGCGTCGGTGACCCATCGGATCACCGGGCCGGGACGCCGTGGTGGGAGAGCCACGGTTCGGGGTCCGTCGCCTTCCGGCTCTTCGGGTGGATCTCCAGGTGCAGGTGAGAGCCGGTGGAGTCGCCGGTGTTGCCCACCGTGCCGACGCGCGTGCCGGGCACGACGTTGTCGCCGGCCTTCACCTCGGTGCGGCTCATGTGCCCGTACGCGGACACCGTGCCGTCCCAGTAGAGGATCTCGACCTTGTTGCCGTACCCGCCCTGCCACCCGGCGTACCGGACCCGGCCGGCCGACATCGCCGAGATCGGCGTGCCCATCGGGGCCGCGAGGTCGATGCCCTGGTGCTGTGTTCCCCATCGAGGACCGAACGACGAGGTGAACTCTCCCTTCGTCAGGGGGCGCACCCACGCCTTCGCCGGATCGATCGTGGGCGGCGGCGGGGATGGCTGCGCGGTGGCGGGGCTCGACATCGGAACGGCTGACGCGACGCCGGAGGCATCGACGCTCGAGGGCATGGGGGAGGAGGCTGGGGAAGGCTCCGAGGAGGGCGCTGATGCGGGCGACGGAGGGGTCGTCGACGAGGTGGGCCCAGGGGTGTCGGCGGCGGACGTCCAGGTCTGCACGCTGAGGGCGAGCGCGCTGTCGGCGGCCGACGCGTTGGCGGGAGCCCCGAAGGACGCCCCGACGGCGCCGTGGACGAGGGCGACCGTGACTCCGAGGCCGGCGATCGACAAGGTGATCGGCGTGAGGAGCTGGGACGGGCGCCGGGATCTGCATTTGTCGCCGCGCGCGCGGCGTGGGCCGCCAGTGAGGGGAAGGGAAGCGCGGTGGCGGCCGGAGTGGAGAGGTCGCACAGATGGGTCCTGACCGGGGTGTCGGCGGAGAGCTGAGGGAGGCGGGACGATCCGCGCCGATGGCTCCTTGATGAAGTCGCGACCCAAACGTTATCTCATCGACCTGGTTCGGAGGAGAATTATCAACAGATATGTGCTAGAAGTCTCGGCCGCACGCCGGTGCCAACCGGGTGTCGACTCCCTCAACGTCGCAGCTCATCGGGGCGGCGCGCGCGTCGTACACACGCCGGGAGAGCATCGCTGCATGCGGCTACGCTGTGGCCCATGAGTGGATCGCCGTTGCGCATCGTGGTGGCCAAGCCCGGACTCGACGGGCACGATCGGGGCGCCAAGGTCATCGCGCGTGCCCTGCGGGACGCCGGCATGGAGGTCGTCTACACCGGTCTGCACCAGACGCCCGAGCAGATCGTGGAGGCGGCGATCCAGGAAGATGCCGACGCCGTTGGCCTGTCCGTGCTGTCCGGGGCGCACATGACGCTGTTCGCTAAGACCATCGAGTTACTCGAGGCGCGTGATGCGTCGGACATCGTGGTGTTCGGCGGCGGCATCATCCCCGCTGACGACATCGGCGAGCTGACGGATATGGGCGTGGCCAGGGTGTTCACGCCCGGCGCGACCACCACGGAGATCGTCGCGTGGGTGACGGACAACGTCAAGGCGTCCTGACCCGCCGCTCGTGGGGCATGGTTGCAGGCATGGTTGCAGGCATGGACGCACAGCGGGCCGCTGGTGCGGCAGACGCGCCCGTGGCCCGTTGCGTACTCGGCCACGGACGGGGCTACCGTGCGGTCAGCACCCCCGAGACGAATACGCAGCGGTAGGATCGGGGCGCAAGACGGCCGCCGATGAGGGACGTTCGACGACGTCACACCAGCGAATGGCGGGGTCGACGAACTCCGTCGGCCAGACTCCACCCACGACCCCCCTAACGACGAGGAAGTAGCTGTGGACCTTTTTGAGTATCAAGCCAGGGATGTGTTCGAAAAGCACGGGGTGCCGGTGCTGGCGGGACAGGTCGCCACGACGGCGGCCGAGGCGAAGTCCGCCGCGCAGGCCATCGGTGCCAAATCCGGCGGCGTGACCGTCGTCAAGGCGCAGGTCAAGATCGGCGGCCGCGGCAAAGCGGGCGGCGTCAAAGTGGCCAAGAGCGCGGACGAGGCCGAGAAGCTGGCCGGTGAGATCCTCGGCATGGACATCAAGGGCCACACGGTCAACGTCGTCATGATCGCGCAAGGAGCGAAGATCGCGGAGGAGTACTACTTTTCCCTGCTGCTCGACCGGGCGAACCGCAACTACCTCGCGATGTGCAGCGTCGAAGGCGGCATGGACATCGAGACCCTCGCGAAGGAGCGCCCCGAGGCGCTCGCCAAGGTCGCGGTCGACCCCAACGTCGGCATCGACGAGGCCACCGCGAAGAAGATCGTGGCCGAGGCCGGCTTCTCGGCCGAGACGGGCGCCAAGGTGGCCCCCGTTCTGCAAAGACTCTGGGACGTTTACCACCTCGAGGACGCGACCCTCGTCGAGGTGAACCCGCTGGTGCAGGTCGAGAGCGGCGAGATCATCGCCCTCGACGGCAAGGTCACGCTGGACGACAACGCGGACTTCCGTCACCCCGACCACGAGGCGTTGCACGACAAGTCCGCGGAGGACCCGCTGGAGGCCAAGGCCAAGGCGCTCGACCTCAACTACGTGAAGCTCGACGGCAACGTGGGGGTGATCGGCAACGGCGCAGGCCTGGTCATGAGCACGCTCGACGTGGTCGCGTACGCGGGTGAGAAGTACGGCTCCTCCCCGGCGAACTTCCTCGACATCGGCGGTGGCGCCAGCGCCGAAGTGATGGCCAACGGCCTCGACGTGATCCTGCACGACCCGCAGGTCAAGTCGGTCTTCGTGAACGTGTTCGGCGGCATCACCTCGTGCGACGCGGTCGCCAACGGCATCGTCGGCGCCCTGAAGACCCTGGGCGGCGAGGCGAGCAAGCCGCTCGTCGTGCGCCTCGACGGCAACAATGTGGAGGAGGGTCGAAAGATCCTGGCGGATTACAACCACCCGTTGGTGACCATCGAAGCGACCATGGACGGTGCGGCCGACAAGGCCGCCGAGCTGGCTGCGAAGTAAGGACAGGACACACAGACATGGCTATCTTCCTTAACTCCGACTCCAAGCTGATCGTCCAGGGGATGACCGGTTCGGAGGGCATGAAGCACACGCAGCGCATGCTCGCGTGCGGCTCCAAGATCGTCGGCGGCGTCAACCCGAAAAAGGCGGGCACGCAGGTCGACTTCGACGGCGGGGTCTCGATCCCCGTTTTCGGCACGGTGCAGGAGGCGATGGACGCCACCGGCGCCAACGTCTCGGTCGTGTTCGTCCCACCGAAGTTCGCCAAGGCCGCGGTCATCGAAGCGATCGACGCCGAGATCCCGCTGCTCGTGGTCATCACGGAAGGCGTCGCGGTGCGCGACTCCGCGGAGTTCTTCAACTACTGCCAGGCCAAGGGCAAGACCCGGATCATCGGTCCGAACTGCCCCGGCATCATCAGTCCCGGACAGTCCAACGCGGGCATCACGCCGGCGGACGTGTCCGGTCCCGGCAGGCTCGGCCTGGTCTCCAAGTCCGGCACGCTGACATACCAGATGATGTACGAGCTGCGCGACGTCGGCTTCACCACGGGCATCGGCATCGGCGGCGACCCGATCATCGGCACCACGCACATCGACTGCATCGAGGCCTTCGAGAAGGACCCCGACACGTTCGGCATCGTGATGATCGGCGAAATCGGCGGCGACGCCGAGGAGCGGGCCGCGGCGTACATCAAGGAGCACGTCACCAAGCCCGTCGTCGGCTACGTCGCGGGCTTCACGGCCCCCGAAGGCAAGACGATGGGTCACGCGGGCGCGATCGTGTCCGGCGGTGCGGGCACGGCGGCGGCCAAGGCCGAGGCGCTCGAGGCAGCCGGCGTGCGCGTCGGCAAGACGCCGTCCGAGACCGCCCAGATCATGCGGGAGATCATCCAGAGCGCGGGCTGATCATCGGCTGAGCCGCCGGTTGGTCCCGCTGGGACACGCCGGTCAGGCTGTTCACGCTGGACGGCTTAGTCGGCGAGACGGGCGAGATGCCCCCCTTTGCACGAGGGGCGCATCTCGCCCGTTCGGTGTTTGTGCCGCCCTGCTGTTGGGTATTCGTGCCGCTCGGCCGATCTCGACGGCACCACCACGCAACCAGACCTCCCAGGCAATGGGCGCCGGTCAGCCGGGCAGACAGACCCCCAGCAGCGCGCCGGCCACCATGGCGGGCCCGAACGCGATCGCCGAATCCCGTCGGGTCCGTCGTCTCGCGAGGAGGACCAAAGCGGTCAGGCCGCCGACGAGGAACATCGCGTACGCTCCGCCCAGCAGCCGCCCCCAGGACAGCCAGGCCAGCAGCATGCCGAGCGGAGCGGCCAGTTTGACGTCGCCCAGCCCGAACCGCCCGCGTGACAGCAGGTGGAGAACCCCAAACCCGGCGACCAGCAGCAGCCCGCCGAGCAGCCCACGGCGGTAGGCGTCCCACGTCCCGCCCGTCGCGGAAGCCCACGCCAGCAGGGCGGCCACTAGCGCGGTGACCGGCAGCGTCAGCCGATCGGGCAACCGGTGCACGTCACGGTCGATCGCCGCCAGCGCGGCGAGCAGCGGCACCGGCAGCACGTAGGCAAGCGCCGACACCGCAGCCGCGCCGAAGGGGCGATCGGGCGGCCCGGACACGCCAGGCGACCCGGCCGCTTCAGGCGACCCGGACGAAGGCAGCCCGGCGATACCCGCGGCCGCGTCAGGGCGCACCCACCCGGAGAGCAAGCCCGCGGCGATCAGGGCGCAGACGAGCGCGACTGCGGCGGGGACGAGGCGGTACGAGGGCGCCGGACGGCCCCGCTCATCGTCGTACCGTCGATGGTCTCCCCGCGCGAGCCGCCCCGCGACGACGCGCCCGGTCACACCTCCGTACGCGGCCGCCATCGCGCAGCCGACCAGCAGCCCGGCCCACCCCATGTCCCCATGATCGCCGCGCGAGTCACCCGCCGGGCGCGTCGTCCACAGATCCCACGGCGTGGCCGATTGGGCGGCCCGTGCGACGTCGGGGACGATGGAGGCCTGATGGCCATCCGACTCCCCCGCCCTGCGCTCGCCGCCACAGGAGTGCGCGACGAGACTCCCGACTGGATGCGCGCAGTGCTCGCCGGGTGGTCAGCGGCCGCGGTGGGGGCTCTGCTGACGTTCCTGCCGATCGTCGTGATCTGGCTGGCCAGCCCCAGTGCCACGGTCGGCGTCGACGCCGTCGTGCGGATCGGGATCGGGGCGTGGGCGCTCGGGCACGGGGTGCCCGTGACCACCGCGATCGGGACCCTGTCGGTCATCCCGCTGCTGCTCACCGTCCTGCTGATCTGGGGCGCGTCGTGGCCCGCGTCGCGACTCGCCAGCCGCCTCCAGCGCGGGGAGCCGACGCGCGTGGACTGGCTGGGGCGGCTCCGACGTGACGTGGCGGCGCAGGGGGCGGTGTTCGTGCTCACGTACGGGCTCACCGGCCTGCTCGGCTGCCTGCTCGCCCGCTCGGACGAGGTGTCGCCGTCGATGCCGTGGGCGGCGCTGGCGTTCCCGGTGGTGGGGTTGTTGGCCTACCTGCACGGCCTGCGCCGGGAGTTTCGTGACGACCTGGCTCAAGTCGCCCCGGGCTGGCGCGTCACCTCGGCCCGGCCGGCGGACGACCCCGGCCAGGGTTTGGCGGGGGAGGCGCCCGGCGACGGGCCCCGCGTCCCGACGTGGGTATGGACCGGCTGCCGCGTCGGCGTGCGCGTCCTCGCGCTGCTTCTCGCGGCGGGCGCGTTGCTGACGGTCGCGCTGCTGGTGGTGCGCGGGGGGTGGATCGTGGACCTGTACGGGGAGCTGTCGCCCGGTGTTCTCGGTGGGGCGGTGCTGACGGGCGGGCAACTGCTCTATCTGCCCGACCTCGCCGTGTGGGCCCTGTCCTGGATGGCGGGCGCAGGCTTCGGGATCGGTGTCGGCTCCAGCATCACGATCTCCCAGTCGACGCCGGGGCTGCTGCCGCTCGTGCCGATTCTCGGCGCGCTGCCCGGACCCGGGGATCTGCCGTGGTTCACGTGGCTCTTCCTGCTCGTGCCCGTCGGGGCGGGGGCGTTGATCGAACGGCTGGTCACCACCCGCATGGGCGCGGATCTCTTCGACCGGGCGCTCGCCGTGACGGCGGCGTGCCTGGTGGCGGCCGTCGGCTCCGGGCTGTTCGGTGTCCTGGCCAGCGGCTCGCTGGGATCCGGGCGACTGGCCGAGGTGGGGGTGCCCGCGTGGCTGATGGCCGGGCTGCTCGGCGGGGAACTGGCGCTCGGCGCCGCCCTCGCCTTCGGGGCCCGGACTTTTCGCCGACCGATCCTCCAGCGCATCACCAGGACGGGTCCTGGTGGCGAAGCATCTGACTAGCCTCCGCAGGCGCGACCCACTAGCTCCCGCAGGCGGAAGAGCTCGCCCGGTCGCGTCTCACTCGCTCCCGCGGGCGGGCCGCGCCACGTTGTAACCTGCGGCCGTGTCCACTCACGCGACCCCGGACTCGCAGCACACGTCCCGATCCGGCGGCGGTCCGCCTTCCGACGGTCCGCTCTCCGACGGTCCACCCGACGATGGTTTACCCGGCGACGGACTGCCAGGCGCGGCGCTCCTTGCGGGTGCCGTCCCGATCGTGGTGCTCGTGTCGGGCTCGGGGACCAACCTGCAGGCGCTGCTCGACGCCGCGACCGTGGCGTCGTACGGGGTGCGCGTAGTCGCCGTCGGCGCCGACCGGCACGGGATCGAGGGACTGGCGCGGGCGGAACGGGCCGGGGTGCCGACCTTTGTGGAGCGCGTCACCGATCATCCGGACCGTTCGGGGTGGGACGCGGCGCTGACCACCCGCGTGGCGGGTTTCGCGCCCCGGCTGGTCGTGGGCGCGGGGTTCATGAGGATCCTGGGCCCGGCGTTCCTGGCGGCCTTCTCCGACCGCGTGATCAACACGCACCCGGCGCTGCTGCCGAGTTTCCCCGGGGCGCACGCGGTCCGGGACGCCGTCGCCTACGGGGTGGCGGTGACGGGCTGCACGTGTCACCTGGTCGACGCCGGGGTGGACACCGGCCCCATCATCGCGCAGCGCGCGGTCGAGGTGCTGCCCGCAGACACCGAAGGGTCCCTGCACGAGCGGATCAAGGTGCTGGAGCGGGCGATGCTGGTGGAGTGCGTGGGCCGGATGGCGCGCGAGGGCTACGTCGTGGACGGTCGCCGGGTCTACGTCGGTTCCGGGGGCGGGCCGCATCGGGCGGCCGATAAGGTGGAAACCACACGACTGGCGTAGGTGGCCACCACCGGGAAGTGACGTCGTGGGCATCGTCCGCCTGGGTGCCCATCCGCCGCCGCGGGCACCCGACCGATGGGCCCGCATCAGATCCCCCAGATCTCCCAGATGCCAGGAGTGGAGCATGACCGAAGGCCGTCGCCCGATTCGCAGGGCGCTGATCAGCGTCTACGACAAGACCGGTCTCGTGGAGTTGTGCCGTGTCCTCGCGGACGCGGGCGTGGAGCTGGTGTCGACCGGCGGGTCCGCCGGGGCGATCGCCGACGCCGGTCTCGCCGTGACCCGGGTCGAGGACCTCACCGGTTTCCCGGAGTGCTTGGAGGGCCGGGTCAAGACGTTGCACCCGGCCGTCCACGCCGGGCTGTTGGCCGACACCCGCAAGCCGGACCACGTCGCCCAGCTGGCCGACCTCGGGATCGCGGCCTTCGAACTGGTGGTCAGCAATCTCTACCCGTTCGCGCAGACGGTCGCCTCGGGCGCCGGGCCCGACGAATGCGTCGAGCAGATCGACATCGGCGGTCCGTCCATGGTGCGGGCCGCGGCCAAGAACTACCCGAGCGTGGCGATCCTGACGTCGCCGGATCAGTACGCCAACACGGTCGAGGCGGTGCACGGGGGCGGGTTCACCCTGGAGCAGCGCGCGGCGTTGGCGGCGGCGGCGTTCGTGCACACCGCGCGCTACGACATCGCGGTCGCTTCCTGGATGGGGTCGGTCCTGACCGACACCCCGGACGTCGACGGCGAGAGCGCGGGGTTCCCGGCGTGGCTGGGTGGGTCGTACGAGCTGTTGCGCTCCCTGCGCTACGGCGAGAACCCGCACCAACGGGCCGCCCTGTACGAGGGGTCTCTGGGGCGCCCGGGCCTGGCCCAGGCCGAGCAGGTGCACGGCAAGGCGATGAGCTACAACAACTACCTGGACGCCGACGCGGCGCGCCGGGCCGCGTACGACCACGGCGACCAGCCGACCTGCGCGGTCATCAAGCACGCAAACCCGTGCGGGATCGCGGTCGCCTCCGAGGCCGAAGGTATCGCCGAGGCGCATCGCAAGGCGCACGAGTGCGATCCGTTGAGCGCGTTCGGCGGCGTGATCGCCACCAATCGCGAGGTCACCGCGGAGATGGCGCAGAGGGTGCAGGACATCTTCACCGAGGTGGTCGTGGCCCCCTCGTACGAGCCCGAGGCGTTGGAGATCCTGTCCGCGAAGAAGAACATCCGGCTGCTGATCTGCCCGCCGCCGACGCGCGGCGGCATCGAGACGCGCTCGGTGAGCGGCGGGTTGCTGGTGCAGCAGGTGGATCTGCTCGACGCCGTGGTCCCGCAATCCCCGGCGGCCAAGCCGACCGCCGGGCACGGCGACGACTTCGCCCGCTGGACGCTGGTCGCCGGGGAGAGGGCGGACGAGACGCTGGCGGCGGATCTGCAGTTCGCGTGGCGGGCCGTGCGGGCGACCAAGTCCAACGCGATCCTGCTCGCGCGCGATGGAGCGTCCGTGGGCGTCGGTATGGGGCAGGTCAACCGGGTCGACTCGTGCAAGCTGGCCGTGGCGCGTGCGGGGGAGTCGCGCGGCCAGGGCGCGGTGGCGGCCTCCGACGCGTTCTTCCCGTTTGACGACGGCCCGCAGGTGCTGATCGACGCGGGAGTGCGCGCCATCGTCGCGCCCGGCGGCTCGATCCGCGACGACGACACGATCAGGCTGTGCCGCGACCGGGGAGTGACCTTGTATTTCACCGGCACGCGCCACTTCGCGCACTGAGCGGTCCCGGGCGCCCAGAAAGACGGTGAGTCCATGACGCAGCCCACGCCCGGGTCTGCTCCGGTGGGAGGCCACCTGGCGGCGCGTGGTACCGACCGTCCCGGTGCCGACCTTCACGCCGCGGACCGTCAGCACGCGTGGCTCAACGTGCTCGCCGGGGTGATGATGCTGCTCGGCGGCGTGGTTCTAGCCGTTCAATCGCGGGCCAACGGCACGCTCAACATCCTCTACGGCGACCCGGTGGTGACGGCCATCGTCAGCACCGGGTCGGGCTGGGTGTTGCTCTGCCTGACCTTGCTGCGGCGCCGATCGCGGGCCGCGTTCGGCACGCTGCGGACGGCGCTGCGGGACCGGTCCATGCCGTGGTGGATGGTGACCGGCGGGTCGTTCGGGGCGCTCGTCGTGACGGTGCAGGCCTTCGCGGTGCCGATCGCGGGCGTAGCGCTCGTACTCATCTGCGTGGTGGCCGGCCAGACCACGTTCGCGATCCTGGTGGACCGACTCGGCTTCGGGCCGGCCGGCGTTCAGCCGGTGAACCGCGCGCGCGTCGTCTCCGCTGTGCTGACGCTCGTCGGGGTGGCCATCGCCGTCGGTCCGCGGGTGAGCGGTAGCGGCACCCACTTCGTCCTGCCGGTGGTGTTGGCGCTGACGGTCGGCGCGCTGCTCGCCTTCCAAGCCTCGATGAACGGGCAGGTCAACCGCGTCGGAGGCTCCGTCGCGACCACGACCTGGATCAACTTCAGCTGGGCGCTGACGATCGTGAGCGTCATCGAAGTGGTACGTCTGGCGGGCGGCGCGTCGTGGCCGTCCGTCGCGCTGTTCGCGGATCCCTGGTGGGCCTGGACCGGCGGCATCCTCGGCGCGTTCTATGTGGCCCTGATCGCGATTTGCGTCGCCCGCCTCGGCGTTCTGCTGGTGACGCTGCTGTCGGTGACCGGCCAGCTGCTGGGGGCGTTGGTGCTCGACCTCGCCGACCCGGTGCTGCGGCACCTGGTCACAGCCAGCACCGTGACCGGGGTGGCATTGACGCTCCTCGCGGCCGGCGGGGCGGCGCTGGCGGCCCAGCGGGCAGGGTCGGCGGCCCGACGGGCGGCGCGGCGACCGAGCTGACGAGCGCCCCACCCCCGTGTACGAGTTGGACCCGGGGCTGGACCCGTGACGG